>Ga0247832_1001417_pt1 | contig 42101 bp, 41 predicted proteins | sample LaCruzMarch2015__10_FD_192407 | JGI IMG/M metagenome (GOLD analysis project Ga0247832, IMG submission 192407) | Freshwater microbial communities from meromictic Lake La Cruz, Castile-La Mancha, Spain - LaCruzMarch2015_4m | ecosystem: Environmental > Aquatic > Freshwater > Lake | place: Spain... | reverse complement strand
ACAGCTCTTGGGATTGAAAAAACAAATAGAGAAGACTTTGGTCAAACTCTTGCTGTTTGGGGTGTTGATCATGGTTGTTATGCTGTAGCACCATTTCTTGGACCAACAACTCCTAGAGATTTAGTCGGAAGAGTTCTTGGAGTTTATGGAGACTACTTTTATATGATATCAGCTGGAGATAAAACAGCTTTTGGAGAAAATCTTGGTGATACAGTTTACTGGTCAACAAAAGGAACGGAAATAGTTAACTTTAGATCGCAAAATATTAAAAGTTCAGAAAATTTAGAAAAGAATTCTTTAGATCTTTATTCTGCATATAAAAGTTTATATTTACAAAGAAGAGAAAACTTAGTTAAAAACATCAAAAGATCGGATACTCAATACGGAGCAAGTGAAGATGAGTGGAAAAAAATTAGATAATCTTTCTAATTTCAAATAATGACAGCTATTTTTAAAAAAATATTTTTTTATATTGGTTTAATTCTATTTACTTACACAAATTCATATTCTTCAGAGACTAGTGCCGAGGCTTTTGTTCTTAAATTAACTAATGAAGCAAAATTAATATTCAATGATAAATCTCTTAATACCGACTCAAGACTAAAAAAGCTTAATGATCTTTCACAAAGCTATTTGGATTTGGATGCGCTTGCTGGTTATACACTAGGTGATTACCGAGATAAAGCTACAGCTTCTGAAAAAGATAATTTTAATAAATTGTTTAGAGAATATTTTATAAAAAATATGTCTTCAAAATTAAATGATTTTGCAGACCAAGAACTTAAAATTTTAGATTCAAAAAAAATTAATGAAAATAACATAATTGTTAGCACTAAAATATTTTCCAAAAAAGATGCCCAAGAAATTAAGGTTGACTGGAGAATTTACACAAAAGAATCTAAATTTCTTGCGAGAGATTTAGTTGTTGAGGGATTAAGTTTAGCAAGAACTCAAAAAGAAGAATTTGCATCAATTATTGCTAGCAAAGGTTTTGTGGGTCTAATAAACGCCTTGGAGAATTTCAATAAATCAAATTAGATTAAATTGGTGGGCCCGCAGGGATTTGAACCCCGGACAACCCCGTTATGAGCGGGGGGCTCTAACCAGCTGAGCTACAGGCCCTTTTTAATGGGATATAACATTAAAAATATAGTTTATTAACTAAATTCTAACTATCAAAGAAACTTTTTAACTGTCTTGATCTACTAGGATGCTTTAATTTTCTTAAAGCCTTTGCTTCGATTTGTCTTATCCTTTCGCGCGTGACTGAAAACTGCTGCCCCACTTCTTCTAAAGTGTGATCGGTATTCATACCAATTCCAAAACGCATTCTTAATACTCTTTCTTCTCTTGGAGTTAATGTTGCAAGAATCTTTGTAGTTGTATTTCTAAGTCCACTTTGGATTGCAGCATCAACAGGAATTAATGCATTTTTATCTTCTATAAAATCTCCTAAGTTACTATCCTCCTCATCTCCAACCGGTGTCTCCAAAGATACTGGCTCTTTTGCGATTTTTAATACTTTTCTTACTTTATCTAAAGGCATAGCTAATTTTTTAGCTAATTCCTCAGGAGTAGGTTCTCTTCCAAACTCACTGAGCATTTGTCTTGATGTTCTTACAATTTTATTAATTGTTTCGATCATGTGCACAGGTATTCTAATAGTTCTGGCTTGGTCAGCTATTGATCTTGTAATAGCTTGTCTTATCCACCATGTGGCATACGTTGAAAATTTGTAACCTCTTCTATATTCAAATTTATCAACTGCTTTCATAAGACCAATATTACCCTCTTGAATTAAATCTAAAAACTGCAGTCCTCTGTTTGTATATTTTTTTGCAATTGAAATAACTAATCTTAAATTAGCCTCGATCATTTCTTTTTTAGCAATTCTAGATTCTCTCTCGCCTTTTTTAATTTTATTAACTAGAATTTTAAAATCCGATACTGGTAATCCAATATCTTTGCTAATCTGAATTAATTTAATTTTAATATTTTCGTATTCTTTCTTTTCTTTCGTAAAAAAATTATGCCATTTTTTATTTTCTCCTAAAAAACTTTCAAAATTTGGATTAATTTCATTTCCTACATAAAATTTTATAAATTCTTCTCTAGGAATGCCATGCTTAGAAGAAAGTCTCAAAAGTTCTCCATCAAAATTAATTAATTTTTTATTCTCAACATAATTCAGCTGCACCAACTCTTCTTGAGTTGCTGGATTTAATTGCAATTGCAGAATATCCTGGCTGATTTCCTCTTTAATTAATTGGTAATTTTTTTCTTTGCTTGGACTAAATTTTGATCTAGCGAGTACAGTGTCGAGCTTTTCTTTTTGATAAGAGATAAGTTTTTTGTAATTTTTTGATAGTTTTTCAAAAGTTTTTAAAATTTTTGGCTTAAGCTCTATTTCAAGAGCGGCTAAAGAGATGTTATATTCGTCATTTTCTTCCTCAATGACTTCAACACTTTTATTATCTGGATCTTCCTCTTTATCTTTTTTTGTTTTAGTTTCTTTAACAGTTTTCTCTACAGATTTTGCAGCTAAAGCTTTTGTAAAATTCTCATCCTCTAAGTAGTTACTATCAAGATCAATAATATCTCTAACTAACATCTCGTTAGCGTTTAACTTGTCTTTCCACTCAAATATTTTTTTTGCCATCAATGGGCTTTCCGCCAAGGCGGAAACCATTACATATTTTCCAGACTCTATTCTCTTAGCAATTGCAATTTCACCTTCTCTGGATAGAAGCTCAACTCCACCCATCTCTCTAAGATACATTCTAATTGGATCATCACTTCTTTCAGAAGTTTTTTCAGCTTTAGGGGCCTCCTCTTTTGTCTTAACTTTAAAGTCAGATTTTTGCTTAACTAGCGTAATAAGGTTATCAAAAATATTTAAAACGGCTTTTTCCAAGCTTTCAGGATTACTATTTCTTTTTCCTAAAGATTTTTTTAACTCTTCGTGAGTAATAAATCCTCGAGCTTTTCCACGCTCAAGTAGTTTTTCAAATGATTTTGAAATAAGCTTGTCTGCTTTCACTTTTAAATATCTGTTTATTGAAGCAGTATATATATTTACTAGGATGCAAAATTACTAGACTTTTTTTGAAGCTACAATCTGATCTTTTAAGGATAAAAGTTCATTATAGTGGGCCTCATTCATATTTTTAGACAATGATTCTTCGGCATCATGCAATTTACTCTGAAGTTTCAAATTATTAACTTGTTCAATTAAATCTTTTAAAAAATTATCAAACTTTTCATCATTTAAATTCTCTGAAATTCCCTTTATCGAAGAAAATTCATTTATATCTTTAATAACCTGTCCAAAATTATTTTCTTCTAAATGTTTTAATAAATTAAAATCTTTAAATGTTTGAATCTTTCCTAAAATATTTATCAAAACTTTTCTTAATTCTTCTAAATTTTTATTGTGAAAATTTATTAACGAAACTTTTTCAAATTGATTTCTTAAAATTGTAAAATTATTTAAAAAAAGATACATTAGAGAAAATTCCTTAAGTTCAAATGAAGAATATCTAGTAATTTTTCTAGTAAGCTCTTTAGTTTTGTTTAATGGTTTAATATTTTTATTTTTTCTATTTGAAAATTGTTCAAAAATTTTATTTTTAAAGAAACTAACATAGTATTTTTTTACCGTGGAGTCTTGGATCAATAAACATGTATCGATCAATTTTTTTTCAAATCCAGCTCTTTCTTCAGGTTGCGTAGATTGTAAATTTTGTAAATTGTTTTCAAAAATAAAATTACCAATATCAATTTTTTGATCTAAAAGACTTTCAAAGTTATTTTTACCATTTTTTCTTATAAAAGAATCTGGATCAAACCCATTTGGTAAAATTAAAAATGACAAAGAATAACCTGGCTTCATAAAAGCAATTAATTTTTCAGAAATTTTTTGAGCAGCATTTTGTCCGCTTCTATCCCCATCAAAACAAACTACTGGGTCATTAAAATAGCGCCATACTAAATTTAGATGAGATTCTGTCATTGCAGTACCAAGTGTTGCGACTACATTTTTAAAACCAGCCTGATAAAGACTAATCGCATCCATATACCCCTCAACAACAAAAATAATCCCACTTTGTTTGTTTTCACTTTTGGCATTATTCAAGTTATATAAATTAAAACCTTTCTTAAAAAATTCAGTTTCTGGAGAATTAATATATTTTGCTAAATAATTTTGGCCCAAAGCTCTTCCTCCAAATCCAATAACTTTATTGTTATAATCAAAAATTGGAAAAATTAGCCTATTTTTAAATCTATCAATAAGTTTATTATTTTTTTCATCATGGAAAAACACTCCACTTTCAATAAGCTCTTTTTGATTAAAATTACTAAATAACGAAACATTCAAACCATATTCTCCCGAATATCCTATTTTGAATATGGACAATATTTCCTCGGTCAAGCCTCTATCAAGAGCATATTTTTTAACAAATTGATTTTCAAAAAAGTTTTTCTGATAATTTTGTAAAGCAATTGTTAATATTTCGTCATATTTTTTTCTTTTATTTTCTACTTCAATATTTTCTTTCGTAAATTTAAATGCTGGCATTCCAGCTTTAGCTGCTAATTTTCTAACAGCGTCACCAAAATTTAATTTTTCAACTTTAACTAAAAAATCGAAAATATTTCCATGCTCTCCTGAACTAAAACAATGATAAAACCCCTTTTCATCATTAATAGTAAATGATGGTGTCTTTTCTGTAGAAAAAGGAGATAAGCCAACGAATTCTTTTCCTCTTCTTTTTAATTGAACTGTAGCTCCTACTACATCGGAAACTTTTACTCTTTGTTTAATTTCTTCTAAATACTCTTTTGGAAATTTCATTTGCTTAGTAATTCTTTTAGAAAAGCCCCAGCCTTAGAAAAGTCTATGCTGCCAGAATATTTAGACTTTAAAATGGCCATTGCTTTTCCCATATCCTTAATTGAAGCTGCTCCGGTTTCCTTGATTGCACTTTCGCATGCTTTCTTTGTATCGTTATCATCTAATTGTTTTGGAAGAAATTCTTGAATAATATTTATTTCTTTACTTTCTTTTTCAGCCAAATCATCCCTGGAAGCTTTTTTATAAATCTCCAATGACTCTCTTCTTTGTTTTAACATTTTATTGAAGACCGTAATTACATCGTCGTCTTTAATTGAAGTATCTTTTACACCAGCTCCTCTTTTTTCAATTTCTTTATCTTTAAGGGCAGATATAATAAGTCTTAGAGTAAGAACCTTGTCTTTGTCTTGTTTAAGTGCCGATTCTTTCAATTGAGCATTTATCTTATCTAATAAATTCATAAGTTTAAATTACTCTAAATAATTCAATTGCTCAAAAGAAAATATTAGCAACTTGACTGGCGTTTAACTTTTTCATAATGTTCGCCAACTTTTAAATAACTTAAAAGCTCTTAACTCATGGGTTGTATTTGTCTAAAGAAACTAATTTAGAAAATAAATACAAAATTAAAAATTCAATTGATACTAATGCTATTTTAATTCTTGAAGATGGAGAGGAATTTTATGGATTTGGAATTGGTGCTTACGGAATTTCTTCTGGTGAAATATGTTTTAACACTTCAATTACCGGCTACCAAGAAATATTAACTGACCCCTCTTACTCTGGACAAATTATAAATTTTACTTTTCCACACATCGGTAATGTAGGTACTAATAATGAAGATTTTGAAGCTGAAAAAGCCTGGGTTAAAGGTGCAATATTTAGCGCGGAAGTATCTCATTCATCAAATTACCGAGCTTTGGAAAATTTAGATGATTGGTTAAAAAGAAATAGTATCACTGCAATTTATGGGATTGACACTAGAAAACTTACTTTAAAAATAAGAAAATTTGGTCCAAAAAAAGCAACAATAGCTTTTAATGAAAATAATAATCATAACGTCAAACACCTTTTGGATATTACGAAAAAATTACCAAGTTTAGAAAACTTAGATCTTACACAAGAAGTTACCTGTAAAAAATCTTATCAATGGGTTGGTAATAAATTATGGAATACTAAAGGTTACGAAATTCAAAAAAATCAAAAATATAATATTGTCGCAATTGATTATGGAATCAAAACTAATATTTTAAGAAACTTTTCTGAACTAGGTTGTAAAGTAATAGTTGTTCCCTCTATAACTTCGTCCAAGGATATACTTGCTTTAAAACCAGATGGAGTTTTTTTATCTAATGGGCCTGGAGATCCTGATCTTACAGGAAAATATGCAATTAAAACCATTCAAGAAATAATATCCGCAGATATTCCAGTATTTGGAATATGCTTAGGTCATCAATTGCTTGCTTTAAGCCTTGGTGCAAAAACAAAAAGAATGCACCAAGGACACAGAGGCGCAAATCATCCAGTTAAAAATTTGATGAATAATAAAGTAGAAATCACAAGTCAAAATCATGGCTTTGAAGTTACAAAAAACAGTTTACCTAAAGATGTTGAGGTTACTCATGTATCTCTTTTTGATACTTCCATTGAAGGTATAAAATCAAAAATCAAACCGGTATTTTCTGTACAATATCATCCAGAAGCATCTCCTGGACCCCATGATAGCAATTATCTTTTTAAAGATTTTATAGATTTAATAAAAAAAAATAAAATTAATGCCTAGAAGAAAAGATATAAAATCAATTTTAGTTATCGGTGCTGGTCCAATAATTATTGGTCAAGCATGCGAGTTCGATTATTCAGGAACGCAAGCATGTAAAGCATTGAGGTCTGATGGATATAGAATTATCTTAATCAATTCAAACCCAGCAACTATTATGACTGATCCTGACGTTGCTGATAAAACTTATATTGAGCCTATCACCACTGAAATTATTGAAGAAATTATTAAAAAAGAAAAACCTGACGCAATACTACCAACTATGGGGGGGCAAACTGCACTTAATGCGGCGATGGCACTAAAAAAAGAAGGAATACTAAAAAAATATAATATTGAATTAATAGGAGCAAACTCTGAAGCGATAGAGAATGCTGAGGATCGGGAAAAGTTTAAAAAAAATATGACTGATATTGGTCTTGAGTGTGCAAAGTCTATCATTTGTAGATCAATTGAAGATGCAAAAAAAAGTTTAAAATTAATTGGACTGCCCGCAATTATCAGGCCTTCTTTTACACTTGGAGGATCTGGGGGTGGAATTGCCTATACAGAAGAAGAGTATTTAAAAATTATAGCAAATGGTCTTGATCTTTCTCCAACAAAAGAAGTTTTAATTGAAGAATCTTTATTAGGATGGAAAGAATTTGAGATGGAGGTCGTTAGAGATAAAAACGATAACTGTATAATTATTTGTTCCATTGAAAATGTAGACCCAATGGGGATTCACACTGGTGATTCTATTACTGTAGCTCCAGCATTAACTTTGACTGATAAAGAATATCAAATCATGAGAGATGCTTCTTTTAAATGTATTAGAAAAATTGGAGTTGAAACAGGAGGTTCTAATGTTCAGTTCGCAATCAATCCAAAAAATGGAAGAATGATTATTATTGAGATGAATCCAAGGGTTTCTAGATCTTCTGCACTAGCTTCAAAGGCAACTGGATTTCCAATAGCAAAAGTGGCGGCAAAACTTGCTGTTGGCTATACTTTAGATGAGTTAAAAAATGAAATCACGGGAACAACCCCTGCCTCATTCGAACCGACTATTGATTATGTAGTAACTAAAATTCCAAGATTTGCATTTGAAAAATTCAAAAATACTGAGGCAATATTAGGAACGTCGATGAAATCTGTTGGTGAAGTAATGTCTATAGGAGGAAACTTTAAAGAGTCCATACAAAAAGCATTGTGTTCATTAGAGATTGGACTTGATGGTTTTGATCAATATGAGGAAATAAATATACAGGATTTAAAAAAAAAACTTATAGAAAGGACTCCTCAAAAAATACTTTTTGTAGCAGAGGCCTTTAGGAGAAACTTAAAACTCGAAGAAATTTATCAAATGACAAAAATAGATAAATGGTTTTTAGAGCAAATTCAACAACTGATTATTGTAGAAAATAATATTAAAGATGAGGATGTTCTAAATAGTAAAGAAAAACTACAATATATTAAATCAATAGGTTTTTCAGATAAAAAAATTGCAAAGATTTTAAAAATAAAAAGTAATGATGTCAGGTCTGCTAGGAATAAATTTAAAATTCACCCTATATATAAAAAAATAGATACATGTGCTGGAGAATTTGAATCTAAAACTCCTTACATGTACTCTACTTATGGAAGTAACGATCTAAGTACATGCGAATCTGAGCCTACAAATAAAAAAAAAGTTATTATTCTAGGTAGTGGACCAAATAGAATAGGACAAGGGGTAGAATTTGATTACTGCTGCTGTCAAGCAAGTTATGCCTTAAAAGAAATTAATTATGAGACTATTATGATTAACTGTAATCCCGAAACAGTTTCAACAGATTATGACACAAGCGATAGATTGTATTTTGAACCTTTAACTGAAGAGCACGTCATTGAAATAATTAATAAAGAAAAAAGTAACGGTTTCCTTTTTGGGGTTATAGTTCAATTTGGAGGCCAGACTCCATTAAAACTTGCAAAATTTATTGATGAAAATAATATTCCAATTTTAGGCACACAACTAGAATCTATTGATCTTGCCGAGGATAGAGAAAAATTTAAAAATTTTGTAATTAAAGAAGAGTTGCTTCAAGCTGAAAGTGGACTAGCAAGATCTGAGTCTGAGGCAATTGAAATCGCAAAAAAAATAAATTTTCCAGTTGTAATCAGGCCTTCTTATGTTTTAGGCGGCAGAGCAATGGAAATTGTGTACGATGAAGATCATCTTAAAAAATATATAAAAGAAGCAGTAAAAGTTTCAGGAAAAGATCCTGTTCTAATAGATAAGTTTATTAATGATGCGATTGAAGTTGATGTTGATGCTATTTGCGATGGTTCGGAAGTATTTATTGCAGGTATAATGGAACATATTGAAGAAGCAGGAATTCATTCTGGAGATTCTGCATGCTGCATTCCTCCATATTCACTTAAACAGAATATTATTGATGAAATTTCAAAACAAACAAAAAAAATTGCCTTTGGTTTAAAAGTCTTAGGACTTTTAAACATTCAATTTGCCATAAAAGATGATCGAGTTTATGTCCTAGAAGTAAATCCAAGGGCTAGCAGAACTGTTCCCTTTGTTGCTAAATCTATTGGAATTGCAGTTGCAAAAATTGCAACTAAAGTAATGACCGGTTTAAAATTAAAAGATCTAAATTTAAATAAAAAAAACCATAAGTTATATTCTGTTAAAGAAGCTGTGTTTCCTTTTAACAAGTTTCCAAATGTAGATACGTTATTGGGACCTGAAATGAAATCAACTGGAGAGGTTATGGGGATTGATAAAACCTTTGGCCTTGCTTTTGCCAAAAGTCAATTTGCAACTGGTAATAAAATACCAAAATCTGGCATTGCTTTTTTATCTGTGAAAAAAGAAGATAGAAAATATATTTTAAAAATTGCACAAGAACTTAAAAAATTAGGATTTACTATTCTAGGAACCTCAGGAACTTCTGATTTTTTAAATTCATCAGGAGTTGATTGTAAAAAGATAAATAAAGTTATGGAAGGAAAACCTCATATCGAGGACTCTCTTAATGAAAAAAAAATTTCTTTAGTCATAAATACATCTCAAGGTAAGCAATCTATTAAAGATTCTTTTTCACTTAGAAGAGCAGCACTCACAAGTGGCACCCCCTACTACACGACTATTGCTGGAGCCAATGCAATTACTGAAGCTATTAAATCTTTAAAAAATTCTAAATTTGAAGTTCTTGCTTTACAGGATATTAATTAATTTACTTTCCAATCAGTCTCAAATGTTACATAATTTACTTGAAGACATCTTCTGTCTCTTTTTATCTCTTTTTTTTCTAATCCATGCCAAGTGTCAGGGCCGCTTGTAAAAACATATCCATAATTATTTTTATAAGGAACAGTTTTTACTAACTTTAAATTCTTATCATAAAAATCTGTGCCTAACTCTTCAGACTCATAATTATTTGGATTTGCAAATAATAGGCAGGACATTAATTTTTCTTTAATATCACAATGAGGCTTAAGCCAAAAACCAACTCTATCAGCAATAATCTCAACTCGCACGTAAGCTTTTGTTAAATCTTTTTTGATTTTGGAACCTACATATTTTGCTGTTTCCATCTTACATAGTTCATCAATAAATTTTTTTAAATGTGGGTAGTCTTTATAATTATCCTTTGTAACAAATTCTCTTATCTTCCCTGCTTTGCCACCTGTTGGATCCCCAGATCTATATGCTCCCGCACCTCCATCTACTGCTCTGGTACCGTCAAAATCAATTTTTACTTCTGGTACTTTTGCCTCACAAATCTCTCTTATTTGTTGGTCCGTTAAAGGTTCTGTTAATTCCCAATGATCAAATGGGTAGGTTGAATGTGCTGAATTATTTTGAAATGATTTTAAAAAACTCATTAAATTTAATTTAACCTTTCTTTTATTATTGTTGCAATCCGATTAGTCTCATCTAAAACTGGATATTGCCAATAATCTATATTTTCACCAAGAAATCTAATAATTCCTTTTTCTCTAAAGCTATTAAGAAAATACTTAAATCGATTATTCTTTCTCTTTGCATTCATTTTAGCCACAAATATTGGCTTTTGTGTGATTGCACACTCAGAAATCATTGAAGTAGAGTCGCAAGTTACAACAATTATTCTAGATAGCTTAAGAGCTGATAAATAAAATTCTTTGCTCACAAAATCAATAATGACTGCAGAATTTAAAAAAAACTTTTTTGCAAAATCAATAATATTATCCGGCGTTCTTCTTGATCTAATAAGAATTAGTTTAAAACCTTTGTCTAAAAAACTACTCTTTATTAATAAAAAAATATTCCCAAGATCAATCTCATTAAAATCATAATACCTATTAGGACCTCCTAAGATTAAAGAAACAATCTTATCTTTTTCTGATAAATTATATTTCGAAAAAAAATTATTACTATTATCTATCTCTTGTTTTGTAATATAATGAAGGGCTCCAAATGTACTTAATACGTTTTTTCCATTTATTTGATCATGCTCTGGAGCAACAATTAAATCAAAATTTGAAAAATTTATCTTAGGATTTTGAATATGAATACTAAATAAATTTTTATTATTTCTTTTTAAAAACAAAGAGGAAATAACGCTATTTTTCCCACATGAAATAAGAACTTGATTTTCTATTTGATCTGGAATTTTTCCGTCTACTACAGACCTGCTAACAGGAACTAAATTTATAGGAAAATATCTCCATGGTCTTTTTAGACTCACAAAACAATGATTAAAATCTAATTTTAAAGCCTTAGCTAAACCTTCTGCTTGGCTCACCATACCATGAGCGCCTTCGGTTAATAATAATGCTTTAAAATATCTCATTGTTTAAAACAATAATTAAATATAAGTATTATTAGTTAAAATCTACAATGAATGTTCATAAGACTCATAAACTAGTTATTATTGGATCCGGGCCAGCTGGTTATACGGCGGCTATTTATGCTGCAAGAGCTATGCTTGAGCCAATTTTAATTGCAGGCTCACAACCAGGTGGTCAATTAACCATCACTACAGATGTTGAAAATTTTCCAGGATTTGCAGATGTCGTTCAAGGGCCATGGTTAATGGAACAAATGAAAGAACAAGCTACGAAAGTTGGAACAAAATTTATTGAAGATCATATTTCTAAAGTTAATTTAAATAAAAAACCTTTTGAAATAATTGGAGACTCGGGAACACATTATTTTTCGCAAAGTATAATTATTTCAACTGGCGCTCAAGCAAGATGGCTTAATTTGGAGTCTGAGGAAAAATATAAAGGATTTGGAGTATCTGCGTGCGCAACTTGTGATGGCTTTTTTTATAAAAATAAAGACGTCGTAGTAGTTGGTGGAGGAAACTCTGCGGTCGAAGAGTCATTGTTTTTAACCAATTTTGCAAAAAAAATCACTCTTGTTCATAGAAAAAGTGAATTAAGGGCTGAAAAACTATTACAAAAAAAATTATTTTCAAATCCTAAAATTAATGTCATTTTTGATAGCGTTATTTCAGAAATCATCGGAACAGAGAACCCTAAAGGTGTAACCGCTGTGAAATTAAAAAATCTAAAAAATAATTCAGTAACAGAATTACAAACACATGGTCTTTTTGTTGCAATAGGACACGATCCAGCAACAGGGTTATTCAAGGGGCAAATTAATATGGATAATGGTGGTTATATAATAACTCAGCCTGACTCTACCAAAACAAATGTGCCCGGAGTATTCGCTGCTGGTGATGTTAAAGATAAAATTTTTAGGCAGGCTGTCACTGCGGCTGGAACAGGTTGCATGGCCGCATTAGAGGCTGAAAAATATTTATCTAATCATTAATATTATTTTAAACTTTCACAAAAACTTTTAATTTTTAATAACGCCTTCTCTAAAATTTGCATTGAGGTCGCATAGGAAACTCTAAAATAACCTTCAAGACCAAATGCCGAGCCCTGAACAATTGCAACGCCCGTTTCTTCTAATAAGAAAGTTGCAAAATCAGTGTCATCTTTAATAATTTGTCCACTTAAAGTTTTTTTAAACATTAATTTTTTACAATTTGGAAAGACATAAAATGCTCCTTGTGGATTAACACATGTTAATCCTTTGATATTATTAAATGCATTAACGACAAAATCTCTTCTCTTTTTAAATTCAAGAGCCCTAGGATTTATAAAGCTTTGATCTCCATTGAGGGCCTCAACTGCAGCTGCCTGACTTATGGAAGATGGGTTTGTTGTTGATTGTGATTGAATCTTTTGGATTGCTTTTATTAAATTTTTTGGTCCAGCACCATATCCAATTCTCCATCCTGTCATCGCATAGGATTTGCTAACGCCATTAACTATTAAAGTTCTGTCTTTTAAAGAATTTTCAATTTCAAGAATACTAATGAATTTTGAGTCATTTTTATTTTTATCCTGATAATAAATATGCTCGTAAATATCATCACTTAAAATATTTACATGTTGGTATTTTTTTAAAATTACAGCCAGTTCATTTAATTCTGATCTTGAATAACACATCCCAGTTGGATTACCTGGAGAATTTAAAATAAACCATTTCGTATTCTTGGTGATAGATTTATCAAGTTGTTCCGGTGAAATTTTAAAATTACTTTGCTCGTCGCACTCTACAAATTTTGGTGTTCCCCCAGCCAACAAAACTATATCTGGATAAGAAACCCAATAAGGCGCTGGAATTATAACTTCATCTCCAGGATTTATAGTAGCAATTATAGAATTATAAATTACCTGCTTTCCGCCGGTACCGACTGTAATATTGTCTAGATCAAAATTTAAATTGTTTTCTCTTTTAAATTTTTTAATAACAGCTTTTTTTAACTCAGGCGTACCATCGACGGTGGTATATTTGGTCTGGCCATCTCTAATTGCTTTAATTGCCGCACTCTTAATATTGTCTGGAGTGTCAAAATCTGGTTCCCCAGATGCTAAAGCAATCACTTCTCTTCCACTTTCTTTTAACAATCTAGCTTTCTGCGTAATTGCAATTGTAGGAGATTCTTTTATTCTCGATAAAGAAGTTGATAATATAGACATCTAAATTAATTATATTTTGGAATATGCAAAATCTTTTACAAACTAATATATTAGATAAATCAAATGCAAAAGAACTTTCTTCTAATAAATTAGAAGGGGGAAAAAAATTTCAACTAATAACTGAATACACTCCCGCTGGCGACCAGCCAAAGGCTATCTCTTTTTTAAAAACAGAAATATTAAACAAGAAAAAAAATCAAGTTTTACTTGGCGTGACTGGTTCTGGAAAAACTTTCACAATGGCTAAAATCATTGAAGAGTTAAATCGTCCAGCTTTAATACTTGCTCCAAACAAAACTTTAGCTGCACAATTATATGGGGAAATGAAAAATTTTTTTCCCAATAATGCAGTTGAATATTTTGTTTCTTATTATGATTACTACACGCCCGAAGCTTACGTTCCAAGATCGGACACTTATATAGAAAAAGAAGCTTCTATAAATGAACAGATAGATAGAATGAGACATTCGGCTACCAGATCGCTCTTGGAAAGAGATGATGTAATTATTGTTTCAAGTGTTTCTTGTATTTACGGATTAGGATCTGTCGACTCTTATAGTAAAATGACTTTAGTTTTTAAAAAAAACGAGAGTTATGAAAGAGAAAAAATTATTAAAGGACTAGTTGAACTACAATATAAAAGAAATGACCAAAATTTTTATAGAGGAACTTTTAGAGTCAGAGGTGAAAATATAGAAATTTTTCCATCTCATTATGAGGACGAAGCATGGAGAATTACAATTGAGGATAATAAAATAACTCAAATAAAATCTTTTGATCCATTAACTGGAGCTGACAATAAAGAAATTAATTTAATAAAATTATACGGAAATAGCCACTATATTACTCCAAGACCAACGGTAGAAAAAGCAATTAAAGAAATAAAAAAAGAATTAATTGTTACTCTAGAAAAATTTAGAAATGAAAAAAAACTTTTAGAAGCCCAAAGACTAGAGGAAAGAACTAGATACGATCTTGAAATGATAGAAGCCACGGGAAGTTGTGCTGGAATAGAAAACTATTCTAGATTTTTATCTGGAAGAGATGCCGGCGAGCCCCCTCCAACATTATTTGAATATCTTCCTGACAACTGTTTGGTATTTGTTGATGAAAGCCATGTTACAATTCCCCAATTAAACGGGATGTACAAAGGAGATTATACTAGAAAAAAAACTTTATCTGATTATGGTTTTAGACTTCCTTCATGCATGGATAATAGGCCGTTAAAATTTGAAGAATGGGATATGATGAGACCTCAAACAATTTTTGTTTCTGCAACTCCAAGTGAATGGGAATTAAAACAAAGTAAAGGAGTTTTTGCAGAACAAATTATAAGGCCAACTGGACTTATTGATCCTCAAATTTTTATTCGTCCTGCAAAAAATCAGGTCGATGATTTATTGAATGAGTGCATTACGGTTTCTAAAAATAATCAAAGAATATTAGTTACTACTCTTACAAAAAAAATGGCTGAGGATTTAACTGAATACCTTGATGAAAATGGAATTAAAGTTCGTTACATGCACTCTGATATTGATACGCTAGAAAGAATAGAAATAATAAGAGACTTAAGACTCGGCATATTTGATGTTTTGATTGGTATTAATCTTTTAAGAGAAGGACTGGACATACCAGAATGTGCTCTTGTTGCAATTTTAGATGCTGATAAAGAAGGTTTCTTAAGATCTGAAAGATCCTTAATACAAACAATCGGAAGAGCAGCTAGGAATATTGATGGCAAAGTTATTTTATATGCAGATAAAGAAACGGAAAGTATTAAAAAGGCTATCAATGAGACTAATAGAAGAAGAACTAAGCAAATAGAATATAATAAAAAAAATAATATAACTGCTCAGTCTATCAAATCAAAAATTAACGACATTTTAGAGGGTGTTTTTGAAAAAGATTACGTTACTTTTGATAACGACATCCCAATAGGCGATAATCTTAAAAAACACTTAAAAATGCTAGAAAAAGAAATGAAAAAAGCTGCCGACAATTTAGAATTTGAGCAAGCAGCAAAAATAAGAGATGAAATTAGAAAACTTCAAGAAAGAGAATTAGAAATTAATATGAGCAGTAAAATAAAAGTTTATAACAACGATGTAAAAAAAGAATTAATTGGACGATCTACTCAGGGCAAAGCTGGAATGATTGCAAAAAAGAAAAGGTAAAATGAATAAGAATATTTTGATTACTGGATCCTCACAAAGAATTGGCAAAGAACTATGTTTATATTTTGCAAAAATGGGATGGAATATTGCTATTCATTTTAATAAATCGAAAAAACAAGCTGAGGTTCTTAAAAAAGAAATTGAAAGTTATGGAGTAAAATGCATTCATATTCAAGGTAATCTTTTAAACACAAAAATAATAAAAAAAATAATCACTTTAGTAAAAAAAAAATTGGGCAATATTGATTGTATAATTAACAATGCTTCTATTTTTAACAATGATAGTATTTTAAATTTTAATGAAAAAAGTTGGAATGAACATTTAAAAATTAATCTTTTCGCCCCAGCTACTCTTATTAAAGAATTTTCTAAAATTAAAAATTTATCTGGAGATAAATCTATTATAAACATTCTTGATCAAAGAATATTTAAACTAACTCCATATTTCTTTTCATATACTATTAGCAAAACAGGGTTACACACTTTGACAAAAACTACGGCTATGAAATTAGCCCCCAACATTAGAGTGAATGCGATAGCTCCTGGTCCTGTCTTTAAAAATAAAAGACAAACTCAAAAACATTTTAATAAGCAATCAAAAAATACTTTGCTAGGCAAGTCTGTTAAAATTGAAGATATATGTAAAACCGCCTATCTTTTAGCAAATAGTGAAACAATTACTGGTCAAGTAATTGCTGTAGATAGTGGACAAAGTCTGAATTGGAAAACTCCAGATATTATTGGGATAAATGAATAAGACAAATATAATAAAAATTTTAGATTATAAAAAAAATATTAAATCTAAAGAAATAATCTTTATCAAAAACTATACTTGCAAAGCAATTATAGGTTACCATGCTTTTGAAAAAGTAAAACCTCAAAAGTTAAGATTTAATGTAGAAATTTTAAGTAAAAAAAAAAAAGTGATTGATGGGAAACTTAATTCGGTCATTAATTACGAAGAAATTATTAACAAAATAAATTTTTTTTTAAAAAAAAAATATAACTTTCTAGAATCTTTCGCAAATGACTTTATTTATGAAATTTTTAAAAATCAAAATATTCTTAATATTAAAATAAAAATTGAAAAACTAAATATCATTAAAAATACAGAATCTGTTGGAATAGAATTTTTTAAAACAAAAAATGATTATGAAAAACCTTGAGCAAGGCAGAAAAATCATTAAAAATATAATTCAATTTTTACCTAATGGTCCTGGTGTTTATAAAATGCTAGATGACAAAAATACCATTATTTATGTAGGAAAGGCAAAGAACTTACCTAATAGAATTAATAGTTATATTTCATCTTCTTATTTGCCTATCAGGACAGAAAGAATGATTTCTAGTACAAAAAATTTAGAATTCATTTCAACACAAAACGAAGCCGAGGCCTTACTGCTAGAAGCTAACTTAATAAAAAAAAATCAGCCTCGATATAATATATTATTAAAAGATGATAAATCTTTTCCCTATATTCAGCTAAGAAAATCACATAAATTTCCACAATTAACTAAATTTAGAGGCAAACAAAATAAAAATGATATTTTTTTTGGTCCTTTTGCATCATCTGGAGCAGCTGGATGGGCAATAAAAACTTTGCAAAAAGTATTCTTGTTGAGAGTTTGTGATGACTCAATTTTTAACAATAGAAAAAGGCCGTGTATTTTACATCAAATTAAAAGATGCTCTGCGCCGTGTACAAACGAAATCAGTGAAGAAGATTACAATAAACTTGTTGTAGACAGTATTAATTTTTTAAATGGAAAATCAGCTCTTATACAAAAAAAACTTTCTAAAGAGATGGAAATTGAAAGCAAAAAATTTAGCTATGAAAAAGCAGCAACAATTAGAGATAGAATTAAAGCATTAACTCAAATTCAATCATCACAACAAATAAATAAAAATAATTTTAATAATGCTGATTTAATTGTCGAATTTCAAAAAAATAATATTACGTGCATTGAAGTATTTTTTTATAGATCGAAACAAAATTGGGGTAATCAAGCTTTTTTTCCTAAACACGATAAAGACGATAATATAGACGATATTATTTATTCATTTTTAATACAATTTTATGAAAATAAAATACCGCCAGCAGAAATTATTTTAAGTAAAAAAATTAAGGATTTAGATTTAATAAAAGCAGCTTTAGAAAAAAAATATAATAAAAAAATTAATATAAAAACTGCAAAAAATAATATTGAAAAACTTTCAATAAAATTAGCTATTAAAAATGCACAATTAGCTTTAGATAAAAAACTTTTAGAGAATGAAAATAATGATCATTTTTTATCCTTAATTAATAAAGAGTTTAATTTAGGTTTTAATCCGAACTTGATTGAGGTTTACGATAATAGTCATATCCAAGGGCTTAATGCTGTTGGGTCTTTTGTAGTATTTGGAAAAAATGGATTTATTAAAAGAAAATACAGAAAATTTAACATAACAAAAACAAATATTAATCCTGGGGATGATTATGGAATGTTAAAAGAGGTTCTTTCCAGAAGATTTGCTAAAATTAAATCAAATAATGAAGATGAGTCTCCTGATTTAATTATAATTGATGGTGGCAAAGGTCATTACAATGCCGCTAGAAAAGTTTTAGATGAATTAGGACATTTCAATCTCAATATGATGGCGATTGCAAAAAGTGAAAGAAGAAATCAAGGAGATGAAACTTTTTATTATAACAATAGAGAAATAAAAATTCATAATAACGTATTGTTATTTTTCCTACAAAGGTTGCGAGATGAAGCTCACAGATTTGCAATCTTTTCACACAGGGTTAATAGAAAAAATACTTTTAGCCAATCTGCACTTGATAATATTGAGGGGATTGGAAAAACAAGAAAAAAATTACTTTTAAATCACTTTGGATCTGTAAAATTAATAGAGAGCGCAAGCATTGAGGATATGAAAAAAATAAGTGGAATAAGTGATTTTGTTGCAAATAAAATTTATAATTTTTTTAATAAAAATAGCTTAATGTCAAAAAAATGAAAATTCCTAACATCTTAACCATTGGTCGAATTCTAATTGCACCAATATTAGTAGTTATCTTCTATTTTCCTGGAGAACTAAGTGATTGGTTGTCTTGCATTGTATTTGTAATAGCCGCCTTTACTGATTATCTCGATGGGTTGTTTGCAAGATTATATAAGCAACAATCAAAGTTTGGCGAATTACTAGATCCAATTGCAGATAAAGTTTTAGTTGCAACAGCCCTTGCGCTTTTATTAATGAGTCAAACTATAAAAGGTATTCATGTAGTTGCGGCAATTATAATAATAACAAGAGAAATTTTAATTTCAGGGTTAAGAGAATTTTTAGCAAAAGCAAAAATTTATATTCCGGTAACGAGCTTATCTAAAGGCAAAACCGTAATACAAATGGTAGCTATTTCTATTTTATTAGCCGGTAACAGTGGTGATAAATTTTTATTTAATTATGGAATTGAATTAGGAATATATTTACTTTGGATGTCTGCAATATTAACACTTTGGACAGGGTATGCTTACTTAAGAAAGGGAATAGATCTTATTGATTAATTATTGTTAATTTTTATTAACTAGTTTTGAATAATTATCATCTAACTTCTTAATTATATCGACCACAGAAAACTTAATATCTCCAATCTGAGATACTGGCGTCACTTCGGCTGCAGTGCCAGTTAAAAAACACCCATCAAATGTATTAAGTTCATCGAGTTTTATTTTTCTTTCTAAAACTTTAATCTGAAGTTGTTTTGCAATTTCTATAATTGATCTTCTGGTAATTCCGTCTAAAAAAGAATCTGCTATTGGGGTGTGAATCTCATTATTATTAGTTTTAGTAAAAAAAATATTTGCACCAGTGGCTTCTGCAATATTACCTTGATAATCCATCATTAAAGCATCATGATAACTTTTTTTTTCTGCCTCATGTTTGGATAAAGTTGAAATCATATATAGACCTGAAGCTTTTGTATCCCATGGTATGCAATCTGGTGGTGGTTTTTTCCATTTAGAAATGTCCAATCTAATTCCTTTAATTTTAATTTGCGGATCAAAATAAGAACCCCACTCCCAAGTTGCTATAGCTAAATGAATCTTACTTTTCTGAGCAGATATTGCCATCATTTCACTTCCTCTCCAAACAACTGGTCTCACGTAACCATTCTGAACACTCTGTGCAAAAATAATTTCTTTGCATGCATTATCTATTTGTTCAGCTGAATAAGGAATCTTCATACCCATTCTATCTGCTGAATAAATCAATCTATTTGTGTGTTCCCTTAACTTAAAAATTTCTCCGTTATAGACTCTTTCGCCTTCAAACACGCAGCTAGCATAATGAAGTCCATGACTCAGAATATGTAAATTAGCTTCTTTCCAATCAACTAATTTACCATTGTGCCAAATTTTTCCTGATCTTTTATCAAAAGGGACTAGGTCCATTAGAGTAAATAATTATTAAAATTGTATTGGTAAATAAGTAAAGTAGATATGTCAATAAAACTGACATACAATAAAATTTTAAAATGAAAGATCTTTTATATTTAAGAGAAAAAAGTTTAAAAGAAATTTTAGAACTGATTTTTCAAGCTTACATAGACTCTTATTCTGATCCTAGCGAGGTATTAAAAAAAAATTCATTTGGTAGAGCTCATCACAGGTTGCTTTGCATTATAGAAGGAAGTCCAAATATTACTATTGCTGATATATTAAGAAAATTGAAAATTACTAAACAAAGTTTAAGTAGAGTTCTTCAAGATCTTATAAAAAAAGATATTATATCACAAAAAAAAGGCACAAAGGACGCTAGACAAAGAGAATTAGTTCTAACAGAAAAAGGAATTAAGCTTTGTCATGAAATATATAATAAGCAAAAAAAAAGAATAATTAATGCCCTTAAAAATTCAAGTTCAGATGAAGTTTCAAATTTTAAATCAATAATGAAAAAGATAATTTATGGATAATTCAAAAATACACATTTTAATTATTGATGATGATGAAAAAATTAGAGATTTATTAAAACAATATTTAAAAAATAATAATTTTTTCGTATCTACGGCGATCAACGCTTCTGATGCGGAGGAGAAGTTAAAAATTATCAAATTTGATTTGGCAATTATTGATATAATGATGCCTGGCAAGGACGGTTTGCAACTTACGAAAGAAATTAGAGAAAAAATTGATCTTCCTATAATTCTTCTTACCGCAAAAGGCGAGCCTGAGGATAGAGTGAGAGGATTAGAATTGGGAGCAGAGGATTATTTGCCCAAACCTTTTGAACCTAAAGAACTTTTATTAAGAATTAAAAATGTAATAAAAAGAATAAAAAAAAATAAGCATGTAATAACTTCAATTAAAATAGGAAAGGCTCACGTAAATATTAAGAAAATGGAGATTCAAAAAGAAAAGAAAATAATTAAAATTAATGCTAGTGAAAAGATCCTTTTAGAAAATATGATCAGTTCTGCAGGAAAAATATTTTCTAGGGAAGAGATATCAAAAATTACAAATCTAACCCAAGAAAGAAGTATAGATGTATTGGTTACAAGACTTAGACAAAAGATTGAACCTGACCCTAAAAATCCAAAATACCTTCAAACAGTTAGAGGAACAGGATACGTTTTATGGCTAGACTGAAATGTTAAGAAAAATATTTCCCAAAACTTTACTTTTTAGATCCTTATTAATTATAGTGGTCCCAATTATACTTATTCAAGTTGTAATTGGCGCTGTTTTTTTTGATAGTATTTGGTTTAAAACCAATAGAGGATTGGTAAGAGGCGCCACAAACGAAATTAACACATTTTTAGCTCTCTATCCTGAATTCAAGCAAAAAAATAAAGTTAATGAATTAATTAACACATTTAAAAATAACACTGGGCTAATAGTTTCAATCAAAAAAGAAACTCAACAACTACCATCTGCAAATGCAGTTAAGTGGTACAGCTTATATGATAAAATTGTTACGGAAGAGTTTTCGGATAAAATAAAAAATCCATATTGGCATAACGTAAGATTTGATAGCTCAAACATTCAAGTATTAGTAATGCTAAATAAGAATGAAATTATTGAATTTTTAATAGCTAAATCAAAAATAAGGTCGACATCAGGAAGAATATTTGCGCTTTGGATTACTATTCCTTCATTTATATTTCTAATTATTTCAATAATATTTTTGCGTAATCAAATAAGACCTATTGTTCACCTATCTCGAGCTGCAGAAAAATTTGGTAAGGGACAATTTGATATTGATTTTAAAATTTCTGGTGCTCTTGAAATTAGACAAGCCTCTTATGAATTTGAAAAAATGAAAAGAAGAATTTTAAAACACATTAGTCAAAGGACAGCAATGTTATCAGGTATTAGCCATGATTTAAAAACGCCTCTCACACGACTAAAATTACAAATTGAACTTTTAAATAAAAATCAAAAATTAAATTCTTTAAAGGAAGAAATCAATGAAATGGAAAAAATGATTAATGAATATCTCGATTTTGCAAGTAATCAATATTCACAACCTTTGGAAAAATTTAATATTTTTCAAGTAATTCAAAATTTAATTGATAAGAGTTTTAAAAAAAATATCAAAATAAATAGTCCTAAAAACTTAATATTTTCTGGAAGAAAAAACCTTATAAGAAGATGTATTGCTAATATTATAAATAACTCTCAAAAATATGCTGAAAATATTTTAATTACTTGTAAAAAAATCAAAAATACTACTCTAATTACTATTGATGACGACGGTCCGGGAATTGAAGACGAACACAAAGATAAAGTATTTCGGCCATTTTATAGAATTGATAAATCAACAGCTTTTAAGGACAGTAATTTTGGGTTGGGTCTTTCGATTGTGGAAGATATCGTTAATTCTCATGGCGGGACCGTGAAATTATTTAATAATCCAAAAGGTAAAGGCTTACGAGTTCTTTTATCTTTTCCCAACTAGTTTTTTTAATTTTTGTATTTCTAGTTTTAGCTTATTAATTTTATTTTTTATCTCTTCTAAATCGCTGCTAAGTGAATTATTTAATTGATTAATATTTTTTTCTTTTTTAAACTGAATAAGATTTCTTATTTCTTGCTTGATATCTTTTGTAGTTAAAAGACTTATTTGAAATAAATTTGTTAAATTATTAATAATTTTTTTATAATTAATCATATATTCTTCCTGGTAATATAGTTATAAATAATTTTGAGATTATTTAAATGTATATTCACAATCTAAGTCCCGTCATAATTAATTTTGGTTTACTAGAAATACGCTGGTACTCTTTAGCCTATATTTTTGGCATATTTTTAGGCTTTTACTATGCAAAATATGTAATTAAAAAATTCTGGGGTAAAGAAAATATTAATACTCAAAATCTAGATAATTTTTTAATTTATTTAATTTTAGGAATTATTTTGGGAGGAAGATTGGGTTATATTTTATTTTACAATTTCTACTATTACTACCAGAAACCTCTAGAAATATTATTTTTATGGCAGGGTGGAATGTCTTTTCACGGTGGAGCTATAGGCGTTTTAATTGCCTCAATAATTTTTGCAAAAAAAAATAACATAAAAATATTTGTTTTAACCGACATAATCGTCTGTGCGGCACCAATTGGTATATTTCTTGGAAGAATTGCTAATTTTATAAATGGAGAGTTATATGGAAAAAAAACCTTTGCAGATTATGGCGTTATTTTTCCCAAAATTGATATGGAACCCAGACATCCTTCACAACTCTATGAGGCTGCCCTTGAAGGTATAATGCTATTTTTTTTACTTAATATTATTTTAAAATCTAAAAAAAAATTATTTAATGGAGAGTTATCTTGTTATTTTCTAATTTTTTATTCAATATTTAGAATTATTTCAGAATTATTCAGAGAGCCAGATAAACACATTGGATATATTATTTTTAACCTATCTTTAGGAATGGTTATAAGTTTTGGCTTTCTAATTTGTGGAATAATTGCATTTAAAATAATTAAAAATGAATCTTTTAGAAAAACTAATTTATAAAAAAAAAATTATTCCTCTCGATAAATTCATAGATATTGCTTTATATAACAAGCAATTAGGCTACTACCAAAATAAAAAGATATTTAGTCGTGACGGAGATTTTATAACATCTCCTTTTATCTCAAGTATTTTTTCAGAAATGATATCGATATGGATTGTATCTTATTGGATTTATTTAAAAAAACCAAAAAAAATTAATATTTTGGAATTAGGACCTGGCAACGGGTTAATGATTAATCAAATAATTAATTCATTAAAAAAAATTAAAACTTTTGATGCTAATTTTAATATTTATTTACATGAAAAAAGTGAGTCATTAATTAAAGTTCAGAAAGAGAATTTAAATAATTTTAAAAATATAGTCTGGATAAAAAATATTAATAAAATTAAGCAATATCCAACAATAATTATAGCAAATGAATTTTTTGATGCTTTTCCAATAAAACAATTTTTTAAAATTAATAATAACTGGCATGAACAATGTATTTCATTTAAAGATAATATAAAAAAAATTATTTATTTTAAAAATAAGATTAATAACAACATTCTAAAAAAATATTCTAAATTTTTTAATATTAATAAAAGTAAAATCATTGAGTATCCAGTTAAAATTGAAAATTATCTTAATTCAATTTCTAAAATTATAAAAAAAAATAATGGAATCTTTCTAACGTTTGATTATGGTTATTCTGATATTGTTGGAAAAAATACTTTGCGAGCAATAAAAAAACATAAGATTGTTGATTTACTACAAGAATATACTGATTGCGATATTACTTTTGATATTAATTTTAACATACTAAAAAATATTTTTAAAAAAAATAACATTAGATTTATTGGAGCTGTATCGCAAAATTTCTTTTTACAAAAGCTTGGAATTATGGAGAGAGCATCACAAATAGTAAAAAAGCAAAATGTTATTGATAGTAAAAATTTAATCCTAAGTATAAATAAACTTATAAATCCAAAAGAAATGGGCAACACTTTTAAAGCGTTAGCTTTTTGCAATAAAAATTGCAAATTTAATCTTGGTTTTATCTAATGATTTTTTATTCAAAAAAAATAAACAAAATAAATGGTATAAAGAGTTTTTTTTTCTCAAGAAAAAACGGAAAATCAAAAGGAATTTATAAAAGTTTAAACTGTGGATTGGGGTCTAATGATAAAAAAAAAATAGTTATAAAAAATATTAACATCGTTGCAAAAAAGACTAATTCTAAATTTGGCAACCTAATTTTGCTAAAACAACATCATAGTAATAAAATAATTAATTTTGACAATTTTTTAATAAAAAAGAGATACAAGGCTGATGGAATTATTACCTCAATTCCAAAATTTTCACTTGGAATTTTGACTGCAGATTGTGTGCCAATTTTAGTTGCAGATAAAGAAAATAAAATAATTGCGGCTATACACTCTGGATGGAAGGGGGCAAATTCTGGAATTATTGAAAACTTAATTAAAAAATTTAAAGAAAAAAAATCAAAAATATCAAATCTAATCGTTGCAATTGGGCCTTGTATAGCCAAAAAAAATTACGAGGTACAAAAAGATTTTATTAATAAAATTAAATTAAGAAATCAAAATTATAAAAAATATTTTACAAATAAAAATATGAAGATTTATTTCAATCTGAGATTATTTGTACATGATAAGTTTTTGAAATTAGGAATTCCAAAAATTAATATTGAACATATCAATAAGGATACTTATAGTGATTATAAAAACTTTTTTAGCTATCGAAGATCTTTACATAATAATGAATTAGATTACGGACGATGTATCTCGGTAATTTGTAGATATTAATTGATTAAACAATTATAAAATTATATAAAAAGATCTCATGAAGATTGTATCTGGAACGAGCAGTATTTCCCTAAGTGATCAAATCTGTAAATATTTAAAAACAAAACCAACGCAAAGAGAGATTAAAAGATTTGCAGACTCGGAAGTCTATGTTGAAATAAAAGAAAATATGAGAGGTAACGACGTATACTTAATCCAGTCAACTTCTTACCCTGCTAACGATAATATTATGGAGTTACTAATATGTATCGATTCATTAAGAAGATCTTCTGCAAAAAATGTAACAGCGGTCATTCCTTATTTTGGTTATGCAAGACAAGATAGAAAAGTTGTTCCTAGATCTCCCATAAGCGCAAAATTAGTTGCAAACTTAATTACCAATGCTGGAGCGAACAGGGTTCTAACGATGGACCTTCATGCAAATCAGATTCAAGGGTTTTTTGATATTCCAGTTGATAATTTATACGCAGCACCAGTTCTTTTAAAACATATATTAAAAAATATTGGAACTAAAAATATCGTTTGTGTGGCACCTGATGTTGGTGGGGTAGAAAGAGCAAGGGCTATTGGAAAACGATTGAATGCAGGTTTAGCGATTATTGATAAAAGAAGAGAGCGTCCAGGACAATCTGAAGTTATGAATGTTATTGGAGAGATCAAAAATAAATCTTGTATTATAATTGATGATTTAATTGATAGTGGAGGAACAATATGTAACGCCGCTGATGCTTTAATAGAAAAGGGAGCGAAAGAAGTCTATTGTTATGTTGTTCATGGTGTTCTTACAGGTTCGTGTATTGATAAAATTAAAAAATCTAAAATGAAAAAAATTGTTATCACTGACACAATTGATAATACAAAAAAAATTAAAGGAGTTTCGAAAATAGAGGTAGTAAGTATTGCCCCACTAATTGCTGAAGCTATCAAGCGAATATCTCAATCAACTTCGGTTTCTAGCTTATTCAAATAAATAACAATAACTTGTTTTTTTTTATAAGTTAATATAAAACAAGCCCTCTTGATTATATGGAAAACTTAAAGCTCGAAGCATCAGAAAGAAAAATTAACACTAAAGGTGATCTTAAAAAATTAAGATTGGAAGGCTATCTTCCGGGCATTTTGTATGGTGATAAAGAAAAAAACCTACCTTTATCAGTAAAAAAAATATTAATTAAAAAAATGTTAGAATCTTCTAATTTCATGAGCTCTGTTATTGAAATGAGTATAAGTGGGTCAAAACATAAAGTTTTAACCAAAGATATTAATTTTCATCCCTTGAATAATGAACCAATACACATAGATTTTCAAAAAATTAAGCCTGGAACAAAAGTAACTGTTAATATTCCTGTAAAATTTATAAACAATGAAAATTGTCCAGGATTAAAAATGGGTGGGGTTTTAAACATTGTAAGAAGAAAAATAGAATTAAGATGTGCTGCTGAAAATATTCCTGCTGAAATCGTAGTTGATTTAGCTAATAAAGAAATGAATGAAAGTATTCACATATCTTCTGTAAAATTACCCGATGGAGCAAAACCTGTAATAAGCGACAGAGACTTCACTATAGCAACCATTGCCGCTCCTACAGTTGTTAAAGAGCCTGAACCGGCTGCTGCTGCTGCGGGCGATGCTGCTGCTGGCGATGCTGGTACTACAACTGAAGGCGCAGCTGTTGCTGCGGGTGATGCTAAACCTGCTGATGGAAAAGCTAAACCGGGAGAAGCAGCAAAATCTCCTGAGGCTGCGAAAAAACCTGCTGCCGCTGCTGCACCTGCAGATAAAAAGAAATAACATCTAAATGTTATTATTTGCGGGGTTAGGAAATCCAGATCCAAAACATGCAAATAACAGACATAACGTAGGGTTTAAACTTATTGATGCTTTAAACAAAAATTTTGGACTTTCAAAACAAAAACCAAAATTTAAAGGCCTTCTAACTAATGGGCAAGTACAAGATAATAAAGTTATAGTAGTAAAGCCATTAACTTTTATGAATAATTCTGGAATGTGTATTAGAGAAATAACTGATTACCACAGAATTAAGACTAATAATATTTTTGTATTTCATGATGACATGGATATAGAAATTGGAAAAATAAAAACTAAAAATGGAGGATCTAGCGGCGGACATAATGGCATTAAGTCTATAGATGACTCTATAGGTACAGATTACAATCGTATTAGGATTGGTATAGGTCACCCTGGTGATAAAGAATTAGTAGATAAACACGTGCTTAATGATTTCACAGAAGAAGAAAAAATAATAATAGATCAAGTTATCAAGAAAATATTTAAAAATATAAATCTTCTTATAGAAAAAAAATTAGACGATTTTACTTCTAAAAGTAATCAATAAGTCTATATGAGTTTTAAATGTGGAATTGTAGGCTTGCCTAATGTTGGTAAATCAACGTTATTTAACGCTCTAACAAAATCTAAAAACGCTCAAGCAGCTAACTTTCCCTTTTGTACAATCGAGCCAAATATTGGTGTTGTTACGGTTCCTGATGAAAGATTGGAAAAACTTTCAAATATTGCAAAATCAGAAAAAATTATTCCAACATACATTACATTTGTAGATATTGCTGGACTTGTGGCTGGTGCTTCTAAAGGTGAAGGTTTAGGAAATAAATTTCTTGCGAATATTAGAGAAGTTGATGCCGTAATACACATGCTGAGATGTTTTGACTCAAGTGAAATACAAAATGTTAATAAAACAGTTGATCCTATAAGAGATTTAGAAATAGTGGAAACTGAAATGATGATTTCAGATTTAGAGTCTGTAGAAAAAAGATTGTCTCAAAAAAAAAATAAAAATAATGAAATAAATAAAGATACTTTTGAAATTTTAGAAAATATTTACGAATCTTTAAAAAAAGGAATTCGTCCCGAAAAATTGGAAAAAAAATTTGATAAAAAGTTGATTAAAAATTTAGGCATTTTATCAACGAAACCTAGAATCTTGGTCTGCAATGTAGATGAGGATAGTGTGCGGTTAGGAAATGCTTACTCTCAAAAAATTAAAGAAAAATTTGATAATGATACAGTGGTTATTGTTTCCGCTGAAATAGAACAACAAATTACCGAGCTTAAAGATTTTGAGGCAAGTGAATTTATGAAAGAAATTGGAATAAAAGAGTCTGGATTAGATCAAATAATAAAAGCTGGATATAAAATTTTAAATTTGACTACTTATTTTACAGTGGGTCCTAAAGAAACACATGCATGGACAATTGAAAAGAACTGTAAAGCTCCTGATGCCGCTGAAGTTATTCACTCTGATTTTAAAAAAGGATTTATTAAAGCTGAGGTTATATCCTATGTAGACTATATACAATACACCGGAGAAGTTGGTGCTCGTGATAATGGAAAATTAAAAATTGAAGGTAAAGATTATGAGGTTGCTGATGGAGATGTTTTACACTTTAGGTTCAATACGTGACCAAATCTTTTTCTTAAGAAGATAAACTAAAACAGTAAGAATTAATAAATAAATCACAGTCTTAAAGCCAAGTCTTTTTCTAGCTTCTAAATGAGGTTCCGATGCCCAGGTTAAAAAGGTCGTCACATCTTTTGCAAGTTGCTCTTCAGTTGCTAACGTTCCGTCTGAATAATTTACAGAGTCTTTATTTAAAGGCTTTGCCATTTTAATTTTATTACCTGACATATATTTATTATAATAAACCCCATCCTCGAGTTTTATATTTTTAGGAGGCTTGTCTTCATAACCCATTAAAACAGAATAAATATAATCTGCACCACCTGCTCTAGCCTTCACTAAAACTGACATATCGGGAGGATATGCGCCACCGTTTGCAGCTCTTGCAGCTTTTTCATTAGTAAAAGGACTTGCAAATTTATCAGACGGTTTTCCAGGTCTTTTAAACATTTCTCCACTGTCGTTAGGCCCGTCTAAAACTTCAACTTTCGATGCTATGGCTTTTACTTCTTCTTCCGAAAAACTAGGACCACCAACTTCAGATAAATTTCGATAACTTAAAAGATTCATTGAATGGCAAGATGCACAAACTTCTGCATAAACCTGATAACCTCTTTGAAGTGAGGCTCTATCAAATTTTCCAAAAAAACCGTTAAAAGACCAAGCTTGAGTTAAAAGTTTTTCTTGTTTTTCGGCGGAGAATGACTCGTTAGTAAAAAAACTTAATAAAAAAATAGATAAAATTAACTTCCTCAAAAACATTAAAAAAGCTTAAAGGTTTTTATTTTTCCTAATTTCTTCCATTGTTCAAACTCATGAATACTGTTTGGCATAGGCAAGGGTTTTTCGACTAAAGAAACTAAAGGCGCTATAATCAAAAAAAATAAAAACCAATATGCAGTCCCAACTCTTCCAATTAAAAGATATATTCCTTCAGCAGGCATTCCCCCGACGTACATTAATATAAAAAAATCTAGAACAAATAAAAAAACAAATTGTTTCCATATTGGCCTAAAAACTGAAGATCTAATTTTTGAAAGGTCCAACCAAGGCAACAAACCTAATATTGCAATACTACTTACCATGGCAATAACCCCCATCAATTTATCTGGAATACTTCTTAAAATTGCGTAAAAGGGTAAAAAATACCATTCTGGAACAATATGCGCTGGTGTTACTAAGGGATCTGCTGGAATATAATTATCAGGATGACCAAGATAATTTGGGGCGTACATTGTTATAATCACGAATGCGAACAGAAAAATTAACATTGCAAATAAATCTTTGCTAGTTGTAAAAGGAGCAAAACTTACTGTGTCCCTTGTATCTTTTGGCTCTATGCCAGAGGGATTATTTGAGCCAACTATATGTAAAGCAATAACGTGAAAAATAACAATTCCTAATATTCCAAAAGCAATTAGCCAGTGAAGAACATAAAAACGATTTAACGTAGCATCTCCCACGGCATAGTCACCCCACAACCAAGTCACTATTGACTCTCCTACGAAAGGCACTGCTGAAAATAAATTTGTTATAACTGTTGCCCCCCAATAACTCATCTGACCCCATGGCAATGTATAGCCAAGGAAAGCTGTAGCCATCATTAAAAAAAATATTACAATCCCAATTAACCACATCAGCTGTCTGGGTTCTTTATATGAACCGTAATACAATCCTCTAAAAATATGTATATAAACTGCTATAAAAAAAAAGGAGGCAAAATTCATATGCATATATCTAATTAACCAACCAAAGTTTACATCTCTCATTATTTTTTCTACGGACTCGAATGCCTCTGATGAAGACGGCTTATAGTGCATACCCAAAACCAGACCTGTAACTATTAAAAAAATTAAGCAGATCATAAGTATTCCACCTAAACTCCAAAGATAGCTTAAATTTTTAGGAACCTGAAAATCTAAATATTCATATTTAAACATTCTAAAAATTGGAAGACGATTATCTATCCAGCCGGTAACTCCTTTGAATGGGGATCCGCCTACTTTATTTGTATGAACAGGTTTATATTCGGTATTTGTATTTTCTAAATTTTTATCACTCATTACTTTTAATTATCCTAATTTAATCTTATTATCTCCAACAAACTCATAAATTGGAACTTCTAAGTTTGTTGGCGCAGGTCCTTTTCTAATTCTGCCTGAACTATCGTAGTGAGAGCCATGACAAGGACAGAACCATCCGCCCGCATACTCCCCTTTCCCACTTATAGGAACGCATCCTAAATGTGTACATACCCCAACGAGAACTAACCATTCAGATTTTTTTACTCTTTTATTATCTGGCTGAGGATCTTTAAGTTCTTTTAGGTCGACCTTTTCAGCATTTGAAATTTCTTCTTTGGTTCTTCTTTTGACAAAAACTGGTTTTCCTCTCCACAAAACAGTTATTTCTTGCCCTTCTTTGATTTTAGATAAATCTACTTCAATAGAAGCTAGGGCTTTTACTGATGCATCTGGATTCATTTGATTTACAATTGGCCAAACCACTGCTCCTACTCCGACTGCTCCAACAGCAGTTGTTGCAACGGTCAAAAAATCTCTTCTATTTGTTTTATCTGAATTATTGTTATTTTCAGGCATAAGTATTTGATTTAAATATTTCTAAACTATTTTGTTTTCTATAGCCACAATGACGCATAAATAATAAATTTCATCTATGTATAATGTTGCATTATTTCAACCAGATATTCCTCAAAATACAGCAGCAACCATAAGATTATGCGCATGTTTAAATATAACTTTAGAAATTATTGAACCTTGCGGGTTTCAATTTAATGAAAAAAAACTCAAAAGCATCTACATGGACTATTATAAAAATTGCAAGATTATAAGACATTTATCATTTGAAGATTTTATTAAAACTAAAAAAAATAAAAGAATAATCTTGTTAACAACTAAGGCAAAAAAAAGTTATTATAATTTTAATTTTAAAAAAAGTGATACAATATTATTTGGAAGAGAAAGCGCTGGAGTACCAGACTCAATACATAAAATTGTTGATGAAAGATTAAAAATTCCTATCTCTAAAAATACTAGATCTTTGAATGTTGTTACTTCTGTTTCTATTGTATTATCTGAGGCACTGAGGCAGAATAATTACTCTAATATTTAATAATGAATTTAAATTTTGAAGAAAAAAAAATTGCAGCTGAAAATTGGTTTAAAAGTCTTAGAAATTCTATTTGCGCAGAATTTGAAAAAATTGAATATATAAAATCTAGCAAAAAAAAATTATTTAAGAAAAATAATTGGAAAGCTGGAGGAAATTCAAAAGGTGGTGGTACATTTGCATTAATTGAAAATGGGTCTGTTTTTGAAAAAGTAGGTGTTAATATTTCAACAATCTCAGGAAAATTTCATAAACAATTTAGAAAAAAAATTCCTGGTGCTTTGAATAATCCTAATTTTTGGGCATCAGGAATATCTATTGTAGCCCACATGAAAAATCCAAAAGTTCCTGCATTTCATTTTAATACAAGATTTATAGTTACTTCAAGATCTTGGTTCGGTGGTGGAATGGATATGACGCCATCAATAAAAAACTTAAAACAAAAAAAATATTTTCACCAAGAAATTGAAAAAATGTGCAATCTTCATAATAAAAATTATTATTCTCAACATAAAAAAAATTGTGATAAATATTTTTATCTTCCCCATAGGAATGAACCTAGGGGGGATGGTGGAATATTTTATGATTACCTAAATTCTAATAATTGGAATAAAGATTTTAATTATACAAAAGATGTTGGAATAACTTTTTTAAAAATATCTTCTAGAATAATACAAGAAAAAATGTTTCTAAAATGGAATGAAAAAGATAAAGAAAAACAATTAATTAAAAGAGGAAGATATGTAGAATTTAATTTGTTATATGATCGAGGTACAAAATTTGGTTTAAATACTAATGGCAACATTGATGCTATTTTTATGTCGCTTCCACCACTTGCAAAATGGTAAAACTCTGAATGGAAAAAGAACCAATTACTCCTCAAGGGCTAGAAAAAATAAAACTTGAATTACAAGAAAGAATTTCTGTAATCAGACCAAAAATTGTCAGTGCTATTTCGGAAGCAAGGGCTCATGGTGATCTTAAAGAAAATGCTGAATACCATGCCGCAAAAGAAGAACAGGGTCATAATGAAAGAAGAATTCAAGAAATCGAAACGACAATAGCAACTGCTAATATTGTCGATGTTACAACAATTAAGAATGATAACAAAGTAATTTTTGGAGCAACAATTTTTTTATTGGATATGGAAAACAATGAAAAAAAAAAATATAAAATTGTTGGCAAAGATGAAGCGGATGCAAAAGAAGGTTTATTATTTTATAAATCTCCTATTGCATTAGAACTAGTTTCAAAACATGCTGGCGACTTTATCTCTGTCAAAACGCCCGCAGGAGAAAAAAACTATGAAATTATAGAAGTTAAATATATTTAATATCGAATTAAATATTATTTAAATTTAATTTAAAGTTATTTTTAATCCAACTACTTCTTAGAGAATCTAATTTTCTTCCAAGTTTTATTCCTTGTTTAAATCCTTTTTTAATTAGAAAATTCCCAGAAATAGGAAATCTTGGAACTTTTAACCTTTGAATGAATAGCCTATACTTCTTTAAAGTATTAATATTAATTTCCTTTTTTAAACAAAAAATAAAATTTAAAAAATCTAAAGTTAAATCTTTTTTGTAAAAATATATATGTCTCTTGATAGTCTGATAATTATAGGGATTTTTATTTAATAACTTAAACTCTTTATAAATGAAATTTAGATATTTTTTTTCCTTCTTTGATAGCCGAAATTCCCTTAAAAAATGTATAATTTTTTTATCATTTCCAATTAATAGTATTGAAAGTAATTGTAAATAACCAAGGTTTAATCTTAATTTTTTATTTAAAATCTCAACTCTATTTAATCTATCAAAAAATCTTAATTTATATACTTTGTTAATAATTTTTTTAGAATAAATATGCTTAGTGATATTAAAAAAATTTTTAATCTCTAAAATTTTTTTTAACTCTAAGAATAATCTTTCTTGTGAGATTAATTTTAAAAACTTAATATTTTTATTAATAATTTTTATAATATTTTGATCTTTAATGTTATGGTTGTACGCTAGCGAAAATCTTATAAATCTTATAATTCTTAGATAGTCTTCTTTAATTCTTAAATCTGGGCTACCAATAAATTTAATTTTTTTATTCTTTAAATCTTTAATTCCATTTACAGGATCAAAAATTTTACCGAATTTATCGCAATAAATTGCATTAATTGTAAAATCTCTTCTTAAAGAATCCTCTAACCAATTATTAGTAAATTTAATTTGCGTATGTCTTCCATCAGGATTTATATCTTTTCTCAATGATGTAATTTCATATTTATAATTTTTAGATATAGCTGTAATGGATCCATATTTAATGGCTGAATCTAAAACTTTATAATTATTTTTAAGTAATATTCTCCTAACTACCTCTGGCTTATAATTAGTAGCTAGATCAATATCTCCTGTAGTTTCTCCTTCAATAGCTTTTCTTACGCAACCGCCAACGAATTGTGTTTGAATTTTTTGATTGGATGGGTTTAAAACTGAAATTAATTTTTTATTTTCTTTTGAAAATAAAAATGTGCTCTTCATTTAGAATATTAGTATAATTCTATTTTGCCAGAAAACGTATTGTTTTTATCTAATAATTTCTTAAATAAAATTTTTTCTTGTCTTACGTTTATTGCAAAATATATATTAGCGTTTACTTCAAAATTAAATTGGCTGTAATAATTTAATTCTCCAATTAAAATAATAAAATTAATGCTGTTCGAATTAATACTGCTCATACTTTGGTTCATTAATTCTCGACCAATTCCTTTACCCTTAAAACTCTGATCAACTATTAATGGTCCCAGCATTAAACCGCTCTGATTATTTATTCTGCAATTGAAATATCTTATACTTCCAATTATTTTATTTCCTTTAAAATAAACTTTTGAATACTTTATATTAGGTTTAAGACCTTCTCTTAATCTAAAACTTGGTCTAGCATATCTTCCTGGACCCAAAACATTTTCTTCAAGTAAAAGAATTTTTTTATTATCTGATTTTTTTTCTTCTCTGATCACAATATTTATTTAAAATTTGGCTGGGGCTCCAGGATTCGAACCTGGGATGGCGGGATCAAAACCCGCTGCCTTACCGCTTGGCTAAGCCCCAATATTTATTTTTGAAATAAGGTTATATTATTTTTGCTTTCCTTATCCAATAACTTTTATAATGTTTTTTTAAAACAACAATAGCTTCAGCTAACTGTGACTTATTTTCAAAGATAGCAAAGCAAGCTGAACCGGTGCCGGTCATTCTTGCTAATTTACAGCCTTTTAATTTCTTAAGAGAAGTTAATACTTTTAATATTATTTTATTCTTTTTAAAAGCGGCTTGTTCAAGATCATTACCTTTGTAATTTAAAAATTTAAATAAAAAACTTAAATTCAAAATATTCTTCTTTAAAAGTGATATTTCAGAATTAGTCCTTTTTGAGTATATTTTATTTGAATGATAAATATTTTTTGTTGAATTTAAACAATTTGGATAAACTAATAAAATATTTAATTTTGGCCTTTTATTTAATTCTACAATTTTATTACTTGAACCGTAAAGCATCTTAAAATTGGTATTTAAAGAAGGCTTAACATCACTTCCAATTTTATTACAAATTAAAGAAATTGTTTTTCTTTTTAGATCCAATTTTAAGTTCTTATTAAAAAAATTAAGTAAAACAGAAGCATCCGCAGATCCACCTCCCAATCCTGAACCTTGTGGTAAATTTTTTATAATTTTTATTTTGAATTTATGTCTATTAAATTTTGGATATTTCTCTAAAATATTCAATAATTTCAATATTGTATTATTAGTATTACTTATTCCTTTTGAAAATTTTCCAATAAAAGTAATCTGATTACTTGTCTTGCTGGACGATACTAAGATTTGATCATAAATATCAAAATAACAGAATAATGTTTCTATTTGATGATATTTATTCTTTAATTTTTTAATTACTTTTAAATATAAATTGATTTTACCATAAGCCTTAAGACTTTTTTTTATTAGCATCTTCTAACCCAAAAATTATTTTTTTAATTATAGTTTCTTTTAAATCATTCTCTATATTTTTTAGCTTAACAGCATTTTGCCAAACATATCTAGCTTGTATCTCCTTTCCATTAGTCCAAAGAACATCTCCATAGTGATCATATATCACTGCTTCTGAGGGTTCTTTCTCATAAGCTATTTGTAAAAGCTCTTCTGCTTTATCAAAATCTTTTAATAAAAAATATGCCCAACCTAATGAGTCTAAAATATATCCTTGTCCTTTACTAATGCTGACAGCTTCAACGAGCATTTCTTTTGCTTTATCTAAATTAATTTTTTTTTCTAACCAACTGTATGCCAAATAATTTAAAACCTCAGCCTCCTTAGGTGAAATTTTTAGAGCTTTATAAAAATTTTTTTCTGCATTATCCCAATCCCCAGCACGTTCTTGGCTTATGGCTAAATTATAGTAATAATTCCAATCACTATTTTTTTTATCATTTTTTAATTCTATTGATTTTTCATATAATGCTATGGATTTTATATAGTTTTTGTTATTCTTTAAAAAATTTGCAAGTTCAAAATATTTTTCAGATGCAAAAGAGTCATTTTTAGTTAAAAAATTTTCAAGTAAATTAATTTGCTTATCTGAGTTACTATTTGTTAAAAATCTTAATCTTGTAAAATTAGCATACCAATAAAACTCATTACCCAATTGTTCAATAACTTGAATTTCTTTTTCTAACTCTTCAAAATTTTTTAACAAAACAAGATTTTCTATTTTAAGGATTTTGTTTGATAAAAAGTTAGGATTTAAATATTCACTTAAATTTAAATAAAAATTTGAAATCTGTACTTGTTGATAATTTTGATAAAAATTTGCAAATAAATAAAATAGTTCCGCTAAGCCATGATTAATATTTTTTCTTTTATAAAATCTATCTATTTTATGAAATTTATTTTCAACAACATCTAAAAAAAGCTGCTTAAATAGCAAATTTTCAGACCTAATATCAAGGTTTTGATTTATTATCTCACTAATTTTATCTTTATTATTTTTTTCTAAATAATAAGATAAATAAAAATAATTATATCTACCTAATTCTTTTTTATTCGCAATTTCTTCAAAGTCTAATTCAATATTTTTTTGATTATCTAGATATAAATTTATTAAAATTTTTTGTGTTAAAGAAATATTTTTAAAACTAGAATTTAATAAATTGATCTTTTCATTTATGTCACGTATATTTTTACTAGGTATATCTGCCCATAGATCAAGAAACTGATATAAATCTATTAATAACGGATCGTTTAGATTTTGCTTTTGCGAAGATATATAATTCTTTAATTTCGAATATCTCCCTTTTTTAAAATCATGAACAAATAATACGAAATTAAACGGGTATAATGATTGATAAGATTTATCTAACTTTTTTATAAATATATACGCCTCATCAATCTTCCCGTTGTTAACAAGCGTTTCAACATACTTCAGATTAAATTCTGAATGATAATGGCCTAAATTTTCAATATTACCAAAAAAACTACTTGCCTTAAGAGAGTCATTTTTTTGTAATGATATATTTCCAGATAAATAGTTAGAAAAATAATTTGAATTTTTAATTAATGCCTTTTTATTATCTAAAATATTTGCATTCAAATCAGAATTATTTACTATAAATAATAATAAAATAATCAATAAGTAAGTCTTTTTATTCATACAATGTACAAAAAAAATTTGAATAGCAAAATTATAAACCTCTTAGAATACTATTCAACTTTAAATATTACCAACTTATTTTCCGACACAATCGTAAAATCTAAGCAGAGTTTGTTGATTAATAAAGAACAGTCAATAACTGAACTATTTAAAGAAATTAGTAATCAACTTAAAAAAAATTATAACAATAATTTTTTTTATAAAGGCAATCCAAATTCTAAAATTATGATTCTCGGTGATTATCCAAATGATGAAGATATTAGAAATCAAGAAATTTTTTCAGGAACAAGAGGTCAACTATTAAGTAAAATGTTATCTTCAATATCGCTTGATAAAGAAAAGTATTATTTATCTAATATTTATTTCGATAAAGATAATGATAAAAAAAATAAATATAATTTTTACAAGGATATTTTGATCAAGCATGTAAAAATTATTCAGCCAAAATATATTTTGTTTCTTGGAGAAATTTCAGCTAATTTTTTAAATAATTCTACTAAAAAATTGTTAGATATTCGCGGTAAATGGAATTCAATTCTTATTAGTAAAGATAAATTCATTACATTTGCTACTTTTGATCCAGAGTTATTATTAAAAGAACCTGAAAATAAAAAATTATCATGGGAAGATCTTAAAAAATTCAAAAATGAAATATTCAATAATTAATGAATATTTTAAATGATTTCAAATTCGGTAAAAATATAATTGGTGTAGACGAGGTGGGCAGAGGATGCCTAGCTGGGCCTGTTTTTGCTGCTGCTATTAAATTAGATCAAAATATTTTTCCGAAGGGGATTAATGACTCTAAAAAACTTAACAAACATCAAAGAATGAAAATATTTAAAGAACTTACTAGTAAATGTGAATACAGCATTGGAATTGCTTCTGTTAAAGAAATTGAAAAATTTAACATTTTACAATCATCTTTGCTTGCAATGAACAGAGCTTTAGAAAAAATTAATATTAAAGATTATGTTATTCTCGTTGATGGAAATTTTTCTCCAGATAAAAATAAGAATATTAAGACAATTATTAAGGGTGATCAAAAGTGTATTTCAATAGCCGCTGCATCTATAATAGCAAAAGTTTCTAGAGATTTATTAATGGAAAAATTATCTATAAAATTTCCAAACTATAACTGGGAAAAAAACTACGGTTACGGGACCAAAAAACATCTAGAGGCGATTAAAAAATTTGGCATTACAGAACATCATAGAAAGACTTTTTCTCCAATACACAACCTATTGATAAATTAAAAATTAAGGCACAATTAATATGCAGACAAAAGTTGACTGAGGAAGTCTTCTAAGATTATTTTCTCTCTTTAGTTGTATGACAATAAATAGAGACACGATTGTTCTTGGGGATTCACTAAAAGAATTAAAAAAAATACCTAAGGAAACTTTTGACTGCATTTTTGCAGATCCACCTTACAATCTTCAATTACAAAGTAGTTTGGAAAGGCCTGATCATTCCAAGGTTAAAGCCGTAAACGACGAGTGGGATAAATTTGAAAATTATAAAAAATATGACGAATTTTCTACCGCTTGGATAAATGAATGTAGAAGAGTTTTAAAACCTAATGGAACAATATGGGTAATCGGAACTTATCATAATATTTTCAGATTAGGTAAAGTAATACAAGATAAAGATTTTTGGATTCTTAATGACATTATATGGAATAAAAAAAATCCTATGCCTAACTTTAAAGGAACAAGATTTACTAACGCTCATGAAACATTAATCTGGGCTGCTAAAAGTAAAAATTCAAAATACACTTTTAACTATAAATCGTTGAAATGTTTTAATGATGACAAGCAAATGAGATCTGATTGGGAATTAGCTCTTTGTACTGGAAATGAAAGAATAAAAAATGATGAAGGAAATAAAGTCCATTCAACTCAAAAACCAGAAAGTTTATTGTACAGAATTATTCTATCCTCGACTAAAAAAGATGATTTTATATTAGACCCTTTTTTTGGTACCGGAACAACTGGAGCTGTTGCTAAGAAACTAGGGCGAAACTTTTATGGAATAGAGAATAATAAACAATATTTTCAAACTGCTGAAATAAGAATAAAAAAAATAAAAAAAATTGATAATAATTTTTTAAAAACTATAGAAAATAAAAGAAACGAAAAAAGAATACCTTTTGGATATTTAATCGAAAGTGGAATTATAGAACCGGGATTAAAATTATTTGATGCTAAAAATAAAATTCAAGCAAATGTAATGGCTGATGGAAGTATTTTGTATAAAGATATCACAGGATCTATTCATAGCGTTGGTGCCAAAGCTCAAGGAACCGAAAGTTGTAATGGCTGGTCTTTTTGGCATGTAAAAATGGAAAATAAACTATATCCCCTTGATCACTTAAGAGAAAAAATTAGAAAAAATAACTAGTACTTCTTGGATTGTAATTAAAGATCCACCCAAACATAATTTTTTTTGCTAAAAAAGACTTTTCTATTACTTTGAAAATAATGCTTCTTAAAAGAAGGAAAAATGGGTTTTTTAAATGAAATAAAAAGACATTTAGATGGGATCTAAGAATAATCCTTCTAACTCTTTTATTTCGTTTATTAAAATAAAATACACCCAAATTATTAGTAATATTCTTAATAATTTGTTCATATAAAACATAAGAATCTTCTATTGCTAATGCAGCCCCCTGAGCCTGAAATGGTACTGTGCCATGAGAAGAGTCTCCTATGAAGATTTGATTATCTCTATAAAAAACTCTCTTTTTTAATGAAAATATTGGCCATCGGTATACTTCATGAATCGTATCTAGCATTTCTCTTAAAATTTTATTTTCTGAAGAAAATAAACTTCTAAATTCATCTGCTGGAAATGGGATTGAATAATTTATATGATCGTTTGTTAATTTTGTCTTTTGAGTAGATTTACTAATTCCAGTAAAACTTAAGTCGTTCTGATTGCTAATATAATAAGTTACTAAATGTTTATTGCCGCTTAACCATAGGCGAATAACATCATTCTCCAGAGAATATTTGGAATAAAAGTTCTTTAGTACTCCTCTGTAAGCATAAAAATTTGTATTTGTAATAATATTATTATCTAACCTAGAGTTTGAAAACATTCCATCTGCGGAGACTAACAGATCACAATAATCCTCTGAGCCATCATTAAATTTTACTCTAATAATATTATGATCCTTGATAGTTTGAACAACTTGCCTGTTATAAAAAATTTCTTTTGAAGATAAATTTTTTTCTAAAAATTTCATTAAGATGTTTCTATCGCAAGTTAGATAAGGCATTTTATCGCTAACAATATTTTGAAGATTAATCCTTAGGTCTGATTTGTCGTTAAAATTTTTTGAATTTACTGCATTAATATTTAAATAATTAATTCTATTAAAATTATTATTTAAAAAAAATCTTGAGTCTAAAAAATCTAAAATTCTTACTGCGTTTGGAGTTAATTGTATTCCTGTGGGTCTTGATAACTTCTTTTCAAACCTTTCATATACCCTAAAATTATTAAAATTATTTTTTTTAAGAAAGTTAGCTAAAGTTAATCCAGCAATACCTGCGCCAACAATAATAATTTTTTTAAACATACTTAATTTTTTTTGTTCTTAATAATTTAATAAACTTTTTTGAAAAACTTGATAACAATGAATTATCTATTTTATTATAATTTATCCAATAAAATTGATTGTCATTTATTTTTATAATTCTTTTAAAAAGAACGATTTGAATTAACATTTTAATATTAGAAATATTATGAACAAAATTTCTTTTAATTATTTTTGGTTTACCTGAAAAAACAAAGCTGTTTTTTTTAAAGTTCATATCAAATAAATTTTTTTTATACTCTATTAGTGGAAGGTTAACAAAACCCTGCAATAATTTTTTTTTACTATTAAAAAATAAAATTTTATTTTTTTTTAAAGCATATAATAAATAATATTTTTTAATATTAATTTTTCTTTTATTCAAAATTTTGTAATTAAAATCTTTCCTTTTAAAAGAAATACAATTTTTTATTACAGGACAAATATTACATTTTGGATTTTGTGGAGTACATATTAGTGCTCCCATCTCCATTAAAGCCTGCGCAAAAAGAGAAAAGTTTTTTTCTGATTTAATTTCTTTTAATTTTAATAAAATACTATTTTTAAATTTTTTTTTATTATTTTTATAGCCAAATAATCTAGCTA
>Ga0247832_1001415_pt1 | contig 42152 bp, 38 predicted proteins | sample LaCruzMarch2015__10_FD_192407 | JGI IMG/M metagenome (GOLD analysis project Ga0247832, IMG submission 192407) | Freshwater microbial communities from meromictic Lake La Cruz, Castile-La Mancha, Spain - LaCruzMarch2015_4m | ecosystem: Environmental > Aquatic > Freshwater > Lake | place: Spain... | reverse complement strand
CACGCCGAAAGCCTGGGCAGCCGAACAAAGAGCTCAGAACCAGCCGCAAGCAAAGCACTGCACGCCCACCCTGTAGCCCCCTTGGCCGTCAAGAACCCAGTCACGGGGCCTCGTTTGACGGATACAGCCTGCCGACACAAAGCTACACCTATGATGCTGAAGGCCGCACGCTGACCTGGACCGACGGGACAGGGCCGTCCGCCCGTGTCACCACCCATGCTTATGACATTAATGGCTGGCAGACCAGCCTGGACGGACCTTTGGCGGATGATACCATCAACTATTATTATGATGAGTGGGGTCGTCTGGAGGTCTATCAGGTCAACTCGGCCCATTCAGAATCCTATTCATATGATGATCTTGGTCGCGTTTTCATCATTGCCAACCCAGTTACTGGGATGACCCTGACTCATGACGGAGACAGTTCTGTCGTGACCGAGGTGGAGTATACTCAGCCTGGTTTGAAGACAGAATACCAGCGCCTGCCCGTCGATGAAGACCGGCTGCTCACCGCCATGATCCACTACGCCCCCACCAGCCAGGGCGGTGGGGAGCTGGCCCGTTACGATTACACTTACACCGCGCAGCAGCAGATCGCCACCTGGCGGCACAAGCAGCCGGGTCTGACTCCACGGGAATGGGCCATCGGTTACGATGCGCGCCAGCAGGTGACCGCCGTGGTGGAAAGTCCCGTGGGCACGCCGCCTCAACTCCCCCAACAGGTGTGGCGCTATCAATACGACGCCAGTGGCAACCGCATCACAGCCCAGGAAGGCAGCCGTACCCGCACTGCGACTTACAATGATCTCAATCAACTGGTCACTCAGACGGCTGGCGGCACCACGTGGTTCCGGGGCAAGGTCAATGAACCGGCCAATGTCACCATCAACGGCCAAAACGCCCGTGTTTATGCCGATGGCACCTTTGAAAGCTTGACCTCCGTGGGGCCGGGGGTGCAAGATGTGGCCATGGAAGCCACCGATGCCGCCGGGAACACCACCAGCCAGACCTGGCGCGTGGATAACGGCCCTGCAGGCACGGTGACTACTACCCATGACGCCGAGGGCAACTTGCTGACCGATGGCCGCTACACTTACACCTGGGATGCTCGCAACCGCATGACCAGCGTCACACTGGGTTCGGACACCTGGACCTTCCAGTATGACGGCCAGAACCGCCGCATCGCCGAGAGCAAAAACGGCACTCCCACCCGTCAGTGGGTCTGGCACGGCACGGCCATCCTTGAAGAACGCTTGGCCGATGCCACTTCGATTTGTTACTGGACCAACGGCATCCAGGAGCTGGATGATCAGCGCCAGCAGGTGAGTACCCGAGTCGTCCTGAAAGACCACCTGGGCAGTGCCCGAGTGGTGCTGGATGGCACGACCGGAGCGGTGACGGCAAGTTACGATTACAGCCCCTGGGGCCTGCGCACGAGAATCCAGGGAACCGAAGACTGGGGGACCGGCTACACCGGCCACCTGTGGCATGAGAGTGGTTTGTCTCTGGCCGTGTATCGCCCTTATGACCCGCATACGGGAAGATGGCCAAGCCGGGACCCGATTGAGGAAAGGGGTGGACACAATTTGTATTGTGCCTCTTTAAACAACCCGGCCAATAACTCAGATCCTCTTGGGCTAATCACGGTTAAATGCACAGTTATGGTCGCGGGTGAAAAGCCCACTTGTCCGGACATCTTAGAAATCAGTTCATGGCATCCCACAAGCTCAACTACGGCTGAGCTTGCAGCAATCTCAGCTGTGCGCAAAGCGCTCGAGAAGATTGACTGCAAGTGCAAGCCGATTTCTCCAATAAGATGTGTTAATATACAGGGTGGACTTCATCCTGGATGGTATTATCCTCCTAATAAGACCGCATGAAACTTATCGTCGTATATCTAGCACTAACTATGAGTATTCTATCTTTAAAAGCTCATAGCTATAATTCTTCTATTACTGTAGCATTGACTGAGGTAGTGAAAGCTCATGAAGGAGGAGTAAGGTTGAATTTAGTCGAAATCGGTGTTGAGGGGCGTCCTGAGCATTTTAAAGAAATAATGAATTATCAACCCTCCAAGGGGCGATTTAAACTTGGTCAGAAAGTAGTCTTATGGTGTGAAGATGATCCAAGGACTGGCCTTAATTTTTATTCGATACCTCTGGATTCGGAACAAAAATTTCATGCAGAATCTCCTTTCTATAAAGAGATGACTTGGCCCCAGTTTATAAAAGCAGTGGCCTCAATGATGACCGAGTAAATTGAACCCATAAGCCAACCAATGGCATTGGGAGTGCCAACCCATTTGGAAAATTGAATTCAAGATGGCTTCTCGCTATCCTAACACGAATGAACGTACGCGCCAACCAATAGCCTTGGCCATGCCAAGCTATTCGAAGAAATGAAATGAAAGGGGTCAGGTGTTTCAAATTGCGAGATTCCAGTTTTTACATACTTCGAGCCATGCCCAGACAGATCCGCATTCAGTATCCGGGAGCGCTTTATCCTGGGATGGCACAGGCGAATACACCCAGCCTGGCCTGAGGACAGAATACCAGCGCCTGCCCGTCGATGAAGACCGGCTGCTCACCGCCATGATCCACTACGCCCCCACCAGCCAGGGCGGTGGGGAACTGGCCCGTTACGACTACACTTACACCGCGCAGCAGCAGATCGCCACCTGGCGGCACAAGCAACCGGGCCTGACTCCCCGAGAATGGGCCATCGGTTACGATGCGCGCCAGCAGGTGACCGCCGTGGTGGAGAGCCCCGTGGGCACGCCGCCTCAACTCCCCCAGCAGGTGTGGCGCTATCAATACGACGCCAGCGGCAACCGCATCACGGCCCAGGAAGGCAGCCGCACCCGCACCGCCACCTATAACAATCTCAATCAACTCGTCACCCAGACCTCAGGCGGCACCACGTGGTTCCGGGGCAAGGTCAATGAACCGGCCAATGTCACCATCAACGGCCAGAATGCCCGTGTTTATGCCGATGGCACCTTTGAAAGCTTGACCTCCGTGGGGCCAGGTGTGCAAGATGTGGCCATGGAAGCCACCGATGCTGCCGGCAACACCACCAGCCAGACCTGGCGCGTGGACAACGGCCCTGCCGGCACGGTGACCACCACGCATGATGCGGAGGGCAACCTGCTGACCGACGGCCGCTACACCTACACTTGGGATGCGCGCAACCGCATGACCAGCGTCACCCTGGGTTCGGACACCTGGACCTTCCAGTATGACGGCCATAACCGCCGCATCGCCGAGAGCAAAAACGGCCAGCCCACACGTCAGTGGGTCTGGCACGGCACGGCCATCCTGGAGGAACGCCTGGCAGATGCCACTTCGATTTGTTATTGGACCAACGGCATTGAGGTGCTGGATGATCAGCGCCAGCAAGTGAGTACCCGAGTCGTCCTGAAAGATCACCTGGGCAGCGCCCGTGTGGTGCTCGACGGCAGCACCGGAGCAGTGACCGCTAGCTATGACTACAGCCCCTGGGGCCTACGCACAAGAATCCAGGGAACCGAAGACTGGGGCAACGGCTACACAGGGCACTTGTGGCATGAGAGCGGTTTATCCCTGGCGGTGTTTCGGCCTTATGACCCGCATACCGGAAGATGGCCGTCTAAAGACCCTATAAATGAAAAGGGTGGGTTAAATTTATATGAATTTGCATTTAATGATCCCATAAATAAAACAGATACTTCGGGTCTATCTCCTGGTTATCCAGATTGTTGTCAGACAGAGAAACGAGACTTCGGTGAAGCTGAAAAACGCCTAATACTAGCGTCACAACAAGTTGAGATTGCTCAAAAAGCGGAAGAAGATGCCTCCATCAAATTGATTGCAGCATTAGTTGCATTGGAACTAGCAATTCAAGATCTGGCAGTTAGCTGTGTGCCGCCAGCTAATCCTAAGTGTGCATTATCACAAGCTAAGGTGGCTGCGGCTACTGCTGGTTCGGCATACTTCGGTTATGCATTTTCTCAAGCAGCCATCGCTCACATTCAAGCTAAAGCTAATTACAAGAAAGCCAGTGACGATTACGATGTTAAATCAAAACTATATCAAGATTGTTTAAATAACATTGATCCGCGATGCCTTTGCAATGATAAAGGAGACACCCCCCCCTGGAACTTACAATCCTTTCTTGTGATCAAGATAATAAATTTAATCTATTCAAGTCAATAAATATAGTTTTGAATGCATCCAATAATTCCAGATAGCACATACATGAATATAGCCGTGGTTTTGATTGCCCTAACTATATTTGCGCTGAATAGAATCTTGAAAATTAGATTGATTGTTAACACTTATACGGCAAACTTTCTGGCGGTAATTATTTGGTTGATATTAGCTTTTCTCTCCATTAGAGATGCTGATATAATTGGATTATTATTGTGCTTAATCTTGATCCTACTTAGTTGTCTTGCAATATTTAAAAAATGATGTGTAACTAGTTCTGGGGTTATGTTTACGCTGTTGGATTCTGATGAATTCTTAGCTCAGAGTATTCACGCCTAAGTGGACGATGAAATAGGACATATAGATGGCTCTTAAGGTGCTTCTTTTTCCAAACTGATTGATTCTCATTAAGGCCGAATACAGCGTAACCGTCAAACTTAGCACCGTGAGTCAGTCGTAGTCAGCAAGTGTCGTAGCCGTAGAGCTACGGCACTTATGGACAGCGTGGCAGTCAACACGAGCTTTTTGAAGCGCGATGCGCTGGGACGTGTGACGCTCAAGCGGGAGCAGCGCGAGGCACTGCTTGACGAGTTTGAGCGTAGCGGAATTAAGGGCCAGCCCTTATGGCTGGGGTCAACTATCAGCGTTTCCGTCAAACTCAGCCCCTTTTTTGTGCTTCCCATCTGGAAGCGAAACCCGCTAAACTAAAGACATGACAGACCAAACTTGGCATCTCATCAAGGCTTCTGATAACCAGGAATATGGCCCGATCACCACGGAGACTTTACTCGGGTGGGCGAGTGAGGCCAAGCTCTCACCGATGGATAAGCTTTCCAATGATGGGCGGCAGAATTGGATGCGGGCGCCCATGGTGAGAGAATTGCAAATGGATTGGCTGATTCAGATGCCAGACCAGTATCTGTATGGGCCGACGAATGTGGCCACGATTCAGGAGTTTCTGGCCACGGGTCAGGTGGATGGCAATGTGGTGCTGATCAATTGTGTGGATGCCTCAGAGTCGCGCCTTTCCGACCAGCCCTTCTTTGGTTTCAGCCCTCATCATACACGCAGCGCGGAAACGACGCTCGTCGGTGCGCAGTGGCCTGATCTTCAGCGCGGGAGTGGAGATGCACTTTTACAGCAAAGGATGGGAATGCTGGAGCGGCAAATCTTGGAATATCAGCGTGTGATCGATCAGTGGGAAACACGCTTCAATAGCCTACGTCAGCAGTTCATTGAGGCGACAGGGCGCGAACCACTTTGAAAGGGCCATCAAGGCACTTATTCCTGCTGTCCGATCCGTTTGCTTTTATCGAAACGAATGTCTTGAGCTTTTTCAATGAAGATCGTGTCTTCACAGATGTTCTTTGCATGATCACCGACACGCTCCAGGAAGCGAGCAACGAAGATGAGATGCAAATAACCTTCCAGGGGAGCCTGACGTGCCTCCATGACTCTGAGCAGGGCTTGATCCACCGATTTTTCGGCAGCGTCGAGTTCTTTGTCGAGCAGGCGTGAAGCAGCAGCAGCGTCGGCGTCAGCATCAGTAAATGCCTGAACACTCGCCTCCAGGTTGCGAGCGCAAAGATGATAAACGGGCTGGATTAGCGTAAGTTCAGGTATCTCGGGGAGGAGATTGATTGCGCGGGCTCGTTTAGCAATGCTACAGGCTTGGTCAGAGATACGCTCCAAGTTATTGGCTACGCGGATAGTGCCCATCACTTGACGCAGGTCATGGGCCGTAGGCTGGAACTTCAGCAGGATCTGCATGCCTAAATGATCAATCTCTTTTTCCAACTCATTGACATCCTGATCCGCCGCGATGGCGGCATTGCAGAGGTCAGTATTGCGCTCCAGCAAGCCACGCATGGCACTTACTAGGTTGCGGCGGGCAATGCTCGCCATGGTAAGAACCTGCTCACGCAGGCGGTCGAGGGCTAAATCGAAAGTGGACAAAATATGGTCTTGCATTGGTGGCGTGGACTGGTGATCAGGCTACATGGGCAAAGTGACGTTTTCGGCACTTAGTTTCACTTCGTTGTCAACTTCTGCAACGGTGGCAAAACCTTTGGGTTCGCGGTTCGTGCGCTCGCAAAATTGATCGTAGGTAATGACTTCGAACTCGCCGTTGTCATATTCCAAAATGGCAGTCAGGGACTCGACCCAGTCACCTGAATTGAGGTAATGGGTTTCCCCGACTTTCTTATTGGCAGGGCTGTGGATGTGACCGCAAATGATGCCTTTGCAGCCTTTGGCTTTGGCTAACTCCTGAAGCTGTTCTTCGTATTTTCCAACGAAGTTAACGGCGGATTTAACCTTGAGTTTGACCCAGCGACTGAGCGAAAAACTTTCCTTTCCCCGAACGCGGCGATACCAATTGTAAGCGCGGTTCACACGAAGGAGAATGTTATATCCGATACCGCCCAACTGGGCTATCCAAGGGTGATTGGTGGTAACATGGTCGAAACCATCACCGTGGACCACGAGGTAGTCGCCTGAATTGGTCCTGTGAATGTACTCGCCGGTGATGAGGAAGTTATCCAGGCGAATGGGAATGAAGCGATCCAGAATGTCATCATGATTCCCGCGCAGGTAAATGATCTGGGTGTTTTCTTTTTCCATCTTCTTCAGCACGGTGCGGATGAAGTGGGTGTGGGCTTTATTCCAGCCGCCGAGACGTCTGAGATGCCAGACGTCGATGATATCGCCATTCATCACCAGTTTGTCACAGAGAGTGTTACGGATGAAATGAGATGCCTGTGCGGCCTTGCAGTCAGGCATGCCCAGATGCACATCTGAGATAAAGACCGTGCGCGCGCGCAGCTTGGTTTTAGTCTTTTCCGGGTTGGTCGGAATGTCGGGTTGGTCTTCAGGGTCTTCAGGCATGGGGAGAGTGAACGCGGAGAATGCTGTGCGGGTCAAGCCGGGTCTTGAGAAGAGGTTGTGCCAATAACGTCAATCAATTCGGACTCAAATTGCTCAATAACCCTCTGCCAGCCGAGGTGGTGAGCATTTTCACGGGCAGATTTACGTTGGGCACTGTCATTCCAATGAGTCGCGGCCGTCCGTGATTGGTTTAAAAAGGCTTCCTCGTTGTCAAAAGGGGCAAGGTATCCGTTTTCACCGCTGCGGATCAGCTGACGCGGTGCGGCATAGTCGAAAGCAACGGTGAGGAGTCCGCTGGCCATGGCCTCTAACACGACATTGCCAAAAGTCTCTGTGATGCTGGGGAATAGAAATACATCCGCGCTGGCATAGTGAATCGCCAAATCAACGCCTGTTCTTGACCCGGTATAATGAAATTCAGGGTGGTCTGTTTGGAGGCTTTTTAACTTGGGGCCATCCCCCACCACGACGCAAGGAGCCTGTGGATAGATCTCGCGAAAGGCTGCGAATGCACGAGTGAGGAGCGCCAAGTTTTTTTCCGCAGCAACGCGCCCAACATAGATGGCGACGGGGGATTTGTCATCCGCCCCCCAGGATTGACGCAGAGCGGTGTCACGACGGGCAGGATCAAATAGCACCGTATCCACTCCTCGACCCAGGACGCCGACATTGTGGATACCCCACTTTTCGAGCATTTTTGCGGTGTCGGCACTCGGTGTCAAAGTGCGGGAGGTTTGATTGTGAATGCTACGTAGCAAACCTTGGGCGACAATTTCCAAGCCCGGCAGGGCATAATCTTCCAGGTAAGTTTGGAAGTTGGTGTGAAAGCCAGACACCATCGGGATACCCATCTTATTGGCTGCACGAATGCTGGCAATTCCAAGGGGTGTTTCCGTGGCTACATAAAGAGCATCTGGACGAAACTCTTCGTAGAGGGCCTGCATCTGCCAAGTGGTGGTAAAGCCCATCCGCAGCCCTGGGTAACCGGGCAGCGGCATGGCCATGACCGTGTGGCGTTTGAGCGTCTCGGCAGTGTCTGATGGGGCGGCTTCCAGTGTGGTTACCACTTCGACGGCATGTCCTCGCTGCTGCAGGCCTGTGGCCAGGGTTGCAAGAGTTCGAGCCACCCCGTTGATATCGGGTGGGAATGTGTCAGTGATGAGCAAAAACCTCATGTCACATGGAGGAAAAGAATTTCATAGAGAGCAGATTTTCCGCCTGACAAAGTGAAGCATTGTGACGAATGCGTCACGACGAAGGCTGAATTTAGGAGCTGATGAACCAGGGCTTGTGACGGACACGTCACCAAGAACTGTTTGGTGACGGCCCATCACGTTGTGTAAAACGACTGTAACATATGAGCAAAATCTTGGTAGTTGATGATGAGCCGGATATCTCTGAACTGATCACCCTTCATCTGATGCGTGAAGGACACGAATGTGTCTGCATCACGAATGGGCTCCAGGTGATGAACGCTGTCATTGAGCAAGAGCCTGACCTTGTGGTCCTCGATCTCATGCTTCCTGGGCAAGATGGAGTGTCCGCCTTCAAACGTCTTCGTGCAGACAGCCGGACACGCAGCGTTCCCGTTATCATGCTCACAGCTCGCGCCCAGGTGACCGACAAAATTAACGGTCTTGAGCTCGGCGCGGACGACTACTTGACCAAGCCGTTTTCTCCACGTGAACTGTCCCTGCGCATCTCCGCGATTCTTCGCCGCACGAAAAAGGTAACGCATGTGTCGGAAGTTAAAACAGGCGCTTTCTTGCTCGACAGAAAAAACATGAAGTTTTTTCACCACGGACAACCGATTGACCTGACCACGACGGAATTCAAGTTGCTGGCAGTGTTGTTGGAAAACGTTGCCGCCGTGCACACGCGTGCTGAGTTATTGCGAGAAGTCTGGGGTTACTCCGACGACGTGGCGACTCGCACCTTAGACACGCACATCAAGCGGTTGCGTGAAAAATTGGGTGAGGCTGGCAAGCATATTATCACGGTGAGAGGTACCGGATATCAGTTTATCCCTGACTCGACAGCCATTCCGGCCAATGCTGCTGCGTGAGCTGGCTCTCACAGCAGCGTCTGGATTTCATGAGAACGATACCCAACCACAGGGCGTATCTCGTGATCCAACCTTTTAACTCCAATTTAAGGGGCGCTGAGACGGCGTCTGTTTTGTATTTTGTTTGAACCAACCATGACTACCACTTTCCTCACCCTGGCTCTTGTGCTCCTCGCAGCATTTGCCTGGCGGCGTGAGCGACACTGGAGACAAAGCGTTCTGCAAGTCACCAAAGCGGCCGGATTGAATACCTTTGAGGTGGATAAACTCAGCGCTCGTTTTCAGGGATTAACGGAAGCTCAGAATGCGCTCAATAAAGAAGAGTATCTCCGCCGCCTGTTTGAGTCTTTGCTCAATGAGATCCGGCAGGGCGTGGTGATCGTGGATGACCATCAGCGCATCAAGTTTTGCAACCGCACGATGGGGCATCTCTTCCATCGCACTTCCATCCACCGAGGAAGAACCTTGCTGGAGGAGTTTTCTGACCATGAGGTCAATGACATCGTGCAAACGGCGGTCAATAATCAGCGCCGAACGGTGAAGGAAATCGAACTGAGCACGACGCTAGGCTCAGGGGCAGTCAACACACGGCACTACCTCATTGAAGCGGCACCCCTCCCAGCAAAGGCCGAAGCGGGTGCTTGGCTGATGGTCTATGACATCACAGAACAGACGATGGCAGAGCAGGTGAGGAAAGACTTCGTGGCCAATGCATCGCACGAACTACGCACGCCACTGACCTTGATCAACGGCTACATTGAGACTCTGCAGAGTGGTGTCATCAAGGATGAAGCATCCATGAAACGTTGTCTGGATGTCATGGAGAAGCATGGTAAACGCATCATCCGAATCATTGAGGACATGCTTACCATTTCGCGTTTGGAGAATGGCAGCTCTGCTCTGAACTTGGAACCCTTTACCGCACGCTCTTGTGTTCAGGATGCGCTGGATCATTTGGCTCCGATGATGGAGGGTCGGGATACACGCATTGAACTCGATTTCCCTTCCGATGGCGGGCATATGATCGGAGACCGTTTTTACTGGGACCAGTTGTTTACCAATCTTTTAGAAAACGCCATCAAGGAGAATCCAAACCCAGGTTTGGTTATCAAAGTCAAAGGTCAATGGTTTGCTGACCATTGCCTGTTAAGCGTGGCTGACAATGGGATTGGCATCCCGACGCATGATCTACCTTTTGTATTCAAGAGGTTCTTCCGCGGTCACAAGCATCATTCACCTGAGATTAAAGGGACTGGTCTTGGGTTGAGCATTGTGCGCAGGACGGTGGAAGCCCATGGGGGGACCATCGAACTCAGCAGTATTCCAGGAGTGGAGACAATTTTCAAGATTCGGGTTCCCTTGGCCCTCAATTGATACGATTAGATGTGCTGGATGGTGAGTGATTCACAGATAGTGGTTTGGAAGAACTGGATGCAGGAAAATCAAAAAAGAATGCGTTTTTTTTGACGATTGCTGCACCCGCATTGCAACTATACATCGTTTAATATGCCTGAAATGCCTGCCGACCTAACCGTTGTAGACACATCAACACCCCTCCCATCCTCGCACCACGATCATTTCGTGCAGACCTTAGCCCATTTGGCTGGGTTAACATTAGTCGATTTCGAACTAACACGTGCCAGACAGGCCTTGCATCACGCAGCCTCTCAGCCAGGAGAACCGATTGAGCATCTTCAAATGGCTGCGGCAGAGATCGGAATACAGATTTCGCCAGCGCGAATGACTTTAGCTGACGCTGTTTGGAAGGCTCACGACATGCTGCCAATGGTCGCGTGGAGTTCTGTTGAGAATCGTTGGCTGGTGATTCACAAACATTCATTTGCTAAAGCCTGTGTCTCTTCACCTGAGTCACCGACGGAAAGAAAGACACTTTCGCGTCAGGCCCTAGCTAAGCGGTTGGGACTGTCGGGAATTCAGGAGAGTGCAGACTTCGGAGTGGTCTCGGCAGAACGTCCAGTGCAGGTCGCAGCAGATATGCACTCTCAGGGACATGCACACGCATCGCCTGTGCAAAGATTCCTCGCCCTCATGAGGCCGGAGCGGCGGGACATCATCTCCATTATCATTTTCAGCGTGATCACCGGGGTGCTGTATCTGGCCCTGCCGCTGGCGGTGAATGCGCTGGTGAGCAACCTTGCTTTTGGAGGGCAGTCGGGGCCGCTATGGACGGCGCTCTTGATCATGGCCTTTGCCCTGACGCTCGCGCTTATGCTTTCGGCTGTGATTCGTGGTATGCAGTACTACATGGTGGAGGTGATCCAGCGTCGTCTGTTTGTCCGGATGGCGGCAGATCTTTCCTACCGCTTGCCGCGCGCGCAGATGGCTTCCTTGGACGGTGCTCATGCACCTGAACTGGTCAATCGCTTCCTGGACGTGGTGACAGTGCAAAAGAGCACTGCTTTGATGTTATTGGACGGAATCAACATCGTGCTCAGCATGCTGATCGGCATGATAGTGCTGGGCTTTTATCACCCCTTCCTGCTGACCTTTGTGATCCTGCTCTTGGCAATGTTGGTGATCGTTATGCTGGTGCTGGGACGCGGGGCGGTGCGCACCAGCGTGCAGGAATCAATTGCCAAATACGATGTCGTGAGCTGGTTGGAGGAATTGGCCCGTTATCCCCGTCTTTTTAAAGGTCCTGGCGGTTATCAAATGGCCGCAGAGAAGGCGGATAATTTGTCCCGCCGTTATCTTGAAAATCGGCGTCATCATTTCCATGTGTTGATGCGCCAGTTAAGCGGTTTGCTCTTGATCGAGGTGGTGGCCAGTGCTGCCCTGCTCATTGTGGGAGGATGGCTGGTGATCAATCAGCAACTGACGCTCGGTCAGTTGGTTGCGAGCGAGCTCATTCTTGGAACCATCGTGGCTTCTCTTTCTAAACTCGGGAAGAAGTTCGAAGCTTGGTATGATGCTCTGGCTGCAGTGGATAAGCTAGGGCATCTGGTCGATATCCCCACAGAGAGAGAAGATGGTGAATCGAGAACTGCTAACTCAGGTGGCGCGGCAGTGGAGGTGTCTTCGATCGGATACACTTATCCGGACGGCGTGTGCGTGTTTCAGGGATTGTCTTTTCAAGCCAAATCTGGGGAACGCATTGCCATTCATGGTTCACAGGGCAGTGGTGCCAGCACGCTGCTGGATCTCATTCACGGTCTGCGCCTGCCTGATTCCGGTTTCATTTGGATCGATAATCTGGATTTGCGTTCATGGTATCTGGAATCCCTGAGGCAGCATGTGGCGCTGATTCGCAGCGATGACATCGTCCAAGGAAGCATCGTCGATAACGTGCGGCTGGGGAATGTCTCCATCAGCGTGGATCAGGTGGCCAAGGCACTGGAGCGCACGGGGCTTTTGCGTGAAGTTCTAGAAATGCCGGATGGCATTAATACGCAGTTGATCACAGGGGGGCTGCCGCTTTCCAGCAGGCAACGCACGCGGTTGATTTTGGCACGTGCTTTGGTCAGCCGTCCACGCCTGCTATTGCTTGATGAGGTTTTTGACGGACTGGATCAAAGGAGTCAGACTGAGCTGTTGGACATATTGTTAGACTCGCGTCATGAATGGACGGTGATCGTGGCAACGCGCGATCCGACAGTCATCGCCCGCTGTCATCGTTTTATCGACCTGGACAAACCTGACAGCCAGGTTGCCGAGAACCCCGCCTTCCTGCCATCATGAGCAGCCATTCCTCCATCTCTGCTTCCGCTCTTCCGCTACGGGGTCATCTGCCAGCCATGGCTCTTGCGGGCTCCTCGAAGTTTTGCAGACTGCTTGCCCGGCTGCTGGCTGTCTTCTTTGTCATTTTGATGATTGGCATTTTCGTCATGCCGTGGCAGCAAAACGTGCCCGGCAGCGGACGTGTGATCGCCTTTGATCCATTGGACCGCCGTATCAATGTCGAAGCACCTGTTTCAGGGCGCGTTCGAAAGCTGCACGTCACCGAAGGACAGCGTGTGAAGCAGGGAGACTTGCTGATTGAGATCCAGGACAACGATCCCAACTTGATCGCCAATCTCCGTCTCCAGCGTGATGCCGCCATCGCACGCCGTGCTGCGGCCCGGCAGCGTGTGGAAGATCTGACCTTGCAGATCAGCGAACTCGAACTCGCCAAAACGCAGGCCATCGATGCGACGCGGCAACGAATCGCTGCTGAGAAGATCACGGCTGAAACGGCTGGTTTGAACTATGAGCGGACAAAACCGCTGGCAGACAAAGGACTAGTCTCAACACGCGATCTCGAATTGGCCACGCTGGCAAGGGACAGCTCAGCTGCAAACCTGGCTGCGGCTGAAGCCACGCTTATCCGCACGGAGCGTGAGATTGACGCCAACATCGCCAACATCCGGGCCAATCGCGGTTCCGCTCAGGGGGATGCTGCCGCCGCTGATCGTGAAGTGGCGACGATTGACAGCCAGATCAATCAGAACATGCAGCAAATCATCGAGGCCCCACGCGCTGGGATCATCCTCAGTGTCACTGCCACGGACGGGACCTACTTGCGGCCAGGCTCGCCCATCTGTGTCATTATCCCCGAGACTGAAAGCCGCTTTGTGGAGCTTTGGATCAATGGCAATGACATGCCGCTGATCACCCCAAGACAGACCGATGAGAAAGGCAATAAAACACCGGGCAGCATGGTGCGTCTGCAATTCGAAGGCTGGCCTGCCATCCAGTTCATTGGCTGGCCCAGTGTAGCCGTGGGCACCTTTGGTGGGGAGGTGGTCTTTGTCGATGCAACGGACGATGGCTTGGGCAAATTCCGCGTTGTCGTCGCACCAAAACCCGATGTGGTGAATCGCCTGGGCGTCCAGCATACGGAGGACTGGCCTGGACCGCGCTTCCTGCGCCAGGGTGTGCGGGTGAAGGGCTGGGTTCTGCTCAACCAAGTGCCGCTTTGGAAGGAAATCTGGCGTCAGCTCAACGGTTTCCCACCGGTGATCTCCAACACTGAACCGAAAGAGAAAAAAGCCTGATGAAGCGTCTGGTGATCTTTTTGTTAAGCCTATCTGGTTCTGGATTTTCCTGGGCCGAATCCAAGAATCCGCTCCCGTTGACGGAGGTGTTGTCATCAGTCACGAGCCGGTATCCCCCTTATCTGGCGGCATTGATTGAGATGGACATCGCGAATGGGCGTGCCCGTCAGGCTCAAGGAGCTTTTGACCTGAATCTTAGCATCAGCGGGAGTTTCAAACCTTCCGGTTATTATGATGGCCAGTCGGGCATGGCCATCCTGGATCAACCCCTGCCTTTTTGGGGAGGCAATGTTTATGGAGGTTATCGCCTTAGCAGTGGATTCCTGCCCAACTACAACAAAGACCGGACCCAGGGGGATGGCGAAGCAGTTTTGGGTTTCAAACTCAACCTGTTGCGAGATGGAAGCATTGACCGTCGCCGGGTCGCTCTTTATCAGGCCCGTATCGATCAGGAACTCGCGGACCCGTTCATTTTGCGTCAGCATTTGGACTTCATTCGTGCTGCTTCTCTTGCTTATTATAATTGGTTAGGCGCAGGCTATCGCTGGCAGATTGCAGAGCAGCTTTTGCGGGTGGCGAAAGATCGTGATAAAGGCATAGCCGAGCAGGCCTCAAGGGGGGCTGTCGCGCCGATTGTGCGGGTGGATAATGAGCGCTTGGTGGTCAGTCGTGAAATTGCCGTGGTCCAGACACGGCGGCGATTTGAAGCGGCTTCCATTGAATTATCGCTGTTTCATCGCGATGCCCAGGACCAGCCTATTCTCAGCAGTCGTGCCCGGCTTACGCCTTCGTTTCCTGTCCCTGCCAGACCCGATACCTCTCGATTAAGCGGCGACATTGCCAAAGCGATGATTTTTAGACCTGAGATCCGCCGTCTCGATTTGGTCTTGGAGAAAGCGGGGCTGGACCGTCGCCTTGCTAAAAATAACCTCATGCCAAATCTCGATTTGGGTGTTCAAGCCAGCCAGGCGGCTGGTGAGCGTAATCAGAGTGACATTGAGCCTTTGGAGATCGAGGCCAAGATCGAACTGAAAGTACCCCTCCAGCGCAATGAGGCCAAAGGACGTCTGGAGACCCTGGATGCCCAAATCAATCGCCTGCAAGCCGAACGTGATTTTGCTCGAGATCGCATCTCTGCGGATGTGCGCGATGCACTCTCCGCTGTGGATGCTGCCTTTCAGCAGATCGCTCAAACCGAGCGCAATGTGGAATTGGCTCAGCAACTGGAAGAAGCTGAAAACACCCGCTTTCAACAAGGTGCAGCGGATCTCTTTACCTTACAGATTCGTGAGCAGGCCACTTTCGATGCCCGTCTGATCGCCATCGAAGCGCAGGCCGATTACTTGCGCTCTCTGGCCAATTATCGTGCAGCCATCGCAGCGGATGCTCCGGCTTCGCTGGCCCGCTGAGGACGAGTTTTATTTTTTCGCTACAGGGCGCGGTTGCTTTGGATGTCCTTCGAGGGGCACGACGCTGAGCTTGTCTTCCAATGGAAAGTCTCCAGGCACATCGGCGGTCAGTTTGACGTCTCCGGTTGCGGCCCATTCCGTTCCGCGTTGCAGCGTTTCATAAAAGCCCCGGCAGAGCATGGAATAATCTGCGTGGCCGAGTGTGGTGTGGAAGACGCGGCCTTTGCCATAGCTCAGCACCATCAGATTGGGCTCTTGCACGGCGGTGAGGTCGGACTTGGCCGAAGCCAGGATCTCAATGTTTTCGGCAGGGCCGCGGAGGCGGCTGTAGAGTTCATCCTGGGCGTGCAGCCAGCGCTTGGGGAGACCACGTGTGATGGGATGTTCGGTGTTCTGGATCTCGACCACGAACTCATGCTGGGGGCCGTGCGCGCCGCCGTTGCCTGTGCTGGTGTCACGGAAAAGCTTGCCGTCTTTGACATAGAGCCATGGGCCTGAAACCTCATTGCGTCCGCCCCAGCCTCCCACGCCGATCATTTGGTTATACTCTTTCCATTCCGGGAAGGAGTTGTTCGCTGCATGGACGGAGACAAACCCGCCACCGCTTTTGACATAGGCATCAAAGGAGGCGCGCACTTTTTCAGGCCAGGGTTCGCCGTTGTAGTTACTGACGATGGCGATGTAGTCAGCAAACTGAGGATTCCAACCCGACCAAGCCTCCACAGGTGATCCCTTTGGAGGCGTCGTTGTGATCTCCACCGTGAATGCCCCGCTGCTTTCCAGTGCGTTTTTCAAGACCGGCGTGGTGATATCCCACTTGTGGTTGTTTTGACCATCAATGATCAAAATACGCAACTTGGAGGTAGGTGCTGCAAAGCAGACGGCCATCAACAGAGCCATTGAAAGCGCGGCAAGGGTAGGAAAAATAGACTTCATGAACCTTTAAACCAAAAAGTGAAAGTTTGATCAAGACAAGACTCTTGCCGGGACTCAGACCGCATCCCGCGTGTAGTGGCCATCCACCAAACGGAGTGACTTGGTCGGATTGCTGTTTTGCAGTGGTTCCGGCAGGCAATCATCGGGGAAGCCTTGATAACAGACGGGGCGGACGAAGCGATAGATACTGCCAGTGCCGATGCTGGTATAAAAGCTATGACTCGCAGCGGGGTAAGGGCCGCCGTGATGCATGGAGGGGCAGGGTTCGATGCCTGTGCCGAAACCATTAAAGATGATGCGGCCTACTTTGCGCTCCAATATGCGGATGAGAGGTGCGTATTCGCGCAGGTCATTCGGTGTTCCGTGGATGGCGGCGGTTAGTTGACCTTCCAGGTTGCGGGCAAAATTGAGCATATCTTCAAAGTTCGCACATTGCGTGACGATGGAACAGGGGCCAAAGACCTCCCGTTGCAGCTCTTCGTTTGTCTCCAGCACGTCGAGTGTGGTCGTGTAGATACGGCAGGCAGCCTGGGTGGCTTCATGGTTCGGCTCGACGGCGGACTGTCCGGCCAAGTGCAGCCCGTTGATGGTGGACCAAACGGCGGTGCCCGCATCGTAGCTTTCACAGATCCCGCGATGCAGCATGGACTGAGGTGCCACCTTTTGAGCAAACTCGCCGGCACTTTCTACAAAGGTGGTTAGGTCTGCGCTTTGTAATCCGAGAACGATTGCAGGATTGGTGCAAAATTGACCCACACCCATGGTGACGGAACCCACATAAGCCTCGGCAATCTTGGCGGCATTTTCCTTGAGAGCTCCGGGCAGGATAAAGACGGGATTGATGGAGCCCATCTCGCCGTAAAAGGGGATGGGGTGAGGACGGGCTGCGGCCACATCCATAAGAGCACGTCCACCGCGTAGAGAGCCTGTGAAGGCTACGGCCTGGGTCAGGGGATGCTTCACGAGTTCAACACCGATTTCCGTGCCACGTCCATGCAACATGGAGAAGCAGGCATCTGGCAGTCCCGTTTTGCGTAGAGCCTTGAAAACGGCACGGGCCAATAGCTCGCAGGTGCCTGGATGCGCAGGGTGCGCTTTGACCACAACAGGGCAACCGGAGGCCAGGGCACTGATCGTGTCCGTGCCGACCACTCCGATGGCAAAGGGGAAATTGCTCGCCCCAAAGACGACCACAGGTCCCACGGGGAGCAGGACACGACGGACATCGGGTTTGGGCACGGGTTGGCGATCTGGCTGTGCTCGATCAATGCTGGACTCTGCCCAGGAACCTTCGCGGATCAGAGCCGCAAACATCTTGCACTGATTTATCGCCCGGCCTCGCTCGCCTGTCAGGCGGGCCATGGGCAGGGCCGTCTCGGCATGGGCGCGCTCCAGCAATGCGTCGCCTAAAGCCAGGATTTCTTCGGCCAGTGTTTCCAGCAACAATGCACGCGTTTCAGGGGGGGCTGCACGTAGCGCATCGAATGCACCGTCTGCGGCGCGCAGAGCTTCATCGGCCTGTGCAGCGGTGGCTTCACAAAAAGCGGGTTCCAGGGCTTCGCTGGTATTTGGGTTGGTGGCGTGGAAAGGGGAGTGGTCGCAAGGGGCCTCGCGACCGGCGATGAGTTGATGTCCAGTGATCATGGTGGGAAAGTGAAGTGTGGTTGTAGTATCTAAAGTCTCAGCCCATTGGATTCGACAATGTGCCGATTCCATCAATTGTGATGTTCACCACATCGCCGCTATGGAGAGTGAATTCATCGCCAGGAACCGTTCCTGTGCCGGTCATTAGCAGGGCACCAGTGGGGAAGGTATTGTCGCGATAGAGAAAGCCTGCCAGCTCTTGCGGCGTGCGTTTGAGTTGATCCAGAGTGGTGTCTCCTTCAAAGGCCACGGTTCCTGCCCGATCGATCTTGACAGCGATTTTTGTCTGTGGTGGCAGCAATTCCTGGGTGACGAGGATGCAGGGGCCGACGGCCGCACAAAGTTTGAAGCACTTGGCCTGGGGGAGATAAAGAGGGTTTTCGCCTTCGATATCACGGCATGAAAGATCGTTTCCGGCGGTATAACCAATGATCTCACCACGGTTGTTGATCGCCAGAGTGAGTTCCGGCTCGGGCACCATCCACTTGGAGTCGCTGCGCAAGTGCATGGCCTGACCTGGATGGGCTACACGCTGCGGAGTCGCTTTGAAAAAGATTTCAGGGCGCTCAGCCTCATAAACACGGTCATAAAAAGTACCGCCTCCGGCATCCTTGCTCTCCTCCATCCGGGCGGTGCGGCTGCGATAATAGGTCACTCCGGCCGCCCAAACCTCCTGGGTGTCTAGCGGAGCCAGCAGAGTCTCAGGAGCTGGGGCTGTCACGGCGGTGTAAGTGCTGGAAACCTCCAGAAGGTAAGCCTGTAGATCTTGATGATTGAAAAGGGCGTCCCACTCAAGGTCTGCGAGACGATACCAGTGTGCGGCGGAGTAAAGGTAAATGCCTTGGGTGGTGCGGTAGAGGTGCATGACAGTGCGCGAGGTTAGCGGTTGCCCCTGCGGTGTCAAACCTCAGAGTCAAGCCGTCGTGGAAAGCCTGACTAGCAATTCATCCAGACCATTCAAATCATGCGCCCAGTGGATATTGAGATCGGTCAGTTTTTCTGAATAGCCTCTCGCTGCACGACCACCGACGATCAGGGACATCTTTTGCGGCATCAGATCACGGATTTTTCGCAGCTTTGCCTCAATCACAGGGCATCGATCAGGATAGACCACACTCAATGCAACTGCTCGCGCTTGACGGGCACGGGCACAGGCAATGATCTCTTCAGTGGGCAGATTGGGGCCTAAGTAAGTCACTCGCCAACCTAAGTCGCGGGCGGAAGAAGCCACAAGAAGGGCCCCGAGCTCATGCACTTCCCCGGCTGGCGTTGTAACGACGACTTCCGGTGCGGCATCGGCGACCTGGCTTCCGGGGACGGGTGTCATTAAAACTTCCCGAATCACTGAGGTGGCGATGTGTTCATGGCTGGGGCGCAACTCTCCGGCCTGCCAAGACTCCCCGACATGTTTGATCAATGGACTGATTACCTTATGCACCGTGCAGCGCTGACCAAACTGAATTCGTGCACGCTGTAAAAGCCGGCGCAGTCGATCCGCATCGTAGTTTTTCGCAGCCTCTGCGCACAGCTTCACATAATCTTCCGAAGTATCTAGATTTTGTGTCGCATCGACCGTGAAACTGACGGTGGTTGAAGCCGGGTGGATGAGCGTTTGTTTCAGAAGTTCTTCCAGCTTCTCGGTTTCCAACCGAGCGATGTTACCGATGCGGTGTCCGTTTTCAGTCAGTTCTTTGAGCAACTTGAGCCGCTCGATCTCATCGTCGCAATACATGCGTCTGTTCGTCCCCGTGCGTGATGGAGTCAGCGCCTCATAACGGCGTTCCCAGATGCGGATGACGTGTGGACTCAATCCGCTGCGGATGCTTGCGGCTTGGATGGTGGATAACATAACTGGGTGGGAATACGGTGCGAAAACGCAGAGGGGAACACTTTGATCACCTTTCTGTCACGTAAAGTTCGCAGTTGAATCTTCGTCCTTCAGCATTCTTTTCCAGCCCATGCTTAACTACATCTGGGCCTCTCTCATCATCATCGGACTGCTGGTTGCCGGATTGTTGGGGCGTTTTACAGGGGACAGTGGGGTCATTAGCTCCGCCTTGAGCATGTCAAAGATGGCGGTGATGGACATCGCGTTGCCTCTGGCGGGTATGATGATGTTTTGGCTGGGGATCATGCGGCTGATGGAAAAAGCGGGCTTACTGGATTTTGCCGCCCGTGCTCTTTCTCCCATTATGAGGCGGCTTTTCCCGGATGTGCCTCGTGATCACCCCGCGATGAGCGCCATGATCATGAATCTGGCGGCCAACATGCTCGGTCTGGGGAACAACGCGACGCCTCTGGGCCTCAAGGCGATGACCCATCTCCAAGAGCTGAATCCGAATAAGGATACTGCCAGTAATGCCATGGTCACCTTTTTGGCGATGAATACGGCCGCATTCACTTTGATCCCGATGACGGTGATCAACTACCTCAGTGCAGCCGGAGTCAAGGGGGCTTACCAGATCATCGTCCCAACCATTCTTGCCACTGCCTGCACCACTCTCACGGCCATTTTTGCTGCCAAGGCTTTGCAAAACCTTCCCGCTTTCCGAATTCAGCCAGGGCACGCTGAAACGGTGACTGCTGCCCCTGATTCAGTGGCTCCTGAGGAGAGCACACGCATGAGCAGGCTCGGCAAGGTTTTTCTCGTCATCCTTCTCAGTCTCTTTGCTGTCGGCGTTGTCCTGGAGCTTGCCGCTCCCAGCCTCAGGCAGTCGGTGTTGGAGGCCACGGGGCTGAGTCAGGTGATCGAGGCTGCTGATCAACGGGCTGCGGCAGCCAAAGATGCTCTCAAAGTCGGCGCAGGAGATGAAACAAACCCTGCTGCAGGGTTGATCCGTCGTCTGATGGACGGTGCTTCAGGTGTCGCAATCCCACTGCTCATGATCATCACGCTTGGCATTGCCTTGGCTCGCCGCGTGAAGGTTTACGAAGAATTTGTCGAAGGGGCCAAGGAGGGCTTTGCTGTAGCCACCCGCATTATGCCCTTCCTGGTCGCGATGCTCGCTGCCTTGGCTATCTTTCGCAGTTCAGGCGCTCTGCTCCTGTTGGAGTATGTGTTGACCCCTTTGCTCAATCTTGTGGCTTTTCCTGTGGAACTGCTGCCAATGGCGCTGATGCGGCCTCTCAGTGGGAGTGGTTCGCTGGGTATCCTCAATGAGTTGCTCGCCCGCACAGACATTTTAGAGTATCTGAAATACACCGCCGCGATCATGTTTGGCTCCACAGAGACAACCTTCTACGTCCTCGCCGTGTATTTTGGCTCTATCAGTATTCGGAAAACACGCCATGCCCTCGCAGCAGGTCTTACTGCTGATTTTGTCGGGCTGATGATGTCGGTGATTATCGGGCGTCTGATGTTTGCTTGAATTTCCGGTGTCGGTTATTTGAGGTGATAGCGTCCGTTCAGAACACTGATTGTTGGCAAGTCTGCTTGGCTGTTGAAAGCTTCATAGCCAGGTCGGAGTTCACGCCAAAAATCTGCTGCGGAATGATTCGCTGTCTTGGCGAGCCGTTCTTCGGTGAGGTGAAAAGGAAAGACGTGAACCGGCACTTCGTTTTGTCCCCCCTTGAGTGCCGCCTCCACAATGAGGTAAAGCTCTTCAATCACGGGATCTGTGATGGCAAAGCAGCCGATGCTGACTTGATGGCCGTGGACCATAATGAAACTGCCCGTGCGTCCGTGATGCTGATCGTAAGCATTGGGATAACCAATATTGAAGGACAGATGAAATGAGCTGCCTGCATTCAGCGACTTTTGTGTCACGGCGTAAAAACCTTCGGGTGCCTGACCATCACCTTCTTTGAGTTTGGGTCCCAATTGACCGGACATGGCGGCGATGGGGTAGGTGCGAAAAAGTTTCCACCGATTCTCTGCCTTCAGCCAGAGTTCGAGTTCACGGTCCTCTTTGAAAATGCGGATGAATGCCGGGCTGCCCAAATCAATGCCGTGTTTTTTCAATTCAGCCTGCATGGGGGCTAGCAGTCGTGACTTGGCGTTGGCCAGACGCTCATCAGGCTTCAATTGACGCCAATCTTCAGGACTGGGCGGGGCCGGGTAGGGGAGCTTCATCGGGTGGGAACTTGACCATTGTTGGGCAAGGTTTGTCAGTGAAAAGATGGAATCACAATCGGCGCATGCCACGCTTGAGGATCGTGCATTGAAAAGTGTCAGACTCGCTCCCAGGGCAAGCATGAGCCAAAAGATGTTTTTCATGAACAATATGAGGAGGCGTCGAGGTGGCAAACATCAGTCCCTTCTTATAGATAGCCAAACAGCGGCTTTTGATCAATCTTCACGTACTAGACGCACCGTTTCTCCGGGACACCACTTTCCCTCAGTCATGATCATCTTGGGGTGCTTGGGGACACCCCGTTCATTTTGCTGTTCTTGTGCGACCAGGAGATCCACCGCTGCAGCCCCCAGCACATCGGCTTGCTGGTCCACTCCGGTGATGTGGGCTCGGTCTGCTCGCCAACCTAAGGTCACTAAACCGAGCCGCGCCGGGATATTGACTCCGTCTAACCAATTGAGGAGATGGTGACCGCCTTCGATGACGACTTGAGGTTTAGCCCGCTTGAGCCAGTGATGAAAATCATCTCGGGTCGGTTCTTTGCGCAGACACAGGAGATCTGCCGCCTGCCTCAGCGGGAGCGGATGATGAGCTAGAAAGCTCGATGACCATGCACCGAACATGCGTTCATTGATCACGCTGCCTCCATAATAGCCAATGCGTTTGTAGCCCAATTTCTTTAACTGACGCATCGCCATCATCATTCCTAGATAATGATGATGATGCACCCGGTGCAAAGGTGGGCGTGCATAACCGAGGCCAATGACCACGCTGCTAAACTTCTCCCACCGCATGGAAACATGACCGCGACTGCGAGACAGCAGGGGGGAAAGAATGAAGCCGGGGATTCCCCGTGCCTCCAAGATGTCAGAAAGCCGTCTTCCAGTCATGCCCTTGGCTGAGAGGTAAAATTCATCGAGTTGAAACCCCAATTGATCGGCCCTCTGTCTGGCCCCGAAAATGAGTTGCTCAGACCAGGAAGAGTTATCGTTCTCGGCAGCCGCCCTTTCTGCCCAGACGAAAGCCAGCGTGCGAGGGGCCTGTGAAAGGCGCTTTTTACGCATGTGGGTCATCAGCTTGGATATCTCCGGATCTGGCCGATAGCCCATTGCTGCGCTGATTTCTAAAATACGAGTACGTAGGCGGTCTTCCACATGAGATTCCCCACGCAAAGCGCGGGAAACCGTCATTTTTGAGATGCCGAGTCTTTCAGCGATGTCCTGGAGGGTGGGGCTACGCACTTCTTCAAGCCAAGTATGATCCAGGGTAAAGAAGCTGCAATAGGATCCGTTAACCGATGGCTGAGTGCTTGAGAAGTGGTGAAGGCCGCTTATCGGATGACCTGCGGCAAAGGTCCGCTACCATTTCCCATGATTCGCCTCCTGCTTCTTCTGTCCATCCCTCTGTACATCCTCGATCAGTGGTCGAAACTCTGGATCGTTAAGCATTTTGAATTGCATGTCACCGAGCAGGAAGTCATTGCGAACACCTTTTGGTTGCATCATACGGCCAATACAGGCGTGGCCTTTGGTATGTTCAATGGCACTGAATACGCCAATTACGCCTTTGGAGCCGTTTCGTTGACGGCCCTGACCTTCATTATCTGGATGTATAAAAAAGGGGCTTTCCCTGGTGTGCTGAGCCGGACTTCGGTGGCTTTATTGGTCGCGGGCATTTTTGGCAATCTCACAGATCGCTTGCTGCACGGTTATGTGGTGGACTTCCTTCGCTTTGACTTTGGATTTCCGCCCTTTAATCCTTGGCCATCTTTCAATGTCGCCGATTCATGCGTTGTGGTTGCTGCGATTTTGCTAGCCGTCGCTTCTTTCACGGAAACAGCTCCCGCAGAGAAAGCTAAAGCCTAGCGATTACGGTCAGTATCACAAATGACGCAAAAAAAGCCCACCTGAGATAGGTGGGCTTTTTTGTGCCTTCCAATCAAGGCCACAGGCGAATACGAGACCCTCCGCTGAGGAGGAGGTGTCGGTCAAACATGGGATCGAGCCTCAAAAGCTCCTCAAATGGCGAAAAAAGACACTCCTCCCACGGTTTGGATTTTTTATAAAATAACCATTCTGAGTCAGAATTCCAAAAAATGAGTGTCTAATTGACGCTAATATTGAATTTAGACTGAGTCTGATAAAACCTATATCATGGATGATAATTGCATATTATCACCATAAAGCGTTGGTTATGAAGCACTTGGGAGTGGATGTGCATTGCGTTCAGTCCATAAAGTAAAGACCACTAAATCATTAAAGTTTCTCAAATTATGGAAATTCTACAAAATGACAAAATAGATATTGCAGTGATTCTAGTTTTTGATATAAATACCATATCAGTAACAAGAACCTGCAATGAAAACAGCTTCCCAACTCTTCGCCGCCGTCACGATCCTTATTGCCGCGATCCTTTCTCCTGAAGTCGCCTCCGCCCAATATGGTTATGCTGCCAGCCACTATGCAGCTCAGCAGGCCGCTTATGCCGCTCAGCAGCAGCAGGCTTGGGCTGCTTATTATGCCAACCAGCAACAAGCTGCCGCCTACCACGCCCAGATGCAGGCTGCCTATGCTGCACAGCAGCAGCAAATGATGGTTGCCCGCGCGGTTCCTGTTGCGCGCACGGCTCCCGCAGCGGGATCGTTGATCCGTTATGACGGTAAATATGCTGCTTGCTCAGCCAGTCTGCCTACTCAGGTGCAGTATCTCATCAATGCTGCAAACCATCTTCAGGGCAGCCCTTATGTTCGTGGTGCCGGCCATGGCCGTGTGGAAGATCGCGCTTATGATTGCTCCAGCTCCACCTCATATACCCTGATCAAAGCTGGTCTTCTGAAGAGCCCTCTCACTTCTGTGGGTTTTGCCAAATATGGTCAGCCTGGAGAAGGCCGCTTCATCACCATCTGGGTCAAGCCTGGTGAGCATGTTTTCATGACCGTGTGTGGTCTTCGCTTGGACACATCCGGTGGCAAGGTGGGCGAGGGCCCACGCTGGCGCACCAAAGGCCGTAGCTACGCTGGCTTCACTCCACGGCATCCTTTTGGCATGTAATTCTCATTTTTGTGACTCGTTTCTCTGTCTCACATCATTTAGGCGACACAATTCAAGGAATCAGGCTTTTCAAACCCGATAAAATAGCAATACTGGCAATGAGCACTCTCACTTTTATGAATACGAGTTTTCCCACCAGTTTGCACAAGCACGGATGTGAAGGACAATTCAGCTTTGGCTGGAGCGCAATGAGCGCCTTCGGTGAAGCGTCGAACGTTTCGAACGACGCTGAACTCGTTGCTGAATTTATCGCAAAGGCACGCCAATCGGCTGCTCCTCAAAGTGATCAGTCACGCAGTTTTTGGAACTCTTTGGTTCAGCCTTTAAAGCAGGCCCAAATGGCGGTGGCTTAGCTGATGTTCATCGGGCGATTTCTTGAGATGACGGCTCTCAATCTACTGTAAACCAACGAGTTGCAGTGAAGCTCCTGAGTGAAAAAATCACGGAGCTTTTGGCTTTTTGGGCTTGTAGGCACACCCACAACTGCCTCCACATCCGCTTTTTTTCCGGTTGTTCATGGCACGGCGCAGAAAGAGCATCGCGGTGAAGACAACGATGCCGAGGGCAGCCCAGGATTGCCAGTCGTTCATAATCTTGGATGCAAAGTGAATAGGGCGGTATTCGGGGTATTGCAGATTTGACGAACGTCAATAACCCATGGCTGTGCCGATCTGATACACAGCGAATGATAACAGATAGGCTGTACCAGTCATGAAGCCGAGTTGAAACCACATCCAGCCCCAACTGCCTGTCTCACGTTTGACAATGGCCATGGTGCTGACGCATTGCATGGCAAAGACGTAAAAGACCAGAAGGCTGATGCAGACGAGGGGCGTATACACAGGGGTGCCGTCGGTGCGTTTTTCCTCGCGAATGCGGTCTCGCACAGGCGTCAGATCTTCATCATCTTCGGCCTGCACGGCATAGACCACCGACATGGTGTTCACAAATACTTCGCGGGCGGCGAAGCTGCCGATCAAACCAATGCCGATTTTCCAGTCATAACCGAGTGGTTGGATAGCGGGCTCGATGAGGCGTCCGGCCTGCCCCGCAAAGCTGTGTTTCAGGGCCTCGGAGGCATCGTCGGATTCGTGTTTGGGGTAGGTGGAGGCGGCCCAAATGAGGATGGAAATGCCAAAAATGATCGTGCCGGCGCGTACGAGAAAGGCTTTGGCCCGCTGCCAGACGAGCAAGAGGATGGACCTCAGTGCCGGCATTTTGTAGGAAGGCATTTCCAAGATCATGGGGGCATTGGTCCCCCGCATGATGCCTTTGTTGAGAACCCAGGCGAAGAAGAAGGCACCCAAGGTTCCGAGAGCATACAAACCGACCATGACACCCGCCTTTGCCCAAGTGGAGACGGTGTCCGGCATGAACACGCTGATCAGCAGGACATAGACCGGGATGCGCGCCGAACAACTGGCCAACGGTGCAATCAGGATCGTGATGAGGCGATCTTTGGGGCTGTCGATGGTGCGGGTGGCCATGACGCCGGGAATGGCGCAGGCATAGGAGCTAAGGAAGGGGAGGAACGCCTTGCCATTCAACCCCACGAGGCTCATCACCCGATCAAGGATGAAAGCCAGGCGTGCCATGTAACCCGTGTCTTCCATGAGACCGATGAAGAAAAACAGGATGAGAATCTGCGGCAGAAAGATGACCGCCCCGCCAACCCCGGCAATCGCCCCATCCACAATGAGATCTCTTAAATCTCCAGGGGGCATGATATCCGTTACCCAACCGCCCAGGCTGCCAAAGATGGCATCAATCCATCCCATAGGTCCCTCTGCCACCTTGAAAATGAGATAGAAAAGAAAGACCAGAAAAGCCAGCATGGTGACTCCGCCAAGCACCGGATGGAGAAGAATGGCGTCAAGTTTTTGGGTCAAGGTGGGCAGTTCCTGATCCGGGCGCTGGAGCACCTGTCGGGTCAGTTTTTCAATCTCCACATAGCGGTCTGCGACGAGTTGATCTTCCCAGCCCGGATGGGCGGCATTGAGTATGTCACGCCCGCGCTGGATCTGACCCAGGTGGGCGTCCTGGATGCCTGCATGCAGTGGATCGTGATCTGATAGGAGATAAAGCGGTTCCAGCAGCGTCGTTTTGTCATGGACGGCCCCGGTCAACAGCAACTCTGCACGCGTTGTATGCAAGGCTGCGCGAATGTCATCTGGCAGCGGGGCAGACTGCCAGCGGGGCAGGGGAACATCTTCACGACTGATGGCCGACTTGAGCTCCAGAAAGCCAGTGCCACTGGTGGCCTGCATGGGCACTACCGGGACGCCGAGCTCTTCGGAAAGCTTTTTGACGTCAATTAGCCACTCTTTGGACTGGGCGATGTCCATCATGTTTAGCACCAGGATGGTCGGCAGACCTAGCTCAAGTACCTGGGTCAGCAGATAAAGATTGCGCTCCAGATTGGCTGCGTCGGCAATAAATACGACACGGTCAGGGCGGGGGGTATCTGCTCTGCGACCCAGTAAAACATCGCGCAGTACGGCTTCATCTGGACTGCGGGCGTTCAGGCTGTAGGCCCCAGGCAGGTCAATGAGACGCAGCTTTTTACCGTGTTGGCTGTAGCATTCGCCGATCTTTTTTTCGACAGTGACACCCGGGTAGTTGCCCACTTTTTGGCGCAGACCCGTGAGCAGGTTGAAGATGGTGGTCTTCCCGGAATTTGGATTGCCAACAATGGCCAGCAGGGGCGATTCAGCGCTCATGCCAGGGAAATGGAGATATCGGCAGCTTCGTGATTGCGCATGGCAAGGTGGGACCCGCGCACGGTGATCTCGATCGGTTCACCGAGGGGCGCGCGACGCACCATTGTCACTTTGGCACCCGGGGTCAGTCCCAGTTCGCGCAAGCGGGTGAGTCCTGCCCTACCGGTGGGCATGGACTGGATGATGCCGGACTGACCGACAGGAAGCTGGGAAAGTGAGGAAAGGGCGTGCATGGCTGAGGTGCAATTGAGACGCGCTCGCAGAGTTAATGCTAGCGAAGCTCAGACTCTTTGCAACAGACTCGGCGATTATGAGTGACAATTTATATTTGATGGCATTCGGAAGCTGCCTCTGATGGCTTAAAATTGCCAATCCCAGATCACCTAGCCTTCATTGAAGCTCTCCCGCCTGCTCATTGTCATCGTGCTGCTATTTCTCCATGCTCCGCTGGTGGTGCTGATGGTGAATTCCGTCAACGATTCGCGCTTTGGTGGCGAATGGGAGGGTTTCACCTGGAAGTGGTATGAAAAGCTTTGGGATGCAGATGAGGTTTGGGAATCTCTGCTGTTCACCCTGAAAATCTCATTCACCGCCAGTTTGGCAGCCATGGTTATTGGGACTTTAGCGGCTTGGGTTTTGCATCAGTTTCGCTCGCGCCTGCAAACTGTTCATCATGGCTTGCTGACCTTGCCGCTGGCTTTGCCTGATCTGCTGATGGGAATGTCTCTTCTCGCGCTTTTTGTGGCATTGGGGGTTGAGACCGGATTTATGACGATCTGGATCGCTCATGTGACTTTTTGTATCAGCTACGTGGCCATGGTGGTGATGGGGCGGTTGCAAGACTTTGATTTCACTTTGCTGGATGCGGCGCGGGATCTGGGGGCCTCGCGCTGGCAGACGCTGAGGCGTGTCTTGCTGCCCCTTCTCATGCCGGGGATATTGGCCGGAGGGCTGCTGGCCTTTACTCTGTCCATGGATGATTATGTGATCACTTTCTTCGTTTCCGGACCGGGAACGACGACGTTGCCGCTGCGCGTGGCCAGCATGATGAAGACGAGCCGCAATCTGCCTGTGATCAATGCTCTGAGCACGTTACTGATCACCGCGACGTTCCTGCTCGCTGCAACCAGCCTTCGGTTGCAGCGCCTGAGGCAATCTTAACAGAGATATTCAAGCTGCCAAACTTTTCACGTGCCCATGCCGCCAGTAGTGTTTATGCATGACTTCATATGAAGCACTACATCTGGGATTCTTATTTTGTGGAACTGTTCGACGCCTGCGTGGACGAATACGATGACGGCAATCAGGACTTTGAAAGTTGGTTCAGTGATGAAGATCTGGAGTTTCTCAAAGCCATCGGCTGTCGTGAGCGGGAGTTCTTTGACTTCATCGAAGACAACGTCGGTTCAGGAGGGGAAGATCCCACAGGTACTATCGCGCTGCTCGTCGCGGCTGTGCGGCGGGACTACTTTCTGACGATTCAGAAAGGCGTGCCGAGCACCCACGTTATCGTGCCGTCGGAACTCCCGTCGAAAACGTCCGAGATGGATGGTTTTGTCTGGCTGCCGCGTATCATCGCTAAGGCCCGAGCCAAGCTGAAAGGCGAGATGGACCCGGATACGATGTACTGTTGTGGAGGAGATCGTGCCTTTTTATCCAAGCATGACATCCACCCGGCTGATTTTCTCCGTGTCGTTTGGGCGGCAGGGGATGATGACCAAAAAATCCTGGAGTATGTGAAGTCACGCCAAAGTTAAATGGAGTTGTTTCGTGAACAGTTACTGCTGTTGATCAGCGTGCCGGTGATCTTGGGGGCGATTCTTCTCGAGATCATCATCACTCATTTTCATGGTATCCGCGCCTACACTTGGCGGGAGACGCTGACAAACTTTTACATGGCGGCCCTCAATGGCAGCATGGATTTGATGCTGCGTGCCGTGCTGGTGTTACCATTGTTGCTCTGGTGCTGGAATCATCGAGTTTGGGATCTCGAAAAAGACTGGGTGTATTGGGTGGCTCTGTTCTTCTTGCAGGACTTTGCCTACTATGTTCTGCATTACGTGGATCATCATTGCCGCTTTTTTTGGGCTGTGCATGTCACGCATCATTCATCGGAAGAGTTCAATCTAACGACTGGTTTCCGTTCTTCCGTCTTTCAGCCTGTGTATCGCACGGCTTATTTCATGCCGATTGCCTTGCTGGGTTTTGAGCCGTTGGACGTTCTGTTTATGTATGCAGCCACACAGATCTACGGCAGCTTGATTCATACGGAGCGGATTCACAAGATGGGGTGGTTGGAACATGTGCTGGTGACGCCCAGTCATCATCGGGTGCATCACGCTTCCAACGGCCGTTATTTAGACAAAAACATGGGGATGTGCCTTATCATTTGGGATAAGCTCTTTGGCACCTATCAGGAGGAGTTATCCGACGAACCGGTGCGCTACGGCCTAACGAAAAGAATCGAAGACCGAGGGCCTGTGAACATCGTCCTTCACGAATGGCGGGATATGTGGCGCGATGTGAGAAAAAGTAGATTACCTTGGTTCAGGAGGTTGGGATACATCCTACGTGGTCCTGGCTGGAAGGCCGAGGAGTGAGCCCACCAGACTTCAGGTCTGCATCAATCCTTGTTCTCTTGAGGTAACAGCACGGGGATACCTTGGTCGATTGGATAAAATCGTGTGCCGTCTTGATTCACGAGGGCTTTTGTGTCTGCGGGCAAATTATGACGTTGTAAATCCTCGGTCGTGGCCCAGCGCAGCGGCTGGTGCGTGTGTGGGCATCGAAAGGTGGGTAGGAAATCGTTGATCCAGGAAAGGTTCATGCGTGATCAGTAGGTGGGGATGGAAGGATCGATTTCCCTGGACCAGGCGGTGATGCCGCCAGCCACATTCCAGACATTGGTAAAGCCCTGTTCTTGAAGCGCCACCACCGCCTTGGTGCTGCGTCCGCCCAGTTTGCAATGAATGAGCACAGGCTTATCACGCGGGATTTTTGCGGAACGTTCTTCGATCTGCCCCAATGGAATCAAAGTGGAACCCTGGATGCGGGCGAGTTCGTATTCGTCAGGCTCCCGCACGTCCAAAAGGAAGTGATCCTCCCCTTGCTGGCGTTTGTAATGGAGATCTTGGACAGTAAGGGTGGGGACGGAAGGGGGAGGAGTCATACCGCAGAAGCCTTGGTAATCGATGGGTTCGGTAATGGTTGGATTTTCTCCGCAAACAGGGCATTCGGGATCTCTCCGCAAAGTGAAAGTGCGAAAGCGCAGACTGAGGGTATCTACATGCAAGAGCTTGCCTAACAAAGGTTGCCCAATACCGGTGATGAGCTTGATGGCCTCAAGGGCTTGCATCGTGCCGATCAGGCCGGGCAACACGCCCAGAACACCACCTTCCGCACAGCTTGGCACCAAGCCAGGTTTCGGGGGGGTCGGGGACATGCAACGGTAGCAGGGCGCTCCCAGATGCGGCGCAAAGACGGCTACCTGTCCCTCAAAGCGCAGGATGCTGCCATACACATTCGGTTTGCCAAGCCAGACGGCGGTGTCATTGGAAAGGTAACGGGTGGGGAAATTGTCCGTGCCGTCGATGATCACATCGTAGTCTGCCGCGATTTGACGGGCATTGGCTGCGGTGAACATTTCCGCATGAGTGCGCACCTCAAGGTGGGGGTTAATATCCAACAGGCGATCTTTCGCTGCCGTCAACTTTGGACGGCCGACATCCCTTTGACCGAAAAGCAATTGTCGCTGCAGGTTAGAGACCTCCACCACATCCGGGTCCACCAAGCCGATGCAACCCACCCCCGCCGCCGCCAGATACATGCTGATGGGGGAACCCAGACCACCTGCGCCGATGCACAAAACTCGCGCTGCTTTAAGCTTCCGCTGACCGGCCATGCCAAACTCAGGCATGGCAAGATGCCGTGCGTAACGCTGGAGTTCGGCAGGGTTTAGATCTGACATGGACAAGGAGTTCATGTGAGCATCGCTGTTCCTCAAGAGCAACCGTGTTGTTGATCTTGCGAGCACCCGCTAAACAAAGCGACCTCATTTGGATGGCTCTGAATGAGGTCTGAATCGTCATTTTACAGGAGCGTGTCGTAACTCCGACCGCCTTTGCCTTCAAAGAAGTTCATGAAGGCGCGATTTACGGTGGAGAAGCCACCTGGAGTCGGGTATTCGCCGCTGAAGTACCAATCACCATACTCAGGCCCGAGGGCTTTGTGAAGACCTTCGATGGATTGGAAAATGACCCGGATTTCACCTTTCCAGGTGGTGTTTTGGGGATAAACCAATTCACTGATTTTGGCGGAGAGTTCAGCGTCCGTAAAGGGCGCATAGATAGCCTTCACGGCGTTTTTCATCTCTTCCTTGGGTTTGGCCAGTTCGGCTTTGCAGGCAAGATACGTTTCCTTGACCACCCGGCGCATCCCTCGTTCATCCAGAAGGGCGATTGCGGCCTGGAAAGCGATGAATTTGCCCAACTCTGACATGTCGATGCCATAGCAATCCGGGTAACGGATCTGCGGTGCTGTGGAGCATACAATGATGCGGCGAGGATCTGTGCGGGCGAGGATGCGCAGCAGGCTCTTTTTCAGAGTGGTGCCGCGCACGATGGAATCATCGATGACGACGAGGTTATCGTTAGGCGTCACCACTCCATAAGTGATGTCATAAACACTGGAGACGAGCTGATCACGCCCGCTTTCCTGAGCGATGAAGGTGCGCATCTTGATGTCTTTGTGAGCGATCTTTTCAGAGCGCGGCCAGTTGCGCAGCACCAAGTCATCCAGCTTGGCTTCGTCGAAGCTGCCGTTCTGGAACATTTCCACAATGGCATCTTTGACTTCCTGGCGGCGGCGATACCGTAGACCATCCAGGAAGCCATGATAGGCGGTTTCCGCCGTATTGGGGATGAAACTCGTGACGGTATGCTCCCAGTCATTGCCGATGGCCTCGATCAACTGAGGCACCATTTGCTCGCCCAAAGCTTTGCGCTGGCGGTAGATGACTGAGTCATTGCTGCGCGAAAAATAGATGCGCTCAAAGGAGCATGGACGCAGAGTCTCCGCTGGGGTGCTAAAGGGTGTGATGGTGAGTTTGCCGCCAGATTTGATGACGCAAACATGGGCTGGAGGCAACTCCTGAACATCATTTTCACCCACTTCAAAAACAGTCATCAGCGCGACGCGTTCCGAAGCGAAAGCGACGACCTCGTCATCTTCATACATGTGACAAGGGCGAATGCCCTGAGGGTCACGCATGATGAAGAAATCACCGTTCCCAATGGCCCCGGCAATCGTGTAACCACCGTCCCAGAGTTCGGCGGATTTACGAATGATTTGGGCCACATCGAGTTGTTCACTGATATGGCGGGTGATGTCTTCCAAGGGGACCACGCCCGAGTCACGCATTTTGTGATACAGGTCGGTATGCGCTTCATCGAGCTGGAAACCGATTTCCTCCAAAACGGTCTGAGTGTCCGTATCGAAGACAGGGTGTTGCCCTCGTCTCATCATGATCTGATTCAGCTCACCTGTGTTGGTGAGGTTGAAATTGCCCATCACCATTAAACTTCGTGTGGGCCAGGTGCTGCGGCGGATATAAGGGTGCAGGCTACCTTTGCCAAACGCGCCGCTGGTGCCATAGCGCAGATGGCCCATATTGACCTCACCGGCGAGTTCGAACTCACGTTTAATGGCCTCTGGATCATCCTCAAATTTGATGTTCTCGATGCCTTGTTCATCGCGTCGTTCTTTGCGTTCGGCATCCACACGACGACCGATGCGCGCAAACTCCTTCATCTCTTCTGCCAAGACCTCACCAATGGCTTCGGCAGATTTGGTGGAGCGGACCCGGAACATATAAGGCGCACCAGGGGGCATATCGAGCTTACAGCAGCCAATACCAATGCCGTCCTGCCCGCGATTGCGTTGTTTGGCCATGAGGCCAAAGAGGCGCTCAAGTCCATACAAGGCGGTGCCATACTTGTCTTGGTAGTAGGCTAAGGGTTTCTTCAGCCGGACTACGGCAATGCCGCACTCGTGTCGGATGGGGTCGCTCATGTGTTGGGAGCACTCATCCTTGGCAGACAATGCGACGAGTGCAAGACGCGGCAGAGGCTTTTTACAATCACTCCTTTTTCTTCCAAGAGAGGGCTCTCAAAATACGACGTCCAGTGGAGCGGGAACCTGCGAGTTCCGCAGCCTCCAACTCAGAATCAATCAAAATATCAGGATCGCCTGAGTCAAAATCCTCGGCGCGGGGTAGGCCCAGTGGAAGGTCAAGCTCGTCCTCTTCATCTTCCAATTCTTCTGCCAAAGGCAGCGGTGCAGAATTGATGTCGGGTTTTAAAGCAGGAGCCGCCAGTCTGGATGGAACGATCAATCCACCCGAGAAGATGAGTTTCATGGCATCTTCGACCGTGAGCGGTGCGTCAGTGACTTGCTCAATAGGAACGACGATCAGCAAACCGGTCATTGGGCTGAGTGCTCCGGGCACAAAAACGGCCGCTAGAACTTTATTTTGTTCAGGGTCGAGGTACTGGCCCGTGACGAAGCCTAGCATCTTCATATCTCCAGACGGGTAATCCACATAAACCACGCGCTTAAAGTTCTGTCGCCCGCCCAGACCTTTAAAGCCATCAATCACCTGCTTGAGGGATTTGTAAATGAAAGAAACGATGGGCACGCTGAGCAGCAGCTTGTCCATAGCGGTCACCACACGGACGCCCAACACATTGGTCGCCATCACCCCTAAGGCCAGGAAGACCATCAAGGGGATCATGAACCCAACAAAGGTGAGGACATGCTGATAAGTCGGAGCCTTGGGGTCCACGACAACTTTGCCCGTGAGCTCGTTAATGAAACGCGCAATAAAGTCCACCAAGGGAACGCTCCACCCATGCAGCAAATGGTAAGCGCTTTGCAGAATCCAAAACGTGATCAGCAATGGCAATGCCACAGCAAGGCCCGCCAAGAACTTATTGCGCAGCCACACGAAGGGGCTGCGCGGATTAGGCGAAGAGATGGGGGGGAGCGATGACATGAAAGGGTGCTTGCTCTGAGCCAACAGAGAAGCGTGTTCCCTGTAATAGAGAACCTAACATCGATACGCGTTCAACGAATGTGAAAGTTCGTGTCTTTTTTATGCGCCGACAAGCATCCGAGCCGGATTTTCGATGCAATCTTTGATGCGAATCAGGAAAGTCACTGCCTCTTTGCCATCCACCACGCGGTGATCATAGCTCAGGGCCAGATACATCATCGGGCGGATAACCACCTGACCGTCAACGGCAACCGGCCGCTGCTGGATCGTGTGCATTCCCAGAATCGCACTCTGCGGAGGGTTAATGATAGGCGTGCTGAGCAGGGAGCCATAAACACCGCCATTGGAGATGGTAAAGACACCGCCACTCAGATCAGGGATAGATATTTTGCCTTCTTTGGCCTTGGCGGCATATGCGAGAATGTCTTTTTCGATCTCAGCAAAGGACTTTTGATCCGTATCGCGCAAGACTGGAACGATCAGACCTTTTTCCGTGCCCACGGCGACACCGATGTCATAAAAGTGATTCTGGATGATTTCATCACCTTCCACACGGACATTGATGGCAGGAACGGCTTTGAGCGCCTCGACCACGGCTTTCACGAAAAAGGACATGAAGCCAAGCTTCACCCCATGCGTTTTGACAAAGCTATCCTGTAGTTTTGAACGCATGGCCATGATATTGCTCATGTCGCATTCATTGAAGGTCGTCAGGATGGCTGCTGTTTGTTGGGCGCTGACGAGTTGCTCTGCGATTTTTTTACGCAGAGGCGTCATCTTCTTCCTCGTAGTGCGGCCTTCGGTTTTGACAGGGGCTGGAGCAGCGACCGGTGTTGCCTCTACTTTCGGAGCTGGCTTGGGCTCAGGGGGGGGGGCTGGAGCGGGCTTGGCTTCTTCGACCTTGGCGGCAGGAGCAGGGGCCGGTTTAGGTGTTTCAACAGGTGTCGTTGCGGGTGCTGCAGCCCCCTCGGCAATGCTGCCGACAACTCCGCCAACTTCGACATCTTCACCGGCTTGTTTACCAATCGTCAGGACGCCTGAAAACTCAGCGGTAACTTCAGCAGCGACTTTGTCGGTCTCCAGGGTCAGCAGGATGTCTCCAACTTTGACGGCATCGCCATTGTTGAAGTGCCATTTGGCGATTTGACCTCCGGCGACGGATTCGCCGAGTGCGGGGATTTTGATGTCAGGCATGGCTAGGGGGAAATAGGCGGTTGAGGGAAGGGGCGATTGGGCAATTACACGGAGAAGGCATCTTCCACCAGTTTCGCCTGTTCGAGCACATGGATGGCCTTGGAGCCGGCGGCAGGGCTGGAGCCGCGTTCGCGACCTGCATAACGGATGCGGTGACCAGAGATGTCGGAGAGACGATTACGGATGTAAGTGAAGGCACCCATGTTTCGGGGCTCCTCCTGGCACCAGACCCATTTTTTCTGCGCACGTGGGTAACGGGCAACAATCTCTTTTAGCAGACCTTCATGCAGAGGATAAAGCTGCTCCACCCGGATAATGGCAGCATTCTTGATTTTGTTTTGTTCGCGGAAGTCCAGCAGGTCATAATAGACCTTGCCACTGCAAAGGATAAGACGTGTCACACGCTCGGCAGGGCCTAACAAATTTTCATCATCAAGGATTTCCTTGAAGCTTGTGCCTTCGGCCATGTCGCTAACCTTGGACACACACTTCGGATGACGCAGCAAACTCTTCGGCGTCATGACCACCAGCGGCTTGCGGAAACCACGCTTCATTTGGCGGCGAAGTGCGTGGAAGTATTGGGCCGGGGTGGTGAAATTACAGACCTGCCAGTTACGCCCTGCGGAAAGTTGCAGGAAGCGCTCCAAGCGGGCGCTGGAGTGTTCAGGCCCCTGGCCTTCATAACCATGCGGAAGCAGCAGGGTAATCTGGCTCGGGCGTTGCCACTTGCTTTCAGCGCTGGCGATGAACTGGTCGATGATGACCTGAGCACCGTTGACGAAATCACCGAACTGAGCTTCCCAGCAGATAAGAACGTTGGGAGCCAGTAATGTGTAGCCGTAATCAAAACCCAAGACAGCGGCTTCGGACAGCAAGCTGTTGTAAACACAGAAGCGGCCTTGATCTTCCGCGAGGTTGTTCAACGGAATGTGCCGATCACGCGTCTCTGTATCGTAAAACACACAGTGGCGCTGACTGAAAGTACCGCGACGGACATCCTGGCCGGAAAGACGGACACCGAGCTTTTCGGTCAGCAGCGAACCAAAGGCCAGAGATTCGGCGTAAGCCCAATCAATCCCTTCACCGGATTCAATCGCCTTTTTGCGAGCCGCCAAAAAGCGTTTGGCGATGGTCGGGTGGAGTCGGAAGCTTTCAGGTGTCTGAAGCAATTTTTCCCCCAGCGCTTTAAGCCGAGTCTCTTCCACCCCTGTCAAAACAGGCTCAAAAGAGAAAGGTGGCTGAGGTTCCGCCATGGAGCCCTCATAGGGATTATCTCCCATCTGATTTTCACGCTCGGCCAACGTTTTGACACCGTCTTCGAGCTCGTCTTCCAGCTCCTTTTGCAAAGCATTGGCCCCGGCTTCATCCAAGACGCCTTTTTGCAACAACACATTGCGGTAGATCGCAGCCGTCGATGGATGAGCTGCGATGGAGCGAGCCATGTTTGGCTGAGTGAAAGCCGGCTCGTCAGTCTCATTGTGGCCGTAGCGGCGATAGCAAACGATGTCGATAACCACGTCACGGCCAAATTTTTGACGGAAATCAATCGCCAGCTTGGCTGCGTGAGCGACTTCCAACGGGCAGTCACCATTTACGTGAATGATCGGGGCGTCCACCATCTTAGCGACGTCGGTGCAATAACGTGTGGAACGCGCGTCCGCTGGGAGTGTGGTGAAGCCAATCTGATTGTTCACCACGATATGGATCGTACCGCCGGTGCGGTAGCCTGGGAGCTGAGAGAGGTTAAGCACTTCAGTCACGATGCCCTGACCTGCAAAGGCGGCATCACCGTGAATAAGAACTGGAATCACCTGCTTGCGGTCGGTGGTGTCACCCAGCATCCGCTGACGTGCACGGGCCATGCCCTCCACCACAGGGTCCACGGCTTCCAAGTGGCTTGGGTTCGGGGCCAGCATGACCGCGACTTCGTCACCTGTGCGTGTCTTGCGCACGGTTTCAAAACCCAGGTGATATTTCACATCGCCATCACCGGCCACCATGTTTGGCACATAGTTTTCGCTAAATTCATAAAACAGCGATTCCAGAGGCTTGCGCAGGAAATTGGCGAGAACACTCAGGCGGCCACGGTGGGCCATGCCCATGATGATCTCCTTGGCACCCAGACTTGGAAGATTTTCCAAAATTGTCTCAAGAGCCACGAGGAGTGACTCTCCACCCTCGACTGAGAAGCGCTTTTGGCCCACATAACGACGATGTAGGAAGCGCTCGAATGTTTCAGCTTCGAGCAACCAACGTAAGGCATCCACTTGTTCCTGAGCCGCCGGCGGAGCTTCAAACGGGCGGTTTTCGATGCGTTCCAACAACCAGTTTTGAATCTCCGGCGTGTGGATATGCATGAACTCGTAGCCCGCAGTGCCGCAATAAATCCGGCGGAGTTCCTCCAGCATCTCACGCAGCTTCATGGGCTGACCGCAGCGGAACATGTGGGTTTGCACTTCCTCATCCAGCTCTTCATGGGAAAAGCCAAGACCTTCCACGGATAAAGTGGGGGAATCAGGTGCGGTAGGAGAAAGCGGGTCCAAATGAGCCGCGATATGCCCCAGAGAACGGAAAACAAGAAGGGCGTTGGTCACCCTCATGCGGAAGTTCAGAGTCTTCTCAGAAAGAGTCTCGCAAGCTGCGGTTCCGGCCTTTTCTCCCTTCGCCTGGCGTTTTGTCAGCTCGACCAGACCAAGTTCGAATCCTTCGAAGAAAGAGGCCCAGGTGGCATCAACGGAACGTGGATCTTTTTTCCAGTCAGTGTATTGAGCGTCGAGGAGGTCAGAATTCGCCCGAAAGGGCACAGAGGCAGTCATGGCTATGAGGGTCAGTCAGAATGTGCCTTTTTGCTACGCTTGCAACCCTGTAAAGGACGTAATTCATGGAATGTTGATGCAACCACGGCGCAAGATCATTCGCAGACACAAGAACGGGAGGCGCTGATCCCCATCGTCGGCTGTTGAAGTCATGCATCGCCTCCTTTATCTGCTTTCACATGCGCCTCGAACTCGTCAATACTGGAACCGAACTCTGTTTGGGAGATACGATCAACACCAATGCCGCTTGGATCGGCCAAAGAATGGCTGCGTTGGGGATTGAGGTGTCTCGGCAAACCATTGTTCCTGATGGTGGCGCAGTGCGTGAGGCGATCGAAGAGGCTGCGGCAAGAGCGGATGTCGTGCTGGTTTCAGGTGGATTGGGGCCTACCAATGATGATGTCACCCGCGAGTCCACGGCAGCGTTGCTGGGGCTACCCATGCAACAAGATGCGGGCATCACGGCGCATCTGGAGGCGTATTTTAGCAAACGCAACAAGCCTGTCAGTGTCGCCACTCTGAGACAGGCCATGGTGCCCGTGGGGGCCAGTGTTCTGGAAAATGCTTTTGGCACGGCACCTGGGCTTTACTTCCCGGCGGAGCTCGGAGCATCGCGTGGCTGGAAGTGCCATATTTTCCTGCTTCCCGGGCCGCCGCGTGAGCTTAAACCCATGGTGGAAAATTGTGTCGAGCCTCGCCTTCGTGAGCTGACGCCTGATGGAGCTTCTCGCTGTGTTCTATACCTCAAGCTCACGGGCATCGGGGAATCCGACATCGTGGAAAAAGTGGAAAAGGATCTTGAAGCCATCCTTGGGTTGGAGCTCGGCTACTGCATCGGCAAAGGAGATGTGGATGTGAGGCTCGCCGGGCAGTCGCAGCCTGTAGAGCTGGGGGCGCAGATCGTGCGAGAGCGATTGGGGGATTATATTTTGTCTGAGGATCGTCGTGTTTTGGAGGAGGTGATCATTCATACCCTCGCCGACCGTGGCGAGTGGTTGGCCACGGCGGAGTCCTGCACGGGAGGTTATCTCTCCAGCCGCCTCACAGATGTCAGTGGCTCATCGAAGGTCTATGGGCATGGTTTTGTGACCTATGCGAATGAGGCCAAGCAGAAGCACCTTGGCGTGTCTGCAGATCTTTTGGAACTCCACGGGGCCGTGAGTGAACCCGTGGCCCGCGCGATGGCTGAGGGCTGTTTGCGTGTCTCAGGTGCGGATCATGCCCTTTCCATCACGGGTATCGCAGGACCTACCGGAGGCACCGATGAAAAGCCAGCCGGCACGGTATTCGTGGGGCTGGCCTCCAAGGGGCAGGAAACCCTCGTGCATCGTTACTTTTATCCGATTTCCCGGGATCGCTTCAAACTGCTCACCTCACAGTCTGCGATGGATATGCTGCGCAGACGGATAAAGGGACTGCCACAGGTGAAATGAGTCTCAAGCCGATGAACTGACCTTCAGGCCGATGATCCCAGCCAGTATCAAAGCAATGCAAAGCAGTCGAACCGCCGTGCGGGGTTCATCAAAGATCAGAATTCCCACCAGGGCCGTGCCCACGGCTCCGATACCCGTCCACACGGCATAAGCTGTGCCGATGGGCAATGTCTTCAGCGCCTGGGATAGAAAGGTGAAACTCACGACCATCAAAGTGCCTGTCAAAAGACTGGGACCCAAACGCGTCCACCCATGGGTGTATTTGAGTCCGATAGCCCACGCAATTTCAGTGATGCCTGCCAAGAGAAGATAAATCCAAGCCATTTTAAACAAGAGTTGCCAGGGTCGTCCCTGCTGTGAAAAAATGGATAAGCAGGGTCGTCCCTGCTTCCGTGGTCGCGAGATTTCATTTACTCCACACGTTCTGTCTGTCAAACCCGCCCAACCAACCTCTATGATTCGTCGTTCATTTCTTACACTCCTGGCCGCGCTTGCCGGTATCACTGCGTATGCCGCTGACACGCCTAAAAAGCTGCTCGTCGTGACGGTGACCACAGGCTTCCGTCATTCCTCCATTGAGACGGCTGAAAAAGTGCTCGCAGAGCTTGGGAAATCCTCCGGTGTTTTCACCGTGGATTTTGTTCAGCAACCTCCTGGGCAACCCAAGAATCCAGGCCGCCCGCCCGAAAAGAAACCGAAAGAAACGGATGAACAATTCACGGTCCGTCAGGAGACCTTCAGCAAATCCTTGGCCGATTACAACGCCGCCAACGCCACTTGGACGGAAGCGGTGAAAGCTTACATGGCTGACAGGATGGCGATTGAAAAGATCAAGGACTACGACGGCTTCATCTTCGCCAACACCACCGGCGATCTCCAATTCCCTGATCGTGATGGTTTCATCGAATTGATCAAAGGCGGAAAGGCTTTCATCGCTATGCATTCCGGTGGCGACACTTACCATCCTTTCCGTGGTTATGTGGACATGCTTGGTGGCGAATTCCAGACGCACAAAGCCCAGGTGGAGGTAGCCCCCATCCTGCATGATCCTGCTCATCCCGCAACGAAGCCGGTGCCTTCAGGCTGGCGCGTGTATGACGAAATCTACATCTTCAAAAACTACGATCCCGCCACGGTCCATGCGCTCATGGGCCTCAATGCACATCCCAATGAGGGCACTCCCGGCTATTACCCCATCTCCTGGTGCAAAGACTTCGGCAAAGGCAAAGTCTTCTACACCTCACTCGGCCATCGCGAAGATGTCTGGGACCCCACCTGGAAAGCGGACACCAAAGATCGCAAGAACTCTCCAGAAATCGCCAAGACGTATCAGGAACACATTCTGGGTGGCATCCAATGGGCACTGGGTCTGGCCGAAGGAGATGCCGAGATCGGCAACCTGAAGTAACATCCACACCCCGATTTAACCCCAAGGGCCGGTCATCGCAGGATGACCGGCCCTTTGCGTGACGCACGTCCCTCATGGAGCGCGAGTCTGTCCGACGAAGGAGGATCGACTCGCCTCTTCCTGCGGTGGACATCGAGCGGCCAAGGCCCCTGCGGAATCATACGATTTATCCACACAGACTGGTGTAATGGCAAAATCTCAAATAGCGTTTAGTTTTGACAGCAGGTAGCCGTTGCCGATCAATGAGAAGACTTTCCGGCCATCCTCCCAATAGCCCTTGAGCACC
>Ga0247832_1001414_pt1 | contig 42178 bp, 41 predicted proteins | sample LaCruzMarch2015__10_FD_192407 | JGI IMG/M metagenome (GOLD analysis project Ga0247832, IMG submission 192407) | Freshwater microbial communities from meromictic Lake La Cruz, Castile-La Mancha, Spain - LaCruzMarch2015_4m | ecosystem: Environmental > Aquatic > Freshwater > Lake | place: Spain... | reverse complement strand
CTTGATTGTCCAAGACCAGTCGCACCGCGCGTTCACGCACTTCGGGGGAAAACTTGTTCGTTGTCTTGTTCATGATGCTCCATCCTACTCAGAAGTTGGAGCCTCCGGCAAACCCGGCGCGGTTCAGAACGTGACAGATCATTCAATCCCCACTCCCGCATGGCCTGCACAACGGGCAGGATCGAGTGCCCTTTTTCCGTCAGGGCATAGTCCACTCTTGGGGGCACGACCGGAAAGACGGTTCGGCTGATCAGGCCGTCGCCCTCCATCTCGCGCAACTGCTGGGTCAGCATCTGCTTTGTTACGGCCGGGATCGCGCGCTGCATGGCACCAAAGCGATTCACGCCACCGGCAACGCAAAACAGGATGACCGGCTTCCACTTGCCCCCGATCAGCGACAGGCAATGGGTGACCGGGCATTGCTGGCCAGGGTCAGGCGCCATAAGTCCGCTTTTCATGACTACCTCAGAAAACAATGACTAATTGTCATTCCTGAAGCTTGCGCCATGCTGTACCCGTCGTCAACCAGGAGCGCCGATCATGCGACCATTCCTCCTTGCCCTTCTCGCAGCCGCCACGATGCCCGGCCTTGCCGCCGCGCAAGACACGTCGCTTGAGGGCCTTCAGACCCGCATCGTCGGGCACTGGACATCCATCGCCTGCGAGCTTCGTCCGCAGCAGAATCCAGCGGACCCGACTCTCGCGCCGACGCCCAGCTTTCTGACCCGCGATTTCACCTATGATGCAACGGGCGGGTTCGAGGCGAACATCACCGTCTATGTCGACCCTTTCTGTCAGGTGCCCGCAGCGTCCTACGACTTTGCCGGTGAGATTGTCTGGCATGACGCCAATCCGGCAGCGCCGGGGGCCTGGTCGCAGGACTATATCCTGAACCGAAAGCTGCAACTGACCATCCTGGCCGAGCCGATGGTCGCCCAGATGAATCAACTGCCAGAAGGGGCGTGCGGAACCGGCCCCTTCGTTCTGGGCGAAGTGCGCGACATTCTCGGCCAACCGTGCATGCTCTTGAAATTCGTCGAGGGCAGCGCCTTCGTCATCGACCACGACTTCCTCTATGTGCGCGAAGACACGCCGAACATGCTGTTCATGGGGGCCAAGCATGTGGACGGAACCGGCTTCTACGGGCCAGAGAACCGCCCGCAAGTCGGCCTTCAGCAGCCGATGATACGGGTCGAGTAGGCTCTGAGCGTTCGGCGAACCGCAGTTGCCCTTGCCGTCCGCCATGATGACAAGGGGGCTGCTGGCCGTGGCGCTGATCGAGGATGTGCTGATGGGCAAGAACCCGTCCAAGATCACCGACTACATCAGCGCCGAGAGCTATGCCCAGCACAACCCGATGATCGCGGACGGGCTGAGCGGCATCGTCGCGGCGGTCGAGGCGCTGACGGCAGCGAACAACATGTTCCAGTACACCGAAATCCACGCCGTGCTGGGCGAGGGCAACTTTGTCCTGACCGTCAGCGAGGGCCAATGGAACGGCACCACCAACGCCTTCTATGACCTCTTTCGCATGAACGGCGGCAAGATCGTCGAACACTGGGACGTGATCCAGCCCGTCCCGACCGAGGGCCTTGCCAACACCAACGGCATGTTCACGGGCTTTGACGCCAGCTGAGGGCGGCGGGGTCGATCAGCACGACCGGCAGGACAGCGACCGGAACCCGGCCCCGCAGGCGGAAAGGACCCTTTCCGCCTGCGCATCGCTGCGCTCTGTCGGTCCACCGGGGCGACAGAACCGAAGACCTCGGGGTGGCGTGATGTCCAGATGCGGCAGAAATTCGGCCGACCCCGCGGCGCAACGTCGCGTTCGGGCGGGTCAACACGGCGGCCAAAGAGGCATGGCTTGATGACAAGGACAATCTGCCGATTCCGGCGGACCGCGGACTGTTTTTCAGCGGTGCGATAAAATAGAAGACTCAAGGCCGGGTCGGCGCCCGCACCGTGCGCCCCGAGGACCCTTCGATCAGAAAGGACGATGGATGTTCAGGCGATCAACGTTCCAGGGCCGCTGGCTGATCCGGGCCTTTGCCTGCATCCTGTTCGTCCTCGCCATTGCCGCGGGTGCGCAGGCGCAGGTCGCGCCGGTCGATCTGAACGCCGACCTCAGCGAGGCCGAGTTTCAGGCGATGCTGGGCCGTCTGAGCGACGAGCAGGTGCGCGATCTTCTGATCGCCGAGTTCGCGGCGCGCAGACCCGCCAAGGCCGCACCGCCGCAGGGCCTGCTGACCAGCAGCCGCGACATCGGCGAAACTCTGACGACCAACGCGGCCGCGCTTTTGGCCAAGCTGCCCGAGCTGGGGGCGGGCTTCGGCGCCGTCAGGGCACGGTTGTCCGAAGCTGGCGGTGTCGGGGTCGCGTTTCTGGCGCTTGCCCTCAGCCTCGGTGCCGGGACCCTTGTGCGCAATCGCTGGCAGCGGCGCGCCCGGGCGCAGCAAATGCTTGTCGCAGAACGCAATCTGGGCAAGGGGTCCTATGGTTCGGTCCGGACCATCCTCGACGGCGGGGTGTTCCTGCTTCTGGGTCTGTCCAGCGCCGTGGCCTTTGGCCTTACGGCCATGGCGGTGCTGTATCTGGTCTTCCATCACCCCGATATCCGCCATTTCGCGTCCGGATACATCGCCGTCTTCACTGTCGTGCTGATGGTGCGGTCGGTGGCCGATTTCATGTTTCCGCTCGGCTGGCCGATGTATCGCCTCGTTGCCCTGAACGACCAGGCCACGTGGCGGGTCCACCAGGTGATCATCGGGCTGGCGGGGCTCTGGATGTTCGAGACGGTCACATCCGACATCATGGCCGCGTTCGGGGCCCCTGCCGGCACGCCGGACCTGTTGTCGCTTCTGCTGGGTGTCGTGTGGATCGCGATGGCGCTGGCCGGAACCTGGTGGATAAAGAGCGCGACGCGCGACCTGATGCCGGACGCGGAAGACCGTTCGGTCGGCGCCCTGCTGACGCGCAACTGGGCCGGGATCGCGTCGGTCGCTTTCCTGTTCACCTGGGCCGCCTTTACCGGCGGCGCCTTGATCAGCGGCAATGTCGACGCGGTGTCCGGCAACATCTTTGCCACCATGCTGGTGCTGCTGGTGCTGTGGATCGGCTACCGGATCCTTGTCCATTACCTGCGGGCGCAAGACCTGGACGACCGGATCAAGCTGGCCATCGGCAGTTCGGCAAGCGGCCTGGCCTTTGCCGCCGGGTTGACCATCCTGCTGGAGATCTGGCGGCTTGACCCGGAAACGCTGGCCAACGCCGGTCCGGCGGGACGGGCCCTGCGCACCATCATCAGCGTGCTGCTGACGGGCATCATCGGCTGGGCGGTCTGGGATTTCCTGCGCACCCTGATCGACGTGCGCGTGGCTTCCGAAAAGCAACCCGATGCCCCGGACGCGGACCGCGACGAGGCGGTCGGGGGCGAAGCCGCCACGCGCACCGCCACGCTCTTGCCCCTGCTGCGGTCGACCGCGATGGTGGTCATCGCCATGACGTGCGTTTTTGCGGTGCTGTCCAGCCTTGGCGTCAACGTGGGCCCGCTGATCGCCGGGGCCGGGGTGGTCGGCCTCGCGGTCGGCTTTGGCGCGCAGACGTTGGTCAAGGACGTGGTGTCCGGCGTGTTCTTCCTGTTCGACGATGCCTTCCGCCTGAAGGAATTCATCGACGTGGGCGGCGCGGTGGGCACGGTCGAACGCATCTCGCTCCGCTCGATCACGCTGCGCGACAGCAAGGGGCCGGTGCTGATCATCCCATACGGCGAGATCAAGAACGTCACCAATTTCGGCCGCGACTGGGGGATCATGAAACTGCGCTTCACCCTGCCGTTCGATACCGACATCGAACAGGTGCGCAAGATCTTCAAGAAGATCGGCCAGGAGATGCTGGCGGACCCCACTTTGGGCCCCTATTTCATCGAACCGTTCAAGAGCCAGGGCGTGGCCGAATTCAACGACTATGGCGTGGTGGTGCGTGCGAAGTTCACCCACAAGCCCGGCAAGCAGTTCGAGATCCGCAAGCGGGCCTATACCCGGATCAAGGAGGAATTCGAAAAGGCCGGCATCCAGTTCGCCCGCCGCGAGGTCAAGGTCAACCTCGGCGAGGGCCGCGCATCCCTGACCGATGATCAGGTCACACGGGTCGCCGCCGCGGCTGCCGAGGCTGTCGAACAGTCGGATCGCGACGCAGCCGCACGCGGTGCCCCCGCAGGCGGCGCGGCGTAGGTAGGGCCTGTTGACGCGGCGCGTCGAGACCAAAATAGTGGCAACGCGGCCCTCCGGCTCGCAACTGGCCAAGTAGGGAGGCATAGCGCAAACGGGGCCCGAGACAGCATCCCCCCGCCAGGAGTAAGTTCCGTGCAAGCATGTCAATGTCGAGGAGCCGGTTCATGAAAGCGAGCGGCATGATGCCAACCGATCCCGTGCTGTTGATGCACTACCCGGGATTTGTCTTTCGCACCCTTTGCAACGAGGGGTTCCAGGCAGAGGTTCTGCTGGCGGAAACCGGACTGACCGACGACATGCTTTCCGACCCCACGTTTCGCAGCGACCTGCCGCCCATTCGCCGCCTGATCCTGAACGCGATCCAGCACACAGGCGATCCGCATCTGGGGATCAGGCTTGCCGGCCGGTTCGAGCCGAATTTTTCGGGTCTGCCCGCGTTCACCGCCATGAATGCGGCCACCTTCAAGGATGCGCTGGAGGTGCTGAACCGCTTCTTCTTTCTGTCGTTTCCCGTCCTCGAATTCATGTTCCCGGACGATGGCGCCGCGCCCGGGACCGGCGAGGCGACGATCCGTCTGCGCCCGAAGGTGCCGCTTGGTGACATTTCCTATTTCGCCTGCGTCAGCGCACTGGTGGCCAGCGACGGATTGTTCCGGGCGATCCTTCGGGCGGACCGGGTCACCCTGCGGGCAGAGGCGATTGTCGGCGAACCCGACGGATGGGCCGCTGTTGCAGGGCAAGTCGGCTTTCCGTTGCGGTTCGGGTCCGATGAGAACCGGATTTTCTTTCCGGCGGCACTGCTTGACCAACGCTTGCCCGGCTCCGATCCGATCAACCACCGCCGTTTCGTTGCCCTTTGCGAGGATTTCGCAACCCGTACACCTGCTGCCACGACGCCGGTCGCGCGGGTCGTGCAATTCCTGCGGGACGGCCAGCGGTTCGACATCCCGCTGCCGGATGTCGCAGCGGCGCTCGGGTATTCCGAGAGAAACCTGCGCCGCCACCTGGAACGGGCCGGCACGTCGTATCGCCAGCTTCTTGACGAGGTTCGCGAACGACGGGCCCGTGACATGCTTACCGACGGCGCGTTGCCGATCAACGTCATCGCCCACCTGCTCGGGTTCGACTCCGGGTCGAATTTCGCCCGCAGCTTCAAGCGATGGACCGGTTTCACACCAACGGCCTTTCGCGAGCGGCACTAGGTCGGATCAACTCTGGCCGAAACGGAATACTCTCTGGCCGGGGGTGCGCTTCCTCAAAGCCCCGACGTTCCGGTATTCTGATCATGGGCAATTCGGGGACCGGGGCATGGCTGGCTTTCACAAGACGATGCTGCTGGCACTTCTGTCAGGCGCGTATCTGGGGCCTGCATTTGCGCAGGACAGCCGTCCGAACATCCTGCTTGTGCTGTTCGACGATGTGGGCTTCATGGATTTCGGTGCCTATGGCAGCGACACGCGCACCCCGACCATCGACGCGCTGGCACAGCAAGGTGTGATGCTGTCGCGCTACCACTCCTCGCCGTTTTGCGGGCCAAGCCGGGCGATGCTGCTGACCGGCATGGACAATCACCAGGTCGGCATGGGCACGCTGGTGGAAACCGTGACCGAAGAGATGCGCGCGCTTCCCAGCTATTCGATGCTGTGGAACGAGGGGCAGACGACCATCGCCAGCCTGTTGGCCGACGCAGGCTATCAGACTTACGTGACCGGCAAGTGGGGCATCGGCGAGGCAGGCGCGAACCTGCCGCATCGCTTTGGCTTCGACCGGTCCTATGTCATGGATGCGACTGGGGGCAGCAATTATGACGCCAGCCCCTATCTGCCGGGATACCACGATGTGGACTGGTTCGAGGACGGGGAGCCGGTCACGCTGCCCGAGGATTACTATTCGTCGCGCGACCTTGTCGACAAGATGATCGACTACATCGACGGGGGCGACGCAGAAAAGCCGTTCTTCGGCTTTCTGTCGCTGCAGGCCGTTCATATTCCGGTGCAGGCACCGACCCCCTACATCGACGCCTATGACGGCGTGTTCGACGTCGGTTGGGACGTGATGCGCGAGGAAAGGTTGCAGCGGGCCATCGACCTTGGGCTGGTGCCGCCCACCACACAGCTTTCCCCGCCCCCCGCGACCCATCGCGCCTGGGACAGTCTGACGCCCGAGGAACAGGCTGTGGCCGCCCGCGAAATGCAGGTCAATGCCGGGATGATGACGGCGGCGGACGAACATGTCGGGCGTCTGCTGGCGCATCTGGAGGCGGCAGGCGAGCTGGACAACACGATCGTCATCATCACCTCGGACAATGGTGCCGAGGCGGCGGTGACGAGTTTCAAGGGCTTCGAGGACCTGGTCGTATCCGGCATCGAGTTGATCGAAGGCTTCGATACGTCGCCGGAAAACATGGGCCAGCCGAACAGCCTGACGGCGATCGGGCCGGAATGGGCCTCGGTCTCGTCCGCGCCGTTCAACCTTTACAAGTTCTACGGCAGCGAAGGCGGCTTGCGGGTGCCGTTGGTGGCTGCCGGTCCCGGGATTACCGCGTCGGGCATTCTGGATGCGCCTGTCCATGTGGCCGATCTGGTACCGACGCTCTTGGATGCGGCAGGCGTCACCTATGATGCGGAGACCTTCTTTGGGCGCAGCGCCCTTCCGGTCCTGGCCGGACAGGCGGCGCGCAGCCGCCCCGACGGCGAGGGGTTCGGCGTCGAGGTCAGCGGCAACGGGGCGCTCTATCGTGGTCACTGGAAGATCACGCGCCTGGCACCCCCGCTGGGTGACGTGCAATGGCGGCTTTATGACCTTTCGACCGACCCGGGCGAGACGACGGACGTGTCCGCCGCAAACCCGGAATTGTTCGACAGCATGCAGGCCGAATACCGGGCCTATTCCGAAAAGGTCGGTGTTTTCGAACTCGGCCCCGAGGACTCGGCCTTCAAGCAACTGTTCAAGAACGTCGCGAAGAAGGCCCTGCACAAATACTGGCCCTATCTGATCGGCCTCATCCTCGCTTTCGCGGCGGCCCTATACCTTGCCTTCCGGCTGATCCGCACTGTCGTGCGCCGGGCCTGAACACCGGCACCGCTGGCCCGCGGCCATCACCACCTGTCCCTCTCGGAGCACCCCATGCACTGGAGCCTCTATCTTCTGATCGGGATTGTCGTCCTCCTTGCGCTCATCGCCTATTATCTACGCCCGATCCTTGCGGTGATGGGCCTGCACCGCCACTACACGATCCCTGATTTCGACATGACGGTGCGGCGCGCGCTGGTGCTGTGCACCAACCACGACCGGCTCGACCCGCTGAACCGCAAGACCGGCGCTTTCGGATCGGAGTTCACCGTGCCCTATTACGCCTTCATCAACGCCGGGATGGAGGTCGATATCGTCTCCCCGAAAGGCGGCGAGGTTCCGGTTCAGCCGCCGTCCTGGTCCTGGCCCTTCGCCTGCGAGGATGACAAGCGCTTCATGGCCGACAGGGCCGCGATGGCAAAGCTGAAGAATTCCAAGGCGGTCTCGGACATCGATCCCGCGGACTACGACGTGATCTTCATGGCCGGCGGCTGGGGGGCCGCCTATGACTTCATGCAAAGCGACGCGGTGAACGATTTCGTCACCCGCGCCAATGCGCAGGGAAAGATCCTCGGCTCGGTCTGTCACGGTGCCCTGGGCCTGTGCGGCGCGAAAGGGATCGATGGCGAACCGCTGGTCAAGGGACGCCGCGTGACGGGGGTGACCAACGCCCAGATCAACACCTTCGGCATCGCCGTCACGCCAAAGCACCCCGAGGAAGAGCTGATCAAGGCCGGGGGCCTCTTCGAATGCCAGCGGGCGTTCCGCGATCCCTTTGCGACCCATACCACCATCGACGGCAATCTGATCACCGGCCAGAACCAGAACAGCGGCTATGAAACCGCTCACCGCATTCTGGAAAAGATGGCCACGCAGCGGAATGTCTAGACCAACGGAAGGCCCGTCCTGAGAATGGCGATCATGCATTTGCAGCGTACGCTCTACCCGGACTGGAAGCCGATCGATGAAGCCGCCGTTGGTCTGATGTACGGGGCGATCCTGGTGCTCAGCCTGCTGATGGCGTTGGAGGAGACGTCCGCGACCCCGTTTCGACCCGCCATCGTTCTGTTCGGATCGATGCTTGCCGTCACCTTCGCGCGGGCCTTTTCGGAACTTGTGGCCCATGGCATCCACACCCGCGAACGCATCCTTCGGCTCAGGTCGTGGCGGGTGACATGGCGACGGTGTCGCCCCGTTCTTTCCGTTGCCTATCTGCCGATGCCGTTGATCCTCGCGGCCGGTCTGGGCTGGATCGATTTCGCGGTTGCGGTCGCGGTTTCGCAAGCGTTCTGCGTGGGCATCCTCGCGGTTCTGGGCGCGCGGGTGGGATGGGCCATCAACCCCGGGTCCTGGCTCCCGCTTGGCGGTGCCGCCTTCGTCGGGGGGATCGGGTCGGGTTTGGCGGCGCTGAAATACGCCGTTCACTGAAGGGGAAACCGGATGCGGACATCACATCGGACACCGGGTCGGCAGAAGGCGGGTGCGCATGACTAGGCGTCGCTTTGTTGTCACGGCGGCGGCGGTCGGAACCACCGCGACGCTACTCGCAGCGGTGACCCTGCTTGGTCAACCAGAGGCGTCTGGCGCGGCTTCCGCCGTCTGCCGCCTTGCCCAGGACGATCTCGGTGGCTTCATCGACATCCCAGGCGGCGGGTTCGTTCTGGGTGCCGATCCCGAGTATCCGGAAGAGGGACCGCCCCAAAAGGTTTTCGTCTCGCCATTTCGGGTGCAGGCCCACGAAGTGACCAACAGCCAGTTCGCCGCCTTCGTCGCAGCGACCGGCTATGTCACCGAAGCCGAACGCAACGACGGCTCGGCCCAGTTCCGTGACAGCGACACTCCCGGAGACTTCCTGTCGTGGTGGTCGATCGACAGCGGCGCGACATGGCGCACGCCGGACGGAAACGGCTCCACGCTGGACGGTCGGTCGCTGCATCCCGTGGTCCATGTCACGCTGAACGATGCGCGCGCCTATGCCGACTGGGCCGGCGGGCGCATCCCGACCGAAGTCGAATGGGAATATGCAGCAAGCCTTGGCCTGTTCGATCCGATGGACGCGGAATCGGGCGTTTACCAACCGGACGGCACCCTGCGCGCGAACATCTGGACAGGGTTGTTCCCGATCATGAACTCGGCCCGCGACGGCTTTGCCGGAACCGCGCCGGTGGGCTGTTTCGAGCCGGGGCTGACTGGGGCCTATGACATGATCGGCAATGTCTGGGAATGGACCGACACGCCGTTCGCGCCGGCCGTGCCCCGCTTTACCATCAAAGGCGGGTCCTACCTGTGCAGCGAAGACTACTGCCAACGATACCGCGTGGCCGCGCGCCAGAGCCTCGAGGGGGATTTCAGCACCGCCCATATCGGGTTTCGCATCCTCATGGAGGCACCATCTTGACAGCCAGCCCAGGCCTCAGCGCCACCGCAAAGGTTGAACGGAACAAATGCCTGTCGCATCGGGTGGCCAACGGAGAAAAACCGGGCGCGGCCGAACGGTCCCTTTATCGCGTCACCGTCCCGACACCAGACGGCACAACGCGCGACATTGTCCCCGCGACGCTGGCCGACCTCGGCGATGGTGACAACAATCATCTGCTCTGCCTCGACACCGCAGACAAGCCCGTTTCGGTCGCCTTTCCTGCGGGCATCTTCACCGATCCGCACGACGACCTGAACCCGGAAACCTCCGTCAGCCTGGCCCCCAGCTAGCCCGACCGCCTGTGCCCACTCGGCGCGGGACATACCGCTGACCAACACAAAGACCAAAGGACCTGAAACCATGCTGAGACACCTCCTGATCGCTATCGCCGCCTTGGGCACTCTTGCCGGGTGCGCCGCCCCGACCACATCCGAACAGGCCGACATGCTGGATCAACCCATTGACTGCGCCGTCGCCGAGACAGACATCGCTGCACTCGAATCGGCCATTCCCAGCGCGGCAGAGCGTGCGGCGGCGGGCGTTCGCCTCATTGTCCCTGTCGCACGCATCGCCGGTCGGGTGACGGGTCAACTGGACGATCGCCGCGAGATCGCTTCGGGCCGCACGGAAGACGACCTGCGCGCCCGCATTGCCGAAATTAAAGCGGTCTGTCAAATTGGCGCATGACCCGAGACGAAACAGGAAAGACCATATGACCCGCCCGACCCAGCTTCCAGCGTTCGTTGCATGGCTTTTCCTTGCCGCCTGTGCGCCGGAGCCCCTCTTTGTTCTGCCGAATGCGCCGATCGGAGACGCCGCAGTTCAGCGGGTCTATCTTGCGACAGACCGTCACCTTACCGACGATTTGGCAGGCACGACCGAGCGGGCCGACACCCTGTCCTTTGTGCAATACGACATCACGGTCCCGCCGGGGCACCAACCGGGCGAGGTTGAATTCTCGCCCACCAATCCCGATCCGGCAAAGAATTTCACGCTGGCGAAGGCCGAGAGCATTCTGACGCGCGCCGAGTTTGGCAAGATTGTGCGGTCGCAAATCGGGCCATCGGGACGGCCGCTTGACGGCACGGTGATCTATGTCCACGGCTTCAACACCAGCCTTGAGAAGGCGGTCTACCGACATGCGCAGATCGCCCATGATTACGGGCTGATCGGGCCGCAGATCACCTATTCCTGGCCGTCGATCCAAACCGCCTTCGGCTATGTCCGCGACAAGGACAGCACCCTGATCGCCCGCGACCGGCTGGAGGAATTGCTGGCCGAGGTGACCCGAGACGGTAAGGAGGTGTTCATTTTCGGCCATTCCATGGGCACGCAGCTTGTGGTCGAAACGCTGAGGCAACTGGCAATCACGGGGCGGCGCGATGTCTTGGGCCGGATTGGTGGCGTGATCCTGATTTCGCCCGACATCGATCTGGACCTGTTCGAGGCGATGCAGGACCGTATCGACCCGTTTCCGCAACCCTTCGTGCTCATGATCTCCGAGCAGGACTATGCGCTGCGCTTTTCGTCGCTGCTCACGGCAGAGCCAGAGCGGCTCGGATCGGCGCGCGACCTCGAACGCCTTGCCGCGCTCGATCTGCTGGTGCTCGACTTGTCCGGATTGCCGAACGCGCGCAACCATTTCCTTGCCGCCACCTCCCCCCTGGTGATTGAGATTGTGAACCGGGTGCGGGAACAGGATGCGACAAAGCCGTTTCCCCGGCGCGGCATAATCGATGTCTCAAAACTGCAGACGGGCGTGGTCAAGTGACAGCGTCCGTTTTGCGGACTTCGTCCGGCGCCCGGATGGCCATCCGGCAAACCTGGGAAAGATCGCCCGGCAAAAGGCCACAACAGCGGCCAAAACGGAATGATCTTTGGCCTGTCCGGCGCTTTCCGTCTGCACCCGAAGCCTCGTAAAATCCAAGGAACGCGGTCACGGCAGGCGAAATGCAGGCGTGGCTCTGAACGCTTGTACGGAGGATTTGGCATGGCACGGAGATGGCTGGTTCTTCTTGCGGCAACCGCTTTGCCAAGCGCAGCCGCTGCCGAGGGCGAATGGGACTACACGGCGACGTTCTACGGCTGGTTTCCCGGTGTCTCGACCCGGGTGGAAACGCCGGTCGGAGCGGTTGAATCCGAGGTCGGGTTTGAAGACATCCTCGAGTCTCTCGACATTGCTTTCTTCGGGGCCTTCGAGGCGCGCAACGGAAAGTGGTCGCTGAGTGCGGACCTGCAGTATATCGATGTGGGTAAGACGGCCGAGGCGCCCACGGGGGTGCTGTTCAGCGATGCCGAGATTGATTCTAAGTTGGTCGTGCTGGGGGCCTATGCCACCTATGCCGTGGTCGACCGCCCGGATCTGCGCTTCGATCTGGGGGCCGGGCTGCGCCATACCCACGCGACCATCGAAACGCGCCTTGTTGGACAGGGGGCAACGGCGGACCGGTCCTTCAGCAATGACGCCTCTTGGGTCGATGGTGTCATTGCGGCACGGATGAACCTTCGGCTCGACGACCGCTGGCGCGCCATAGCCTTCGCGGATGTGGGCGGCTTCGGGATCGGCGAATCGTCGGATCTGACATGGCAGGTCGCTGCGGGGGTCGGATATCGGTTGAGCGAGAAGTGGTCGGCCATCGGCGGTTACCGGCATCTGACAATCGAACGGAGTTTTCACGGGTCGGACATATCGGTTGACGTTTCCGGTCCGTTCCTGGGCTTCCAAGCGTCGTTCTGATTTGGCCAGCAGGCGAAAGGTAGTGCCGACGATGCACGCGGATGTCGGCTGGCAGGATGTGCGTTTTTGGGAAACCATCAACTTCTTCGCCCCGGGGCCGAGGCGGCATGGTCTGTGTCGGTGGCCTTCCCAGCGACCAAGGCGATCCGTGCGGGGGCCGTCCTCAGCGTTTCGACTGCCATGAATATCACAGCGGCACACGGGCGGGCAGTCAGCTCTTGTCGCATCTTTCTCGAAACCGAAAGGAAAAGCTCATGAAGCCGATCACCAAGACCCTTGTCGCCACGGCGGCCTTCACCTGTGCATTCATCTCTGCGGCCCAGGCGCAAGACCTGTCGGATGCAGAGAAGCGGGCCCTGCTCGAGAATATTCTTCTGGCGGACACCAACAATGACGGGATGCTGTTCCTGAGCGAGTTCGAGGCATTGATCAAACTCAACGCAGACGACGGGCTCGGCAAAGCCGCGAAAATCGAGCGCGCCGGGATCTCGGAAATTCTGTTCAAGAAACTCGACGGCAACGGTGATGGCGGCCTGACGAAAGAGGAAGCGCAAGCGCTTGCCGAAGAACGCGGCTGACGAGCACTGCAAACTCTGACGTCCGGCCCCGGTGATCGAGGCCGGACGGCGTTCGGGCGTTTTGCAGATTTGGCAACGGTTCGGGGTCCCGGTGGTTCAGGTGCCGGTGCAAGGTCAGGCAGCAACGCGTGACCTGAACGACAGTGAAGCATCGCAGGAGCGCGCAGAACGGCATCGCACCCTTGCCTTCATTGCGCCGCGACGGTTTGGACCTCGACGTTGTCGTAGGTAAGCTGACTGACGATCCATTGCTCGAGCGCGGCCATGTCAAGGACACGGATATTGCGGTAGGACACCGCGATCAGGCCAAGCGCGCTGAGTTGACCGACGATCTTGTTGAGGTAGGCACGGGTCACACCGAGGAACATCGCAATATCCTCTTGCGTGATGCCGAGATCGACCGAAACGGCCTTGCTGTCGCCGCTGAGGTGGCGCGCGTTCTTGAGAAGGACCCGGGCCAGCACAACCGATTTCGGCAGCGCACGCAGATCGTTCAGCGCCTCGATGAAGTGATGCAGCCGGTTTACGCTGCTGACCATCAGGGCGTGGATGATGGCCGGGTATTCTTCTCCCAGCCGGTCGACTTCGCGTTTGCTGAGCACGAGGATCTCGGTGTCACCAACGGCCTGGGCATCGTGGGGCCGTGCGGTATTGGCAAAAAGCGTCGGCTCGTTGAATTGCTGACCGGGGCCAAGGATCGCCGATAACAGCACCGAACCGTCAACGCCGATCGTCATCATCCGCAGCTTGCCCTTCAGGATGATGCACAGGGCAACGATCTGGTTGCCACGGTTCTGGAACAGCTTGCCCGATTTGATCTTGATACGGGTTCCGGATGCGAGCAGCGCCGTGCGCGCATCGTCGCGCAGCAGGTCCAGCATTCCGGGCACGTAGTTGTTGAACGTTGACTGAAGAACGGCCATCTCCCCCCGAAGATAGTGAACTAATGCGCAGATCCCTCACACTTTCTCCCTTAACCTGCAAGGTTATCGGGGGGTAGTGACATGGTCAAGCAGTTGTTCGTGGCGTTCGCCACGTTCCTGGCGTCAGTTTCGCTTGCTTTTGCTCAACCGGTCGAACCGCGCCCGAACATTCTTGTCATTCTGCTGGATGACGCCGGTTTCATGGATTTCGGTGCCTATGGCAGCGACAGCCGCACCCCGCGAATCGATGTGCTTTCGGCGGCGGGCGCGCAGTTCACCCGCTACTACTCGACGCCGCTTTGTGGCCCCAGCCGCGCCGCGCTGATGACCGGGCGTGACAATCATGCCGTCGGTGCCGGCACGCTGGCCGAGGTTCTGACGCCCGAGATGCGGGCGCTGCCGGCCTATGACATGACGTGGGAAGACGGGCAGCCGACGATCGCCTCGCACCTGAAGGCCGCCGGGTACCAGACCTTCGTGTCCGGCAAATGGGGCATCGGCGATATCGGGGCCAATCTGCCGCACCGCTTTGGCTTTGACCGGTCCTGGGTGTTGGATGCGACCGGGGCCAGCAACTATACCGCGCAACCCTATCTGCCGCTGTACAAAGAGGTGAAATGGTTCGAGGACGGCGCGCGCGTGGAGTTGCCCGAGGATTTCTATTCCTCGCGCGACATCGTGGACAAGATGATCGGCTATCTGGACGCGGCCGATCTCGATCAGCCGTTCTTCGGCTTCGTGTCGTTCATGGCGCTGCATGTGCCGGTGCAGGCCCCGCGTGAATTCACCGACGGCTATGACGGGGTGTTCGATGCAGGCTGGGACGCCCTGCGCGCCGAGCGGTTGGAGCGTGCCATTGCGTTGGGCCTGGTGCCCGACACCACGCGCCTTGCCCCGCCCGCGCCCGGCAACCGGCGCTGGGACGACCTGGATGCCGACGACCGCGCCTACTGGGCGCGCGTCATGCAGGTCAATGCCGGGATGATGGAGGCGGCGGATCACCATCTGGGTCGCCTGATCGACTATCTGGCGGCAAAGGGCGCGTTGGAGAACACCATCATCGTCGTGACATCGGACAACGGCCCGGAATACAACACAATCGGGCGCACGTCGCCGCCCGCGCTGCTGGCGTTCGAGCGGGTGTGGATGGCCATCGAGGGATGGGACACCGAGACCGGCAATCTGGGCCTGCCCGGCAGCCTTGCGGCTATCGGGCAGGAATGGGCGCAGGTTTCGGCGGCTCCGTTCGATCTGTTCAAGTTCTCGGCCTCCGAAGGTGGCGTGCGGGTGCCGCTGATCATCGCGGGCCCCGATGTGGCCCCGGTCGGCCTTGTCCAAGGGCGCGCCCATGTGGCCGATATTGCGCCGACACTGCTCGATCTTGCCGGGGTGCCCTATCAGGCCGAGGCATTCGACGGTCGCAGCCTTGCCCCGATCCTCGCGGGAGAGGCCGAGGAGGTTTATGCCGACAGCGAGTTTACGGGGATCGAGGTCAGCGGCACCGCAGCACTCTACCGCGGGCCGTGGAAGATCACCCGCACGCCGACGCCTTATGGCGACGGGCAGTGGCGGCTGTTCGATGTGGTCACAGACCCAGGCGAGACAACCGACATGGCGGCCGCACAGCCTGTGCTGTTCGAAGAGATGCAGGCGGAATACCGCAGCTATGCGCAGGCGGCGGGCGTCTTCGAACTCGGTCCAGGGGAAAGCGCCGGGCGGCAATTGCGGATCAATGCGCTGAAAAAGTCGCTGGTCAATTACTGGTACCTGCCGCTGGCCCTGCTTTTGCTGATCGGGGGGATCGGCTACGGGCTCGTGCGCCTCGTTTCTGCGCTGATCCGCCCTCGGAGAGCCACCAGAACCGGAGGATGAATGACGTCGGGTCCGGCTGGCACTAAGCCGTGCAAGTGTCACCTTGTGGACAGTCTTTCGGAAGCATTTCCGCTGAGGGTGAGGAGCGGGCGCTTGAACGCAAAGCCGGTGCCGTCCGGTTACCCATTCAACGACCCGACCGAGTGGGGTTCGAGGAAATCGGTGGGCGAGAAGGTGGGGGCCGCAGCGGCGGCGGGCTCTGACCACGGAATTGCTTCTTTGCAGCAACGGGGCGGAAGGACACATGGCGCAGATCACACAGCAGAAGGGCGCGGCAAGCAGCAATCCCTCGGGCCTCAAGCGTTGGTTCCTGTCGACGCTCATGACGCATGCCATCAGCGACGCGCGGCTGGTGCGCCAGCGGGCCCGCGCGGAAGCCAACCGCAAAAAGGAGGGGCGTCGTCATGTGGTGGAGTATTTCCATCAGGTCGATGACGGCTATTCGCACCTTGCCATCCAGGCGCTGGAAAAGCTGACGGCCACTTATGACATCGACCTTGTGGTGCATCTCGTGCCGGCGCTGCGCGATGACAACATGCCCGAGCCGGAGTTGCTGCACGAGATGTCGCGCTGGGATTCCGCGGGGATCGCGCCCTATTTCGGTCTCGCCTTTCCCGCAGGCGCGAACCTGCCCGCAAGGGCGCTCAGCGATCTGGCGCTGTCGGTTCTGGGCGCGATGGGGACTGACGCTTTCGTCACCGCAGGCGCTGCGGTGAGTGACTGTCTGTGGCGCGGCGACGAGGCGGGGCTGAAGGCGCTGGCCGCCCAGCATGGCGCGGTGTCCTCTGCCACTGTCGCCACCAAGCTGGAGGCGGGGGCTGCGCGCCGGACGAAGTTGAAGCATTACAGCGGCGCGATGTTCTATTATGAGGGCGAATGGTACTGGGGCGTTGATCGCCTGAGCCATCTTGAGCGGCGCCTGCGCAGCCTGCAGGCACTGCGGAATGCCAGCGCAAATCCGGCTTTGCCCAGACCCGGCATCGCAACCACCTTCCCCAGCGGTGCCTCTGACATGACGCTGGAGTTCTATGCCTCGCTGCGCAGTCCCTATACGTCCATCGCCTGGGAGCCGACGCTGGCGCTGGCCAAGGCGTCAGGCATCAAACTTGAAGTGCGCCCAATTCTGCCGATGGTCATGCGCGGCGTGCCCGCGACATTTCAAAAGGCCTTTTATGTCTGGAAAGACGTCTCGCGCGAGGCGCGCGATCTGGGCGTCGACTATGGCACGTTCTTCGATCCAGTCGGCAACCCGGTCAAGCAGGGCCTCAGCCTTTACATGTGGGCGCTGGGAAAAGGACGTGGCAACGATGTTTACGGGGCGTTTCTGAAGGCGGCCTTTGCCAAGGGGATCAACACCAACAGCAGCGCAGGCATGCGCAAGGTGGTCGAGGCGGCCGGGCTCGACTGGGCCGAGGCGCAGAGCCACCTGGAGGACAACACCTGGCAGGACGTGGTCGAGGCGAACCGCAAGCGGATGTATGACCTGGGGATCTGGGGCGTGCCGAGCTATCGGCTGCTCGACAAGAACGGCAAGCAGGTGCTGAGCGTCTGGGGCCAGGACCGGCTGTGGCTGGTGTCGCAAAAGATCGTGGAGCACGCCTGACATGGGACGGCGCGGGATATCTCTGGTTGTCGTGCTGCTGGGGTTGGCAGGGCTTGGCTATTTTGCGTCGCAGAACATCGTGGTGCGCAACCTGATCAACCTGATTGGCTACGAGCGGACGCTGGACAGCTATTCCCAGACCGACACCACGGTGACGGACGTTACCGCGCGCGTGGACGCGACGGGGCGGGAGGCGGGCCTGATATCGGCATTCTACGGTCTGGATGACGGGTTGCCCTACATCTTTGGTCTTGCGTCCTGCAAGGGCGCGGGCGGCAAGGACGGGATGCCGGTGATCTTCACGCACGAGGTCGATATCCGCACGCTGGAGCCGGGCGATTTCCGGATCACAACCGCGTCGGGCAAGTTGGGCGAGGTCGTGTGCCTGACGCTGGCCCCCGCCGACGACCCGGGCGAATTGCGCACCGCGCTGGTGATCGGGCAGTACGGCAGTCTTGCGGATCAGCCCGCAACGGTCGAGATCACCGGCAATGTGCTGTCGCTGGACGGGACGGTAAACTTCAAGGGCGCGTCGGTTGCGGCCACGCCGCTGGAAAGCGGCCCCAGCCTCGTCTGGGCCGAACGGGTGCCTCAGGCGCAATGGGCGTTGGGGCGCGCGGCAACGCGCCTGCCCTGGGGCGGCGGCGATGGCTGCCCTGTGGGGACGGCGCAGGTGGTGCGGGTGGCCTGGGATGGCGGTGTGCGCAAAACCGACGGCACGGAGGCCGATCTGTCCACGGGTCAGCTTTACGAGGTCACGGTGAAGGCGTCTGACGGCGCGACGCGCAGCGTGACACCGGCGGCTCTGGCCAACCTCGGCGATGGCGACAACAACCACGAGCTTTGCCTTGATGTGGCCGACCCTGCGATGTCGGTCCGAATGCCCGCCGGGAACCTGATCGATCCGCGCGACGATGTGAACGACGAAACCGTGATTGCCGTCACTGTGACGGACTGAAGAGCAAGAACAGAGGAGCCCGTTGCCGGTCTCAGAAGCCGGACGGGAAGGGGAGGAGAGACCGATGAATGCCATCGACAGAAAGTTCGAGCCGCAGGAATTCCGGGACTATGCGCGCAACTGGCTGGCCCAGAACGCGCCGCCGCCGCCGCCCGAACGCCTGCCGATCACCCCGATCGAGGTGATGACGGTCGGCCAGCGCGACTACCTGCAGGCCTGGCAGAAGAAGTGCTACATGGCGGGTCTACTCGGCACCGACTATCCGGTCGAATATGGTGGCCACGGTCAGACCGGCCTGCAGCGCATCGCCAATCAGGAGCTGGAACGCGCAGGCGTGCCCTACCTCATCAACATCATCGGCCTCAGCATGGTTGCGCCGACGATCATGACCCATGGCACCGAAGAGCAGAAGCGCAAGTTCCTGCCTGCCTGCCTGTCGGGCGAAGAGATCTGGTGCCAGGGCTTTTCCGAACCGGGCGCGGGGTCGGACCTGTCGAACCAGCGCACCATGGCGGTGCGCGACGGCGACGACTGGATCGTGAACGGCCACAAGGTCTGGACGAGCCTCGGGCATTTCGCCAAGTGGATGATCCTGATCACCCGCACCAGCACCGATCACCGCTATGAAGGGCTGACCTATTTCCTCTGCCCGATTGCCGGTCACCCTGGCGTCACAGTGCGCCCGCTGATCAAGATGACCGGTGAGACCGGGTTCAACGAGGTGCTGTTTCAGGACGTGCGTGTCCCGGATGCCAACCGCCTGGACGCGGTCGGCAAGGGCTGGGTTGTCGCGATGACGACGCTCTCGGCCGAACGGGGTGCTACCGAAGGTGCAGGCAGCGCCGGTTCGGGGGCTGGCGATCCGGCGGTGGGAGTTGCGAAGTTGATCGACCTTGCGCGCACGGTGCAGCGTGGCGGTGGTGTGGCGGCGGATGATCCGGTGACGCGCGATGCGATCATGCAGCGCGCCATTCTGGCCGAGGGGATGAAGCAAAGCGCCCGGCGTGCCCGTGTGCCTGCGCTCTGTGACCATCCGATGCGCTTGCCCTTGCAAACCAAGCTGGTCGTGACCGAGTTCGATCAGGAGACCGCCCGCCTGGGTGTCGAGATCGCCGGGGCGCAGTCAACGCTTTACAAGCGCGATACCCGCGCGCCTGCCGCCGGGCACTGGCCGCTCGCCTATATCAACTCGTTCGGCAACACGATTGCTGCGGGCACGAACGAGATCCAGCGCAACATCCTGGGCGAGCGTGTGCTCGGCCTGCCGAAAACGAAGTAGGAGAACGGTGATGCTGGATCGCAAGATCGCCCCACGGGATTTCGGCTTTGGCGAAGACGAGGCCATGCTGCGCGACATGGTGCGCAAGTTCCTATCCGACAAACTGCCGACCGATACGCTGCGCCGTCTGGTCGCCCATGCGCCCGAGCCGGTCTATGACGCAGGCAACCGGGCCCCGTGGGATACCGCCATGTGGTCGGAAATCGTGGAAATGGGCTGGACCGGCCTTGCCGTGGACGAAGCGGCGGGCGGCTCTGCCGTCTCGGTGGCCGGGATCGCCGGGATTGTCGAAGAGTTGGGCCGCGCCGCCCTGCCCTCGCCTCTGATCCCGACGCTTTCGGCAAGCCTGCTTCTGCGCCGCGCCGGTGGTGACGTGGCCGCCCGGGTGATGGCCGCGATTGCGGGCGGTGCGGCGGTCAGCCTGGCGCTGACCAATGCGGCGGGAAGCTGGGAGCCTGCCGATGCTCCCCTGATCGCCCGTGCCGAGGGCGAAGACCTGATCCTGTCGGGCAGCGCCCATTTCGTGCAGGACGCCTTCAAGGTGGGTCACCTGATTGCCAGCGCGCGGCTTGGGGATGTACTGGTCCTGTGCGTGGTGCCGACCGATGCGGCGGGCCTGACGCTGGAGCAGGATCACATCCACGACCTGACCCGCGATCAGGCCACGGTGCATTTCGCCGATCTGCGCGTCGGTGCCGATGCGATCCTGTCGCGCGATGCGGCGGGGCTGCTGGAGGCCGCATGGCCCGCCTTCCTGACGCTGGTCGCCGCTGATCTGTGTGGCGCGGCCGAGTGGCTGCTGCAAACCACCGTCGCCTATGCCAATGAACGCGTCCAGTTCGACCGCCCGATTGGGTTTTTCCAGGCGGTCAAGCATCCGCTGGTGAATGCCATGGTCGATATCGACCGCGCGCGGTCGCTCCTGTACCACGCTGCGGCCGAGATTGACGCCGACACGGCAGATGCGGCCACCGCGGCGCGGATGGCCAAAAGTGCGGCCTCGGACGCGGCGGCCTTCATCTCGAACCGGGCGATCCAGCTCCATGGCGGGATCGGGTTCACCTGGGAATATGCGCTGCACATCTACTTCAAGCGAAACCTGCACAATCAGGCGCTCTACGGCGATGGCGTCTATCAGCGCCGCAAACTGGCCGACGCGCTGATCGGGCCGATTGCGGCTGCCTGACCCCAACCCCGGGTCCGAAAGGCCCCGTCAAGACGCGCCCGATGGCGGCGCAAGCATGAGGACCACGATGAAAACCAGACTGACCGAGCTTTTGGGCATCGACGTGCCGATCATCTGCGGCGGCATGATGCGGGTCGGCACCGCCGAACTGGCGGCGGCGGTGTCGAATGCCGGGGCGCTTGGCATCATGACGGCGCTGACCCTGCCCACGCCTGAGCGGCTGAAGGCCGAGATCGAGAAGTGCCAGGCGCTGACCGACAAGCCCTTTGGCGTGAACATCACCGTGGGCGTGGTCACGACCAAGATCGACTACAACGCCATCGTCGAGGTCATCATCAACAGCGGCGTCAAGATCGTGGAAACCGCCGGTCGCAGCCCGGAACCCTTCATGCCGTTCTTCAAGGCGGCAGGCATCAAGGTGATCCACAAGGCGGTGACCGTGCGCCATTCGCTGGCGGCCGAGCGGGTGGGCGTGGACGTGGTCAGCATCGACGGGTTCGAATGTGCGGGCCACCCGGGCGAGCAGGACGTGGGCGGCCTCGTGCTGTTCCCGGCGGCGGCACAGGCGCTGACCATTCCGGTCGTCGCCTCGGGCGGGATCGGCGATGGCCGGGGGCTGGCTGCGGCCCTGGCCCTGGGCTGCGAGGGCATCAATATGGGCACCCGGTTTCTGGCGACGAAGGAGGCGCCGGTCCATGACGGCATCAAGCAGAAAATCGTCGAGATGGACGAGAACCAGACGCAACTGATCTTCCGCAAGTTCAAGAACACCGCGCGGGTCTACAAGAACGCCGTCGCCGAGAAGGTGGCCGAGATCGAGGCGGCGGGCGGCGAGTTCAAGGACATCCACGCCTATGTCTCGGGCGAAAAGCAGGAAGAGGCCTGGAGCACCGGCAACATAGATGCGGGCATGGTGACCGCAGGCATGTCGGGGGCTTTCGTCAAGGATATCCCCACCTGCGAGGAACTGGTGGACCGCATCGTATGGGACGCGACAGAAATCATCAAAGGCCGTCTTGCAAAGATTGTTGCGTAAGCTTCCGGGAGAAAACCGATATGATCGACCTTTACACCGCGCCGACGCCCAATGGCTGGAAAGCCTCGGTCACGCTGGAAGAACTGGCGCTGCCCTATGAGACGCATTTCGTGAACATCGCCGAGGGCGAGCAGAAGAAACCGGAATACCTCAAGATCAACCCGAACGGTCGCATCCCGGCCATCGTGGACCGCGACGCCGAGAACTTTGCGGTTTTCGAATCCGGTGCGATCATGATCTATCTGGCCGAAAAGACCGGAAAGCTCTTGCCGAGTGATGCCAAGGGACGCTCGCGCGTGATCCAGTGGCTGATGTTCCAGATGGGCGGCATCGGCCCGATGATGGGGCAGGCAAACGTGTTCTTCCGCTACATGCCGGAAAAGATCCAGCCGGCCATCGACCGCTATCAGAACGAGGGGCGCAGGCTTTTCGAGGTGCTGGACGGACATCTGGCCGACAACGAATGGCTGGCAGGCGAGTTTTCCATCGCCGACATCGCCAACTGGTGCTGGGTGCGCACCTATCGCTGGTCGGGCATCAATGCCGACGGCTTGCCGCATCTGACCCGCTGGCGCGACGCGATCAAGGACCGCCCGGCCTGCCGGCGCGGCATCGAGGTGCCCTTCGTGCTGCCCGGGTCCGAGGACAAGAAGGCCGCCGACGACTTTGCCAAGGAAGCGCAAAAGATCGTGCAGCGGTAAATTGGCAAGGGACAGCATCATGACTTCCGTCCAATCCGGCTTCCGGCTCCTTGGCCTCGAGGCGTCGCCCTATACGATGAAGGTCAAATCCTACCTTCTCTACAAGGGCTTGCCGTTCGAGTGGATCACCCGCAGCATGGCGAATGAGCCGTTGTTTCAGAAACACGCCAAGGTGCAACTGATCCCGCTTCTGTTCTTTCCGAATGGCGAGACGATGCAGGATTCGACCCTGATCATCGAACGCCTTGAGCGTGAGACGGGCGGCACCTCGATCCACCCCGAGGACAAGGCGCTGTGGTTCCTGTCGTGCCTCTTCGAGGAATTCGGCGACGAATGGTGCAACAAGCTGATGTTCTTCCAGCGCTGGTTCTACCCGGCGGATGCAAAGGCCACCGGCGCGCGGCTGGCGCATGACCGGCTGGACGGCAAGTGGTACCGCCCCATTGCCAAGCCGATCATCGCGCATCTGATGGTGCGGCGCATGGTGCCGCGGCTGGTCTATTCGGGCGGCAACGACACGAATATCCCGCAACTGAAGCAATCCTTCGAAAACCTGGTTGCCATGCTGGAGGCGCATTTCAAGGCGCGGTCCTATCTGTTGGGCGGGCGGCCCTGCTTTGGCGATTTCGGGCTGTGGTGCAACATGTACGAGGCGTGGACCGACCCGACCGCCAAGGCCTATATCGAAGCGCACGCGCCGAACCTGGTGCGCTATATCAAGCGGATGCTCACCCCCTCGGCGGAAGGCGGGTTCGAGATGCCGGAGGCGCTGTTGCCCACACTGACGCCGATCCTGCGGCAAGAGATGGCAACGCGGTTCCTGCCCTGGATGCAGGCCAATCACGCGGCCTTTGCGGCGGGCCAGAAGGAAACGCGCCTGGCCATGAACGGCCAGACCTTCCAGCAGAAGACGTTCAAGTATCAGGCCAACACGCTGGACGAGTTGCGCCGGAAATTCCAGACCGTGGCGGACGAGCCGTCGCTGATCCGGCTGCTGCAGGAAACCGGCTGCCTGCCCTTTCTGACCCCAAAGCCTGCCGCGGCCTGACCGGCCAAGGCCGCCCAAACAGCGGCACCCATACGGAGAGCACATGCGATGACCAAGACGATCCTGATCACTGGCGCGGGCACGGGCATCGGCAAGGATGCAGCCAAAAGCCTTCTGGCGCGGGGGCATACGGTCTATGCGACCACCTATTCCGAGACCGAGGCGGCCGCATTGCAGGCGGAACTTGGGCAGGCCGCACGCGTGTTCAAGCTGGACATCACCAACCCCGAGGATCGCGCGAAGATCGCCGATCTGGGCCTTGACGTGCTGGTCAACAACGCCGCGCAAAACCTGTCGGGTTCGCTGGCCGAGGTCAAGATCGACCGGGTGCGGCGGCTCTTTGAGGTCAACCTGTTTTCGTCGCTGGAACTGACACAAATCGCCATCCGCAGCATGATCGCGCGCGGTGGCGGCACGGTGATCTTCATGAGCTCGATCACCGGGCGGGTGCCCGAACCCTTCGTCATGCCCTATTCGATGACCAAGTTCGCCATTTCGGCCGCCGCCGCCGGTCTGCGGGCCGAGATGAAGGAACTGGGCAAGGGCATCCATGTCTCGGTGGTGGAACCCGGCCCTTACAACACCGGGTTCAACCAGAAAATGGTCGGCTATCAATTCGAGAACGCGGAACAGGAAGGCTCGCTGTTTTCGTCCGCGCAGATCGCAGCGCGCAAGAAGGCGATCGACGCAAGGCTGAAATGGCTGGAAGTCGGATCGACCGACAGCATCGTGAAGAAGATCATCACGGCGGCCGAAGCGAAGAACCCGAGGCTGCGCTATGTGGCACCGTGGACCTTTGCCTTGCTCGTCCGCCTCATGCGCATTTTCGGGGTGTGAGGCGAGACCAATCCAACAAGGGGAGAGAGCGAAATGCAGGGGCTGTTGAGAATTGCAGCGGGCATACCGGCCACGGTGTTCCTCGTGGTCGGGCTGGCCTGGCTTGTGGCACCGGGGTTCGTGTCGGGTCAGATGCGGATGCCGTTGCTGACGGGTGATGGTCTGAGCACCCAGATCGCGGATCTGGCGTCGTTCTTTCTGACGCTCGGGGGCTCGATCTTGATCGCGCTGGTGACCGGGCGGGCGCTGTGGCTTTACCCGGCGATCCTGTTGCTGACCTTCGGGGCGGCAGGTCGCGTGATCGCCTGGGCTGCCCACGGGGCCAGCCTGCCGCCGGACATGATCGCGGTGGAAGTGGTCGTCGCGGGCCTGCTGACCGTGCTGGCGCGCAAGATGGCCACCGACGCGGCCTGACCCCGGCTGCGCGGGCTTTGTTCACTAGTCGTCAGACTTCTCCGCCGCGACATGCCTAAGGTGCCACAGGTCACTCAGGATGGCGCAATCGCCGGGGTCGATCCGGCAGGATCGGCCTTACCACCAACCAACAGAGGGCAAACAGCCCCACGGCCTGAAGTGAGATGGAGGAGATCAAGATGCCGCAGCCAGAGAACTATTCGGTCAACACCTTGTCCGAGCATATCGGGTACGACTTCGGGTGGTCCGACCCGATCACCGTCAGCCAGGACATGATCAACGCCTTCGCCGATGTCACCGGCGATCATCAGTGGATCCATGTCGACGTCGAGAAGGCCAGCAAGCACGGCCCCTTCGGCGGGCCGGTGGCGCATGGCTTCCTGATCCTGTCGCTGCTGGCAGCAGGCACCGATAGCGCGGGCGTGGCACCGCGCGATGCCAAGATGGTGGTGAACTACGGCCTTGGCAGCGTGCGCTTTCCGGTGCCCGTCCTTAGCGGCGCTTCGGTGCGGGCCCGGTTCAAGCTGATCGGCGTGGAGCCGAAGGGCCCGGGAATGCAACTGGTCAAGTTGGAGGCCACCTTGCAGGCCGACGGCGCGGCCAAGCCTTCGGTCGTTGCCGAATTCCTCGCCATGGTAATGGGTTAAGGGAGGCCTCGCATGACCAAGAACACGATGGAGTCGTCGGCCGATCTCGTCAGGGCGATGGGAGAACTGTTCACCGCCGCCGCGCGTCGGCCTGATGCGATGTTCATGGCCTACTCGCGGGCGATGGCGGAAACGCTGGCAACTTTCACCGGGTCGTCCGAAGTCGCGCCCGAGAAAGGCGACAAACGCTTTGCCGATCCGATCTGGAGTTCGAACCCGGCCTACAAGGCGATGATGCAGACCTACCTGACCTGGTCGCGCGGGATGAACGCCTGGGTCGATCAGCTTGACGTCGATAACCGCAACAAGCTGCGTGCCAAGCTTCTGACCTCGATCCTGACCGACAGCATCGCGCCCACGAACATGCTGCCGGGCAACCCGGCGGCCATACACAAGACGCTCGAAGTGGGCGGCAAGAACCTGCTCGCGGGGGCCAAGCACCTGCTGGACGACATGCTGAACAACGGCGGGCTGCCGTCCTCGGTGGACAAGTCGAAATTCAAGGTCGGCGTCAATCTGGCGACCAGCGAAGGGGATGTGATCTACCGCGAGGACATTCTGGAACTTATCGAATACAAGCCGAAGACCGAGACGGTTCACGCGCGGCCGATCTTTGTCGTGCCGCCGCAGATCAACAAGTTCTACGCCTGGGACCTTGCCCCCAACCGCTCGGCGATCGAATTCCTCGTCAGCCAGGGTCACCGGATCTTTCTGGTCAGCTGGAAGAACCCCGGCCCGGAACATGCCGATTGGGGCATGGACGCCTATATCGCAGGGTTGGATCGGGCGTCCAAAGTGGCTTGCGAAATCTCGGGTTCCACCGACCTCAACATGATCGGGGCCTGTTCCGGCGGGATCACGGCGTCGTTGCTGATGGCCTATTGGGCGGCAAGAGACATCAAGCGCGCGAACAGCTTTACCCTTTTGGTGGCGGTGCTTGACGTCGATGCGACGAAAGAGACCACGATGGGGCTGTTTGCCAACTACGAGACGCTCGAACTTGCGCGCATGTTCTCGCGCAGTCAGGGCGTGATGCCTGGCAGTGCCCTGCAAAAGGCCTTTGCCTGGTTGCGGCCCAATGATCTGATCTGGTCCTATTGGGTAAACAATTACCTGCTTGGAAACGAGCCGCCGGCGTTCGACGTGCTGTTCTGGAACGCCGACACCACGAACTTGCCCGGGGCGCTGTACAGCGACATGATCGCGATCATGGAAAAGGGCGGCGCGCGGCGCGGGGCGGATCTGACCGTTCTGGGCGAAAAGGTCGGCATGGAACATGTCACCTGCGACAAGTTTTTGGTGGGCGGCACCACCGACCACATCACGCCGTGGGAAGGGTGCTATCAGTCGGTTTCGATCTTTGGCGGCAAGAACGAGTTCGTGCTCAGCGAGGCCGGGCATGTGCAGGCGATCATCAACCCGCCGGGCAATCCGAAGGCCCGGTTCATGACCAACACCGGGGATCATTCCTCGCCCGAGCAGTATCTTGCGGGGGCAAAGACCCACCAGGGCAGCTGGTGGCCCTATTGGGCCGAATTTCTGGGCGCACGGGGCGGCGACAAAGTGCCCGCGCCAAAGAAACCGGGTTCGGCAAAATACAAGCCGATCGTGGCCGCGCCCGGCAGTTACGTCCTTGAAGCCGACTGAAAGAGAACCGACTTGGATTTGAATTCCCAAACCATCACCGTCATGGGTCAGGACTGGAACGTGGCCGTGATGGGCCCCGCAGATGCCGACCACACTCTGTTGTTGTGCAACGGCATCGGTGCCAGCATCGAGACCACGGCGCCCTTCGTGAAGCACTTCAAGCGCACGCGCCTGATCGCCTTTGACGTGCCGGGAGTCGGCGGGTCGCCGACGCCGTGGTCGCCCTACCGGCTGACCAACCTGACGCGGATGCTGAACCGGGTGCTCGACCAGTTGTGCGTCGGCAAGGTGGATGTGTTCGGCGTGTCCTGGGGCGGGGCGCTGGCGCAGCAGTTCGCGCATGACTTCCAGTCGCGCTGCACCTCGCTGACGCTGGCGGCGACGTCGGCGGGGATGATCATGGTGCCCGGCAACATCAATGTGCTGCGCAAGATGGCCACGCCCAAACGCTATCAGGACCCCGAGCATATGATGAAGATCGGGGCCGAAATCTATGGCGGCGGGGTGGCATTCGACCCCGAATTGCTGAAGGGTCACGCCGCCGCGATGAAGGCGGGCGACAAGAAGGGGTATGTTTACCAGATGTTGGCGGGAGTGGGTTGGACCAGCTTCTTCTGGCTGAGCCAGATCAGGCTGCCGACACTGATCCTGATGGGGGAACGCGACCCGATCGTGCCCGTGGTGAACGGCAAGATCATGGCCAGCCGGATGCCGAACGCCCGGGTCGAGACGGTCGCCTGCGGACACATGTTCGTGCTGACCCAAGCCGAATCCGTGGCCGACAGGGTCGAGGCGTTCATTCACGAACGGGAACTCGCAGGGGCATAGACCGCCGATGACCCTGCCCGGCGTCCCACCGTCCGCCGACAAGATCGACGCGATCCGGCGCATGCGCCGGGTGGCCACGGGCATTCTGGCCGCCCTCGCTGCGATCTTTTTCGGCAGTTTCGCCGTCCCAGACCCTGGCGGCTGGCTGCTGTTGGTGCGCGCGATGGCCGAGGCCGGGATGGTCGGCGGCATCGCCGACTGGTTCGCGGTCGAGGCACTGTTCCGCCATCCCCTTGGCCTGCCGATCCCGCACACCGCGCTGCTGCCCCGAAACCAGAAGCGCGCCGCAACCAACATCGCGCGGTTCATCGACGCCTATTTCCTCGTGCCCGAGCAATTGACGACGCGGGTGGCGCGGCTTGATCCAGTGGGGCTGCTGGCCGGCTGGCTGTCGCAGCCCGAAAACGCCCGCCGCATCGCTGCCGAAACTTCGCGGTTGCTGCAGGTTCTGGTGGGGCACCTCATGCAGCGCGGCGTCGGCGATGGCGCGAACCGGGCGGTGGTTGCGATCCTGAAGTCGATGATCGAGCCTGAGGTCCTGTCGGCCAATATCTCGTCGCTGCTGAAAGAGACGGTGCGCAGCCGTTTCATGGATGACGTGATCGCCGAAGTGCGCCGCGCGCTTGACGAAAACCGGGATCGGGTGATCGAGATCGCGCAGGACCGCAGCCGCTGGTGGATCCCCTCCACCGCGGATCGCCAGATGGTCAAGGTGCTGGTCAATGGCGTGATGTCGATCATGGACGAGCTGTCGAACCGCGACTCGGCCCTGCGTCAGGACTTCGACCGTTCGGTCGTCCGCCTGGTCGACGATCTGCATACGTCGGGCCGAATCGGCACCTTCATCGAAGAGGGGCGCGAGCGGTTTCTCAACTCGCCCGAATTCGCCTCGACCGTGGACCGGCTGATAGAAACTGCTCTGACACGGGTTCAGGACTTTCTGCAGGAGGATCAGGATCGCGCCAACGTGCTGTTTGCGGGCGCGTTCACCGAACTCGCCGCGATGCTGCGCGCGGATCCCTCGTTCGCGCGCGACCTTAACACGCGGCTTGTGGCGGGACTGGAAGCGGTTCTCGTGGACCTGCGCCCTGCCGTCATGACCTACATCACCGATGTGATCGAGACGTGGGACAGCAAGGATCTCGTGTCGCGGATCGAGGCCGAAGTGGGATACGATCTGCAGTTCATCCGCATCAACGGAGCCGTTCTGGGCGCTTTCGTGGGTGGGATCCTGCATACTGTGACCAGCGTCTGGCACTGAGTTTCTGCACGTCCGAAGATTACGCTGCGTCGCAGCATTTTTGATGCTGCATCGCAGCATTCTTTGCTTGAACAGAATCGGCCGTATGATTATTTTCACTTCACAGCTTCATCACGGAGTAAACTCATGGCACCGAAAACTGCATCCATCGCCCAAGCAATCACCCAAGCCGAAACCGCAATCGAGGTGACTGCCCCCAAGGCAGAAGCCGCCAACCAGCCCGAGGCCACAACAATCATGACCGCACCCAAGGCCGCCGCATCGTTCTTCGGCGCGGTCTTCACGGCCGGCCGCACCGCCGTCGCTGGCGTCATCGAAGTTGACCGCACGCTGATCGGTTATGCCCGCGACGCGATCACCGGCTATGTCGAGCTTGGCAAGAAATCCATCCAGGCCCGCAACCTGAACGACCTGCTGGACCTGCATGTCGCAAGCGCCCACGCCCGGGTCGAGAACACCGCCGCCAATGCGCGCGAAATCGTCGAGCTGTCGCGGCAGAAGCTGGAAGAAGCCTATGCGCCGGTGAAGGAAATCGTAGCAACCTATCGCGGCACCAAGGCCGCCTGATCGCCTTTGCACATCGCTGAACCGACAACCGCCGGGAACCATGATTCTCCCGGCGGCCTTCTTTTTGACCGGCGATACGCTTGCGTCCCCGTTACGGACGTGCGGTTTACCCTCCGGGATTACGCAGCGGCGACAGCAGACCGTTTGTCCAGCGCCCTGAACAGAAGCGTGACGGCCGAAGCCACGATCACGATGAAGAAGGAATACAGCGCAGGCACCGTCATGTAGAGTTGCTGGTCTGGCCCGGTGAAGGTGATGGCGATGATGCTGAACGCCAGCGGCCCGTTCTGCAACCCCGTCTCGATCGCCACGGTGCGCGCGTCCACGCTGTTCATCCGCAGCAAGCGCGCGACGATGTAGCCAAAGACAATGCCAGCCAGCCCGAGCATCACGGCGGCAAAATAGATGGTGGCCTTTGCTTCCATCAGGAATTGCCAATTGCGCGGCACCCAGGCGACGATCAGGAACAGGATGAAATAAATGCCTAGCCACGAGCCGATCCGCTCGGTGATCGCGCCAGCCTTTGCACTGGCCCGGCGGATCGCAATCCCGATCGCAACCGGCACCAGCAGGATGATCAGCACAAGGATGATGTTCTCTTGCGGGATCTTGAGGTCGAGCGCACCGGCATAGAGCGTCAACAAGAGCGGGATCACCACCACACCGCAGACGGTTGAGGCCAAGGTCATCAACATCGACAACGCAAGGTTCCCGCGGGCGAAATAGGTGAACATGTTCGAGGTGGTGCCGCCGGGCATGCAGGCGATGATCAGAACGCCGACTGCCACCGCGTCCGGAAGGTCGAGAATCGAGACCAGGGTGAACCCGAGCAGCGGCATGATCCCGTACTGGCAGAGAAGTCCGATCGCCACGCCGTGCGGCTGGCGCAGCGCCCGGCCGAAATCGCCAAGGGTGAGCGACGCGCCCATCCCCAGCATCACAAAGAAAACGACAATCGCCGAAAGCGTTTGCTCGAATTGTCCCACCATGATGAAGTCTTTCCCCCCTGCAAGCTCACCCTTTTCGTTGAAGGTGAGGCTACGGGCCGCGCGTCGCCCGGTTTGTCCACTAGTGGTCAAACTTCCGGCCATTTGCATGGTATCACCACCGAAGGGAGAACATTCCAAAAACACTGCCACCGTTGCGTCAAGCACGGGGTTCAAGGGAGGAATAACCATGTCCGAGACCACCTATCCGGTGCCGTATGAAATGCTGCGCAAATGGGCGACCAAGACCCCTGACCGGATCTATCTGCGCCAGCCCGTAAACCGCGTTTACCGCGAAAAGACCTGGGCGCAGGCGCATGACGAGGTGCTGCGTCTGGCCGCCGCGTTCCATGCGTTGGGCCTCAAGAAGGGAGATGTGGTCGCGATCCTCGGCAAGAACACGTCGGAATGGTTCATCGCGGATTTCGCGATCGCCGCCGCCGGAATGATCCCGGCACCGATCTATTACACAGCCGGTGCCGACACGATCCGCTACGTGCTGGAACACAGCGAAGCCAAGGCGATCATCCTCGGCAAGCTGGATGATCTGCGTCCCGCCCGCGCCGGGATTCCCCAAGGCATCATCACCATCGCCCAGCCCTACGAGACGATCCCCTGCGACCACCAAATGACGGATCTGATCGCCCGGCACCAGCCGCTGGTCGAAGTGCACCAGCCCAAGATGGACGACACGTTCTCGTTGATCTACACCTCGGGCACGACGGGCCATCCAAAGGGCATCGTCGTGACCTTCCGAAACATCGGCTACAGCTCGACCACCGCGGTCGAGGATCTGAAATACACCGAGAATGACCGGCTGATCTCCTACCTGCCGCTGGCCCATATCACCGAACGCGCGATGGTGCAGCATGTCGGGCTTTATCACGGTTGTTCGGTGGCCTTTACGGAAACGCTTGAAACCTTCGCCGAGGATGTGCGCAACGCGGCCCCGACCGTCTTCATCTCGGTGCCGCGGCTCTGGATGAAGTTCCAGAGCGGGGTCCTTGGCAAGATGCCGCAAGACAAGCTGGATCGATTGATGCGGATTCCGATCCTGCGCGGCATCGTGAGAAAGAAGATCAAGACGCTTCTGGGACTGCAGAATGTGCGAATTGCGGGCTCGGGTGCTGCGCCGATTTCGCCGGCGGTCCTGCATTGGTTCGCCAAACTTGGCGTGAACATCACCGAAGGCTTCGGCATGAGCGAGACCTCGGGACTCGTGACGGTGAACTATCCCTTCAAGCATGAAAAGATCGGCACCGTCGGCGGCCCGGCCAAGGGCGCAAAGATCAAGATTTCCGAGGAGGGCGAACTGCTCGTGGGGGGCGATTGCGTCGTCAAGGGCTATTACAAGGACCACGAAAAGAGCGCCGAAACGTTTCGGAACGGCTGGCTGCATACCGGCGACATGGGCGAGATCGACGACCACGGCTGCCTGAAGATCACCGGGCGGGTGAAGGAGTTGTTCAAGACCGGCAAGGGCAAATACGTGGCGCCCGTGCCTATCGAAAGCCTGCTCGCCGAAAACCCCTATGTGGAGCAGATCTGCGTGATGGGCAGCGGCCTGCCGCAGCCGGTGGCCGTTGTGGTCATGGCCGAAGCAGCCCGCGACGCAATGAGCCTTTCGGAAGAAAAAACGGGTCTGGTCGAGACGCTCAAGAAGACCAATGCGCGGCTTGAGGCGCATGAAAAGCTGAGCCATATCGTTGTCGCCAAGGATCCCTGGACGATCGAGAACGGCCTTCTCACCCCGACCATGAAGATCAAGCGGAACTTGCTGGAGAAGAAGTACAACGACCTGATCGCCAAACCCAAGAGCAGCGCCGTGGTGTTCGAGGCCGCGAATGGCTGATCAACGCCGGGCGCGGCGTTGCTTCCGCCATGCCACAGTTTTGCCCGCTGCCCGCATCAGGCCAAAGGGTTGCGATGGGTCCGGCACATTTCCGTTGGCGTCGCGCTTGGAGGAGAGCGGCGCCGAACCTTGCCGGGACGGTGCGGCAGCACACGGCGGCAAGGAAACACACGGCTGCAAGAACAAACATATGAAAAAGGTGAAGGGGGAGATCATGAAGCATATTGGTGTTGGGGGGATCGTCTTTCTGGCGCTTGGCACGCAGTTGCACGCTGGCGGGCTGGAGCGGGCAGACCAGTCGGTCGGTGTGCTGTTCGAAAAGGGGCGGCATCTTGAATTCGGCATCGTGACGGTGTCACCTGCGGTGTCCGGTGTGGGCGCTCTTGTCACGCCCGGCGCGCAGAGTGGCGATCTTGCCCAGAGTTTCCAGAACCTGCGCTTTGCCTACAAGGCCGACATCAACGAAAAGCTGTCCTACGCGATCATCTTCGATCAGCCCTATGGCTCGAACGTCGCCTATCCGAGCTCGAGCTTTTTCGCGGCAGGCGCCAACGCGGAATTGACCGCGCATGCATTGACCGGAATCCTGCAGTACAACATCGCCGAGCCGGGCTCTGCGCTTGGCGGGCAACTCAGTGTCTATGGCGGGGCCCGCGCGCAGTATATCGAGGCATCTGCCAACGTGCCTTTCCTGAACGGCTACAAGGCCACGACCGACAGTAACGTGGGGTTCGGCTATGTGGCCGGTGTGGCATGGGAGCGACCTGAACTCGGCATGCGCGTGTCGCTGACCTACACGTCCGAGATCAAGAACGAGCTTGATACGCAGGAAAGCTTTGGCGCGAACCCGGCCACCGCGACCAAGACCGACATCGACACGCCGGAGTCGATCAGCCTCGAGTTCCAGACCGGGCTGAACCCCAAGACGCTGCTGTTTGGTTCGGTGCGCTGGGTGCCGTGGGGCGATTTCGACGTCTCTCCGCCGCTCTACACCGGCGTAACCGGGAGCCCCTTGGCATTCTTCGCTGACGACAGGATCACCTATCGCCTTGGCATCGGTCGGAAGATCAACGACATCTGGACCGTTTTCGGCGAGATCGGGTACGAGGAAACCACGGGCAGCCCGACCACGAACCTCACGCCCGTAGATGGTTTCTTCAGCTATTCGCTGGGTGCCACCTACAAGAAAGACCGGACCCGCATCACGATCGCGGCCCGCTATGCCGATGTGGGCGATGCCAATTCGGTCTTGGGCGCAGCGGTGCCGGCGGCGCAGTTCACCGACAACTCGCTGTGGGGGGTCGGCATCCGTGTTGCCATCGACCTGAACTGACAAAGAGCACCGGGCAACCGGTGCCGACGCCAAGACCGCGGCCTGGCGGAGGGGATCGATCCCAGCCGCCAGGCCGCAACCGCCATGGACGACCGGGAGGAGTTCGAAATGGTGCAAACCGCCAAACGATTGTGAACAAGGAAGACACTCCCATGACAAAGGCCGTAATCGCCGGATATGCCCGGTCGCCTTTCACGCTGGCCCGCAAGGGTGACCTCAGATCCGTCCGTCCCGATGACCTGGCGGCGCAAGTCATCCGCGGCCTGATCGCGCAGACCGGCGTCGAGCCTTCGGATATCGAGGACCTGATCCTTGGCTGCGCCTTTCCCGAAGGCGAACAGGGCTTCAACATCGGCCGCATGGTGGCGCTGATGGCCGGACTGCCGCAAAGCGTGGGCGGGGTCACGGTGAACCGCTATTGCGGTTCCTCCATGACCTCGGTCCACATGGCAGTGGGCGCGATTGCCGCTGGCGCGGGTCAGGTCTTCATTTGCGCCGGGGTCGAAAGCATGACCCGCGTGCCGATGCTGGGCTTCAACCCGATGCCGAATCCTGCTTTCGCGGCACGGATGCCCGCCGCCTATATGGGCATGGGCGAGACGGCCGAGAATGTCGCCCTGCGCTGGCAGATCGGGCGCGCCGAGCAAGAGGCTTTCGCCGTCCTCAGCCAGGGCAAGGCGGCTGCCGCACAGGCCGCGGGCAAGCTGGCGGGTGAGATCATCGCGGTAGAGAGCGCCGCAGGACCGGTCACGCAGGACGGCTGCCTGCGCCCCGGCACCACTGCCGAGGCGCTGGCCGAGTTGAAGCCCGCGTTCAGCCAGACCGGGTCGGTCACGGCGGGCACCTCCTCGCCCCTGACCGACGGGGCGGCGGCACTGCTGGTCTGTTCCGAAGACTATGCCAAGGCGCATGGGATGGCGGTTCTCGCCCGCATCCGCAGCATCGCGGTGGCCGGGTGCAGCCCCGAGATCATGGGCATCGGCCCGGTCGCGGCCAGCGGCAAGGCGCTGCAGCGTGCCGGTCTGGCCGCCCGCGACGTGAACGTGACCGAGTTGAACGAGGCCTTCGCCAGCCAGGCGCTGGCCTGCATCCGCGACCTGAGCCTTGATCCGGCAACCGTGAACCTCGACGGCGGCGCGATTGCACTGGGTCACCCGCTGGGTGCCACCGGCGCGCGGATCACCGGCAAGGCGGCGGCCCTTCTGAAGCGTGAGGGGGCTGAGTTCGCGCTGGCCAGCCAGTGCATCGGCGGCGGTCAGGGCATTGCCACCGTGCTCGAGGCCGTGTGATGGCCGGGATCGAGAAAGTCGCCGTCATCGGCGCGGGCGTCATGGGGGCGGGGATCGCCGCCCATGTCGCGAATGCGGGCGTGCCTGTTCTGCTGCTGGACATCGTGCCCGAAGGCGCGCGCGACCGCAGCACGATTGCCAAGGGGGCCCTTGCTGCCCTGCAAAAGGCCCGACCGGCGGCCTTCATGCAGGACTCGGCCGCGCGACGGGTGACACCCGGCAATATCGAGGATGATCTGGACGCGCTGGCCGAATGCGACTGGATCATCGAGGCGGTGACCGAGCGGCTGGATGTCAAGCATGCGATCTATGCCCGCCTTGCCGCGCACAAGAAACCCGGCGCCATCGTGTCGTCGAACACCTCGACCATTCCTCTTGCCCTTCTGACCGAAGGCCTGGGCGATGCCTTTGCCGCCGATTTCGTCATCACCCATTTCTTCAACCCGCCGCGCTATATGCCCTTGCTGGAGCTGGTGGCTGGCCCTGCCACACGCCTTGCCGCCATCGACGCGGTGCGCGATTTCTGCGACGTGAAGCTGGGCAAGGGTGTCGTGCGGTGCAACGACCGGCCCGGTTTCATCGGCAACCGCCTGGGTGTATTCTGGGGCCTGTCGGCGATCAACGCGGCCATCGATCTTGTCTTGACCGTCGAAGAGGCCGATGCCGTGCTCGGCCGCCATCTTGGCATCCCCAAGACCGGCGTCTTTGGCATGACCGATCTGGTCGGGCTCGACCTGATGCCCCTGGTGGCCAAAAGCCTGGGCAGCGCCCTGCCGCCCGAAGACCCGCTGCACGCGATCCTGCGCCCGCAACCCTTGATGGAGCGGCTGATCGCCGAGGGCTATACCGGGCGCAAGGGCAAGGGCGGCTTTTACCGGCTGAACCGCGCGGCGGGCAAACGCATGGAAGCGGTCGATCTGCAAACCGGCGAATACCGCCCGGTGATCAAGGCCGATATCCCGATCCTGAAACTCGCGCGGACATCCCCGCTCGCGCTGCTGGACGACGACAGCAAGTACGGCCGCTTTGCCCGGCGGGTTCTGGGCGAATCCCTGACCTATGCCGCCCGGCTGGTCGGTGATGCCGCCGAAAGCATCGAGGCCATCGATGAGGCGATGCGGCTGGGCTACAACTGGGAACGCGGTCCCTTCCAACTGATCGACTGGTTTGGCGTGGCAGAGCTGGTCTCGCGGCTGGAGGCGGACGGGCGCGAGGTGCCCGACTTGCTGCGCACGGCCAAAGGTCGGCCGTTCTACAAGGTCGAGGCCGGACGCCGTCACGCCCTGCGCCCCGCTGGCCACTATGAACCGCTGGAGCGGCCCGGTGGCGTGCTCCACCTGGAAGACGTCAAGCTTGCCAGCCAGCCGGTGATCGCGGGCGAGGCGGCGGCGCTGTGGGATCTGGGCGACGGTGTGGCCTGTTTCGAGATCACCACACGGATGAACACGCTTGACGCAGGCGTTCTGGCGCAGCTTGAGGCCAGCCTCGACCGGGCGAGCCGCGATTTTGCGGCCATGGTGATCTACAGCGACGGCCCCAACTTCTCGGTGGGCGCGAACCTGGCACAGATGGCAGGCGCGCTTGACGATACCCGCGCCATCGCCCAGGTCGTGTCTTATGGCCAGCATGTGATGACGCGGCTCCGCGACAGCACCATTCCCGTTGTCGCGGCCCCGGCGGGCATGGCGCTGGGGGGCGGCTGCGAACTCGCGCTGCATGCCAGTGCCATCCAGGCCCATGCCGAAACCTACATGGGTCTGGTCGAGGTCGGGGTCGGGCTGATCCCCGGCTGGGGCGGTTGCAAGGAATTGCTGTGGCGGCTGTCGACCATGAAGGCAATGCCGCGCGGCCCGATGCCCGCGACCATGAAGGCGTTCGAGACGATCTCGATGGCCAAGGTCTCGGGCTCGGCGGCCGAGGCGCGCGAGTTGGGCTTCCTGCGGCCTGGCGACGGGATCACCATGAACCGGATGCGGCTTTTGGCCGACGCCAAGGCAAAGGCGCGCGAGATGGCGGCAGGCTACGCACCGCCGAAATCACCTCAGTTTCAGCTTGCGGGCCTATCGGGCGAGACGATTCTGGTGTCGTCGGCCCAGGGCATGGCAGGCATGGGACTTGCGTCAGAGCATGACGTGACGATCTGCGGCAGGCTCGCCCATGTCCTGACCGGCGGCGGGGCCGATCCAATCGAGGTGCTGGACGAGGCGCGGCTTCTGGACCTGGAACGCGAGGCGTTCCTTGGCCTCTTGGCCGAGCCCAAGAGCCGGGCGCGGATCGCGCATATGATCGAAACCGGCAAGCCTCTGCGGAACTGACCGGTCAACCCCGGGGGCCACGCTGCGCTGCGGCGCGCCGTGGCCCTTGGGCAAGGGGGGGCGATGCAGTTTGACTATGTGATCGTGGGCGGTGGATCGGCGGGATCGGTTCTGGCCAACCGCCTCAGCGCTGATCCAAAGGTCAGCGTCTGCCTGCTGGAGGCGGGCGGCGGCGGCAAGGACATTCTGATCCGACTGCCGATGGGCGTCGCCGTCATGGGGCCGGGCAAGCCGGTCAAGATCAACAACTGGGCGTTCGAAACCGTGCCTCAGCCCGGACTGAACGGGCGGCGCGGCTATCAGCCCCGAGGCAAGGCGCTTGGCGGATCAAGCGCCATCAACGCGATGCTTTACGTGCGCGGCCAGCGGCAGGATTATGACGGCTGGGCCGCCGAGGGCTGCACCGGCTGGGACTGGGACAGCGTGCTGCCGTATTTCAAGCGCGCCGAGAACAACGAACGCGGCGCGGATGCGTTCCACGGGGCCGAAGGGCCGCTACAGGTGTCGGACCAGAAGGAAATGCGCCCGATGAGCCGCGCCTTTGTCGAGGCGGCCAAGCAGCTTCAGCACCGCGAGCGGGCCGATTTCAACGATGGCGACAACGAGGGCTGCGGCTTCTACCAGGTCACCCAGTTTCACGACGCGCGCAATGGAGAGCGGTGTTCGGCCGCTGCCGCCTATCTTTTCCCGGTGATGGGTCGCCCGAACCTGACCGTCTTCACCCGCGCCGAATGCACCGGGTTGACGTTCGAGGGCACCCGCGCCCGGGGCGTGACCTTCCGCCACAACGGGCAGGACAGGTCGGCGCTGGCCGGGCGCGAGGTTCTGCTGTGCGCCGGCGCGTTCAAGACGCCGCAACTGCTGCAACTTTCGGGGATCGGCGACCCCGACGATCTGCGGTCACACGGGATCGCGATCCGCCGGGCCTTGCCGGGCGTGGGCAAGAACCTGCAGGATCACCTCGATTTTTCGCTGGCCTACAAAAGCCGCGATAGCGACAGCGTCGGGATCGGGGCCGTCGGTCTGGCGCGGCTGGCCAGGCATCTGTGGCGCTGGCGCAAGACGGGTGTGTCGATGGCCGCGACCTGCTTTACCGAAGGCGCCGTGTTCCTGCGCACCTCGCCAGATCTGGACCGCCCCGACGTGCAGTTGCATTTCGCCATCGCCATCGTGGATGACCATGCGCGCAAGCTGCACCTGGGCTACGGGTTCAGTTGCCATCTGTGCAAGCTGCGCCCGGAAAGCCGTGGCACGGTCAAGCTGGCCAGCACGGACCCGCTGGCAGTCCCGCTGATTGATCCGGCCTTCCTGTCGGACCCGCGCGATCTTGACACGATGATCCGCGGCGCGCGCATGACCCGCGCGATCCTTGAGGCCGAGCCTTTGGCCCCCTACCGGCACCGCGAGCTTTACGGCACCCAGCACGCCCGCACCGATGCCGACTGGGAGGCGCATATCCGCGCCCGCGCCGACACGATCTATCACCCCGTGGGCACCTGCAAGATGGGCACCGATCCGATGTCCGTGGTCGACACTGATCTGCGGGTTCATGGGGTATCGGGGCTGCGCGTGGTCGATGCCTCGATCATGCCGCGGCTGGTGTCGGGCAACACCAACGCCCCGACCATCATGATCGCCGAAAAGGCCGCCGACGCTATTCGCACGACCGAATTCTGAGCGCGGCCCCGTTCACACAATCGCCGGCCATAGCCGTCGAAGATCGCCTCGCGCCCCGTGTCCTCCTGTCAGTAATCGACGGCAACGTCGATTCAAGCGGGGGGTGATCTCCATAGCGAAGACGCGACGGCCAGGTGCCTTGGCACGATCAACAACGCCTCGGTCAACCCCAACTGCGTCGCTGCCAGCACCCGGCCATGGCCCTCGATAAACTCGCCGTCCTCGCCGACGAGGCAGGGCACGGTCCATCCGAACTCCGCCATGCTGGCGGCGATCTTTGCGACCTGGTCCGCGCCATGCGCCTTCGCATTGCGGGCGTAGGGCTGCAGCTTCGCCAGCGGCCACATCTCGATCCGATCCGGGGCAAAGCTCAGCGTCATCGTGGGGTCATTCCTCGGATCAGGGTGGAAACCCCTGGCTTCCGGACTCCGGGGTCCAGTCTGGACTCCACGCAGGGTCCAGTGGCCACCGGGGGGGGTCCAGCTTCAAGGGTTTGATTTTGCGGTGTTTCAGGCGAATTCAGGCGGCAGTGGCTTCCGGGTGGCTTCCCAAAAATCCGGCCCTGTCGCTAGCGATGTTCCGCGCTTCGCCCGCCAGCATACGAATATCGCCAGGAAGGAACCAAGAACTCAACGGGTTAGCCCATTGGACCCCGGCTGGACCCTTCGCTGGACCCTGGAAGCCAGCAGCGCGGCGTCTGCCTGCGCGTTAGGCGATCGCGCGTCCCACCGTTGCTGGATCTGAGAGTTGATACTTCGCGCCGTCCGCTGTTGGGCAAGATACCGACTCGAATGCCTGTCTCGACTTGACAATCGCAGCTTGCAGAGCGTGCTGCGCCTCGAGAAGGAAATACGAACTTGGGAGCCACCTATTGGCCTTGCGACCGACCACCGAGCTTGATGATGCACTTGCAGCGATCTCAAGCGACATCACAGCGCTGCTTTCGCAACAACCTGTTCCGCTCGGTAGCGCCTTACCCCCAGCTACAACGGGCGTCTATGTGCTGAGCGTCGGAACCGAGATCATGTATGTGGGCGAGGCGAAGGGAAGGAAGGGCCTAAAGGATCGCCTGACCTCCAAACACATATCGGGCGACGATAGCCACGCCATTCAACGAGCGTTCAAAATCGAGCATCCAGACCGTGCCATACGCCGCGAGCACATCAAGAAGACCGTCTTTGCGCAGTGGTTGGAGATCGCGCCAGATCACCGCGTCTCGGCCGTAGAGCGGGTATTGATCTGGATGTTCAACCCGCCTTGGAACGTCAAGTAGGCGGATCACACTCCCGGCCAGACCCTCGCTGGATACCGGGGTCCAGAAGGCCCCGGTCAAGGCAAAGGGGAGAGCGAGCTTTCCAGCGCACTCTCCCCATCTTGCCTTCGGAATAGCATGGATCTGTTGCAGATGTCGAAGGAAAAAGTGTTGCAACACATTGGAGTCACTGCCCATTCAGCCGCGCAGCGATCTTGGTCAGCGCCAGTTGCCAGCGACGCCACGCGGTGGTGCGGTCGCAGCCGAGTTCGCCGCTGATCTGCTTCCACGGCACCCGGGCCGCGCGCGACCAGACCAGCTTGCGCTCCGCCTCCTCGATCCAGAGCACCCAGTCGAAGGTCTGCTCGAGCCGGGTGATCGCGGCGGCCGAGGGCCAGACCCGCATCGGCTCGGGCTCCATGCGGGCGATCTCCTTTGGCGAGCGCAGGATGGCGGGCCAGGCGTTGAAGAACCCCTGCGCCCTCACGGGCGGCAGCTTGCGCAGCGTGCGGAACGCCTCCTCGAAATGATCGGCCACACAGTCGGCCGTCCAGATGCGGTCAGCCATGCCGAACCTCCTTTCCCATCGGGCGTCGCCCATAGAGCTTCTCGCCAAGTTGGCGGACCAGTTCACGCTCGGGCCAGGTGAGGCGGTCGTCATCGGCGGAGACCGCGAGGACGCCCTGTTCCTGCCAGCCCTCGCGCTTGACCTGTTCGGGATCGCGGCGCCGGCCGCCGTAGCCTTGGGGATGCCATCTCATGCGACACCTCCCTTCGTCTCGATCGCCCAGAGCAGAATGGCAATGGCGTCGGCCTCGTTGTCATCGGCCGGGCTGAAGCCGCGGGCGCGGACGGCGGCGACGATCGCGGCCTTGTCGGCCTTGCCCTTGCCCGAGGCGTGACGCTTGATCGTGCCGACCGGGACGCCTTCGTAGGGCGCGCCGCGCAGTTCCGCCCATGCGGTCAGCGTGGCCATGAGCCCGCCGTAGATGTGGCTCGCGTCGGTGCCTGCGTGGCGGCGGACTTCCTCGAACCAGATGGCGGCGACGGGCCCGGACAGCCGGTCGATCTCGGTCAGCCAGTTGATGAAGCGCAGGTAGCGCATGCCGCCGCCGTCGAAGCGGCCGGGGCGCAGCGAGACGGTGCCGCTGGTGATCAGACCGTCATGGCCGCGGATCGCCCAGCCGGTCGAGGTGCCGAGGTCGAGCGCGAGGATGCAGCGGTTGCGGGGCGTGTCGAGCGGCAGCGATTCAAACCTTGCGCCGTCGCAATTCGGGATCAGAGTCGGCTGAGCCATGATGGGTCTCCTTTGCCGGTGGCCTGTGGTGGTGGAAGATGACGGCGGTCTGGTGCTTGGCGGTACGGGGCCGCCGTCGTCGGATCGGAGAGCACAACAGACCGTCACGGCGGCGCGCGCGGCTGGCCCGGACGTATGGGAGGAGTGGCCAACCCTGTGGGGTGGCCCTCCCATACGTAGTATGGGGGTTTGACACCTAACTGTTCCGAGGGGCTCTGTTGCACAAATCGCGTGAGGGATTCATCTCGTGAATCCAGCGTGGTAGCTGTGGTGCATGAGCAGACCCACACCCCCCGCCTACAAGACCCGGAACTGGCCCGCCTATAATGAAGCGC
>Ga0247832_1001407_pt1 | contig 42269 bp, 28 predicted proteins | sample LaCruzMarch2015__10_FD_192407 | JGI IMG/M metagenome (GOLD analysis project Ga0247832, IMG submission 192407) | Freshwater microbial communities from meromictic Lake La Cruz, Castile-La Mancha, Spain - LaCruzMarch2015_4m | ecosystem: Environmental > Aquatic > Freshwater > Lake | place: Spain... | reverse complement strand
TTGCGGATTCCGAACCTGGGATACGGACAAGTTAAAAACTTGCCGCCACGGGGAGGACCTCGGCCACGGACACTTAAAAACTTGCCGCCACGAGAAGCCCCCGGCGTTCCCCAGATTGCGCCGCTCGCTCGCCCCGGCCGCCCAGCCCTTCCCTACCCACGTAAGATGGATCGATTGCAGCGTTCATAGCGGCTGTACCCCCAAAATTCCGGCCAGAAACACGATTTTTTTCTCAACAAACTGCTTGAAGACTGCGTACGGGGGATTAGTCTCGAAGCATCTTTTTCGAGGAGAGGAAAAACATGTCCTTTTTCAATGCTCGGTTCAACGCTCACTCCCGCCGTCCAACTCCCGCTTCGCGGACCCAGGCTTTTCGTCGTCTGAAGTCTGCTGTGTGTGCGGCACTCGTGCTCGCGCCGCAGTCCCCACTGGCGATGTATTCGGCTCACGCGCAGGCCCAGTGCTGCGGTGAGGCGGTTCCCGCCCCGGTGGCAACACAGACCTACCGCCTCGACTTCCAGACGGTCTACGACGAGCAGCAGATGACGGCCTACCGCGTCAGCTACGAAACCGTCTACGACACGCAGACCTACTCGGTCCAGCGGCCCGTCTGGGAGACACAGACGCAGGAGCGTCGCTACACGGTCCAGCGGCCCGTCTGGGAGACGCAGAATCGTGAGGAACGGTTCACCGTCATGAAGCCGGTCTACGAGACACAGGTCGTCGACCGCAGCTACGACGTCACCCGTGACATCGTCGAAACCGCCTCGCGTGAGGAACGGTTCACCGTCATGAAGCCGGTCTACGAGACAGCGATGCAGCAGCAGGTCAGTGTCGTGAGGCGTCCGGTCTACGAGACGAGCGAGCGTGAGGAGGCCTACACCGTCGCCGAACCGGTCACCCAGATGCGCACCACGTATTCGATGGGCAGTCAGGCTGTCGACACGGTCACTCCGGTCGTCACGCCGGGTGCCACCGCCTTGGGCTTCGTGCCCGGCGGCTGGGCCGTCAACCCCTACAACGGCCTGATGCAGTGGCAGCGGGGCGGCTACACATGGATGCAGTCTCCCGGCATGGTCACCAACCAGGTCAACCGCGTCTACCAACCGACGGTCACACCGGTGCAGGTGCCGGAGACGACGATGGTCAACCGCGTCGTCACCCGCAAGGTGCCCGTGCAGACCGTTCGGTATATCGACGAACAGGTCGTCCAGCAGGTGCCGGTGCAGACCATGCGGATGGTTGCCGAAGAACAGGTCCGCCAGGTCCCCGTGCAGACGGTCCGCAAGGTCGTCGAACGGATCGACAACAAGGTGCCCGTGCAGACGATGCGGATGGTTCCTGAAGAGCAGGTGCGTCAGGTGCCCGTGCAGGTCTGCAAGTTCGTCACCGAGGAACGGGTCGAACCGGTGAATATCCAGGTCATGAAGGTTGTCACGGAGCAGCGGACGGCCCAGGTGCCGCGGGTGGTCGAGAAGAAGGTGCCCTACACCTACACGGTGCGGTCGCCCCGGACGGTCGTGATGCGGGTTCCGCTCGATCCCTGTGGCAATCCGATGCAGGCGACCATCCAGCAGACAAGCGCGGTCGGCTCCGCACCGGCGGCCTCCGTCTCCCGTCCCGCCTCAAGCCCCACGCCGGTGCCGCCACCGGCGCTCGCTCCTGCCGAGCCTGCTGCGACGAAGACCTTCAGTGACAAGCCGACCGGTGCTGCCCCGAAGGCGGCCGAGGGCTGGACAGGCTCGGGGCTTCAGCATGTCGATCCGAAACAGCCGCCGGTTTCTGGAAGCCAGTCGGCGGGAAGCGGTGGAGCGACTGCTCCGGGTGCGACCCGCGTTGAGAAGCCGGCTGAGTCTGCCGCCGACCTGCGGCCGATCGAAAACATCCCCACGCCAGCCGCGAAGGATGCCGTCTCCACACCCTCGCCAACCGTCGCACCGCTCAACACGCAGCCCCAGCTCAACACGCAACCGCAGCTGGGCCCCGCCGTCGAGCCGGCCCCGCCGGCCGCTGATCCGAAGGATATTCCGGCCGCTGAGACCTCCGGTCGCCTGCTGCGGATCATGCCGCCGGTCAACGGCCATACGACCTGAAGCGGCTGCAGCTTTACGAAGACTCACCTAGCGAAAAGAAGTGTCGCGATGAAGTTCCGCCTCCTGCTTCCCGTCTTCTGCTTCGCCCTGCTGATCTGCGTCTCCCCTGCCCTCGCGGCCGAACGCCTGCGGGCGCTCATCGTCGACGGGCAGAACAACCACGGCAACTGGCCGCAGACGACGCGGATGATGAAGCAGTATCTCGAGGACTCGGGGCTTTTCACGATCGATGTCGTCACGCACGCTCCCAAGGGAGAGGATCCGGCTTTCATGCCGGCGTTCGGAGACTACGCCGTGGTGGTGAGCAACTTCGGCCACGGCGCCGCCCCGTGGACCGCCCAGACGCGGACCGCCTTTGAGGACTACGTCCGCGGGGGCGGTGGTTTCGTTGCCGTGCATGCCGCCGACAACTCGTTTCCCGATTGGGCTGCCTACAACCAGATGATCGGCCTCGGCGGATGGGGCGGACGCAATGAAAAAAGCGGGCCGTTCGTCTACTACACCGACGACGGCACGCTCGTCCGCGACACGGCCGCCGGCGCGGGAGGCAGCCACGGTCCGCAGTCGGAGTTTGCGGTCGTCGTCCGCGATGAGGAGCATCCTGTCACCAAGGGCATGCCCGCCACGTGGATGCACGCCAAGGACGAACTCTACGACAGCCTCCGTGGCCCCGCCGAAAACATGCAGGTGCTGGCCACGGCCTGGTCGCCGAAAACGAAGCGGCACGAGCCGATGATGATGACGATCGAGTACGGCAAGGGCCGCGTCTTCCACACTCCGCTGGGTCATGGCAACGACTCGCAAGAGTGTGTCGGCTTCGTCACGACGCTGCAGCGTGGAGCCGAGTGGGCCGCGACGGGCAAGGTGGGCCTGCCGGTGCCCGCCGACTTCCCGTCGGCCGATAGCTCCAGCAGTCGTTCGTTTGGGAAATGACGCAACCGCCCGGCTCCTGCGACGGCACGCTGCTCGTCGGGGTCGACTTCACCTCGGCGCCGACGCGGCGGAAGCCGATCACCGTGGCCATGGGCCTCTGGATTTCGGACTCACCGGTCCCGGTGTATCGCCTCGACACCATCCGCGAACTCGTCAGCCTCAGAGAGTTCGAGGCGTTCCTGCGGGAGAGCGGGCCGTGGCTGGGAGGCTTCGACCTGCCCTTCGGCCAGCCACGGACGCTCATCGAGCATGAGGGCTGGCCGACCGACTGGCCGGCATTCGTGGAGTTTTACTGTTCGCAGCCCAGGGAATCACTTCGCGACACCTTTCGGCGATGGTGCGATGCCCGCCCCGCGGGCGATAAGTTTGCCTGGCGGCAGACCGACAAGCCGGCGGGATCGAGCCCCGCGATGCGCTGGACCAACCCACCGGTCGCCTGGATGATGCATGCCGGTGTCGGACGGATGCTCGACGCCGGCCTGCTGTTTCCTGCGCACGATTTCCCGTCGCAGCAGGCGGCCGATCGTCGCCCCCATCTGTCGACGGCCCGCACGGCACTGGAGGCCTATCCCGGCTGGACGGCGAGACGGATCTGTCGGACGTCCTACAAGAGCGACGTGGCGGCGAAGCAGACCATCGAGCGGGCCGCCAACCGCCAGACCATCCTCCGGGCACTCGTGGCCGGCACGGCGGGGCTCGTGCCCACGCTCGCAATCAGCGCAGCGTGGACCCGACGGCTCCTCGACGACGGCAGCGGCGACCTGCTCGACGCCGTGATCTGTGCGCTCCAGGCGGGGCACGCCGCATCGCTGCCACACTACGGCCTGCCAATTGATCTTGACCCACTGGAAGGCTGGATCGCCTCTGTACCGCCGGTGGGGCCCCTGCCCTTGTAATCAGGCGGCAGCTGGTCAGCGGGGCAAGGCTTCGGCGAGCTGCCCCGCGATCGACTCGGCCACTTCTGCCCCCAGCATGTCGTAGCCCTTGCCCGAGAAGTGGACATCTTTCGGCGGCTGCACCTCCGCAAGATGCGGCGTGATGAAGCCGAAGAGATCATCGATCGCCACGCCGTGACTCTGCATCACCGCGGCTGCGGCGGCATTCCGGTCCACGATCGAGACGGCTTTCTGCTTGGTCTCGGGATCGTCGGGGATCGGCGTCGTGCTCGCCCAGATGAGCCGTGCGTCGGTTTTCTTCAGCCGCTCCACGAGCTGGTCGAGCCGCGTTGTGTAGTCGGCCAGCGGCGTGTTGCGGTCATGGATGCCGAAGTTGAAGTGGATCACGTCCCACGTTTCCACGGTGGGCGCACTGGCGAGCCAGGCCTCGATATTCTTGATGCCACTGGCCGTCGGGCCGCAGTTGGCCGGGGCCCGATGGACGTTCGCCTTGCCGGCGAGTGCCTTGCGGACAGCCTGCGTATAGCCGCGGGAGACCGAGTCACCGATCAAAAGCACGTTGGGAAGCGCGGGGTCAATCTTCACGAAGTCCCAGGCGTTGCTTCTGCCCGCCACCTTGTCTGCCTTGTGGAATGGCAGGTAGAAGCCGCCGAGATGCTCCTGGAGCACCTTCTCCCAGGCCTGCTCTGCGGGCGGAAGCTGCGCCACGATGGCCTGGTATTTTTCATTGACTGCGGCGTCCGCCGCCTGCTTTTTCCGCGCCGCCTCCTCGGCATTCGTCGGCTCGACAGCCGCGGCACTCGGCCACGGCACCACCTCGAGGCATGACAGGGTGACAACCAGAAAGCCGACAACCAGAAAGCCGACAACCAGAAAGCCGACAACCAGAAAGCGGATAACCAGCAACCCGACATCGCGCATGGCTTGTTCCTCCAGGATCATGGCCCCTCCGGAAAGTCCAGAAAGGGGGCTGCGTGGAACAGGCCGACGTGGGTGTGTGCCGCCGTACCCGAACCCGGCATGAGTTTACTGTGACGGCCAAATCGCGAGTGCCTTTGGAATTGTGGCTGGCGGTCGAGTAGATTCCGCGTGCCGTCGGCGGCCCGGGTATACGGCTGGCATCACCACCTCTCCTGGAATCCACTCATGCCCACGAAGGTCACGGACGACCGCTTCCTGCGATCGCAAGGCACCGCTGCACGGCGGGGATCGAGGCGGACCGCAGCATCCCGGGCGATCCCCCTCTTCGCCGACGAACACCCTGGGGTGAGCCGGCTTTACACGGTTGCCATGATGGCCGACGTGCTGCAGGCACCGCGGGCGGCGGTGCGGCACTGGCTGCGGGGCGGCCTGCTCGAGCCGGCCCGCCGGTCGGGGTCGATCGACTGGTTCGATTTCCCGCAACTCGTGGTGGGCCGGCAGTTGGTGCGGCTGTTGGAAGCGGGCCTTTCTCTCCGCGACATCGACATGAAACTGGCCGGACTCGCGCCGGGAGGCGCCGCCGAGGCCGCCCGGATCGCGGAGCGGATCGTGACCGACGGACGGCGGCTCAGCATCCGCCAGAACGAGTCTCTCGTGGGCGAAGGGGGCCAGCTTCAGTTGGGCTTCTATACCCATGGCCTGATGGAACCGATGCCGGCGGAAGATCTTGAGGCGACCGCGGCGCATCCATGCGTCGCCATGCTCGTCTCCGTAGCGGCAACCACCGCTGACGACGACCACGAATCCCGCTCCGACGATCCGCACGACCCCGGTTCTGTGGCCGAACTCCTCGACCTGGCCGCCGATCTGGAGGCCGCCGGGGCGCTCTCGGAGGCGGCCGAGGCGTTGCGGGCCGTGCTTCAGGCGGCAGGGCCCACGGCCCAGGTCGTCTTCATGCTCGCGGAACTGCTCTACCGGGCGGGTGATCTCACCGCCGCCCGAGAACGGTATTACGCCGCCGTGGAACTCGACGCCGATCATCTCGAGGCACGGTCCAGTCTCGGCTGCGTGCTGGCCGAACTGGGCGAACACGAACTCGCCCTGGCCGCGCTCGACGGCGTCCTCCGCCAGCAGTCCGACTATGCCGACGCCCACTGGCACATGGCAGGCGTGCTGCACGACGTCGGCAGGGAAGCCGAGTCACACAGGCATCTAAAAACATTTCTATCGCTCGCGCCTGAAAGCCCGTGGGCGACGATGGCCACGGAGCGATTGGCGGGTGTCGAACACACCCGCACCTGAGCCCGTACCCACCACGTTCAAGCGGTCTAGTAAGCGCCCCACGGACCGCGGACGGGATGCACTCCGAACTGCACCGTGTCGCTCGGCTGGTTGGGCGTGGGCATGAAGCGTGAACCGCCCGGCACGGCCCCAGGCCCCGGATAGGGACGGCGAAACTGCTGATAGATCGGCGTTACTCGTGAGCTCGGCACGCCCCAGCCGTATTCCGTCGTGAACTCGGCTGTCGGCGGCACGACCAGAGCCATCGGACGACCGACCCACGGGTCGTACCACCCGCTGTGCCAGCTCTTCCCCTGGCTTCGCAGGAAATAACGCTTCTCATAGGCGTCCTCGCCACCGGCGACTGCCGCCCGCGTGGCAGCAGCAAGGCAGGCCACGACAAGCGCGGCGACAATCACCCGACCAACGACAACCTTCATGAACGCAGCGCCTTCCTGTGTGTCTCGTGTCTGACTGTCTGTCTCGTACCTGTCTGTCTCGTACCTGAATCTCTCGTGTCTCAGTCTCTCATGCCTGAATCTCTCGTGGCCTCGCAGCCTCGGGGCCGCTCACCACCAATACGCATGAACGTCCGTCCGCATGCCCATCGCGCCGGCCGGGCGGACGTAGTGCCGCCGGTGCTTGTAGAGAAACTCGTGGGGCATGAACGGAGGATACGTGTACCAGGTGTGGCCGACCCGCGGCGGCACCGGGCGGGGCGCCACGTAGAGTTGCGCACCGACACCGGGGTAGGCGCCGGCGGGCACCGCCGGCGTGTAAAAGTTGTAGAAGACGTCGGGCGTCGGAGCCTCGACACCACCGTTGATCGGGGCGGCGGAGGCCTGGCCTGCGGCCATGATCAGCAGGGCAATGGCCGGTAGGGCGGAACGCATAGTGGACTGAAGCATCTGATCACCTCGCGACTCAGGTCCGTTTCCCGCCATGCACAGGCGGGGCAGCGCTCGCACTCTGGCGGTCTTGAGCTCTCACGCTCTTGAGCATTCACGCTATCTAGCAAGTTCGGCAAATACAGGGGCGGGCTATCAGTTGGGCAATGCAGGCACCTCCGCCCCTGCCCAGCAGGTAAAGTCTTGTGGTAGCCAACCAACCCTGGACCCACCCTCTTCAACCGTCAAACTCGACCCCTCTTGCCAACCGCAGCCCGTCCGATCACAGTTTCAGAATCTCATCAGCCATGGCCAAAACCCCGAAGACTCCGCCGAAAAAGAAGACCAAGCCCCGCAAGGCGGCCCCTGCCGACGCATTGCCAGCCTCCGTCACACCTGCGGCGGAGACGGCGGCTGTCACCGTGCCCCCAGCCCCGGCCAAGCGGCGGGCCACGGCCCAGACGCTCGCAGCCGGCCAGCGGGACATCTCGGTGAGCGAGTTCTTCGCCAAGAACCGCCATCTGCTCGGCTTCGACTCCCCCCGCAAGGCTTTGCTGACAAGCGTCAAGGAGGCGGTCGACAACTCGCTCGACGCCTGCGAGGAGGCGGGCATCCTTCCGGAGATCTGGGTGCACATCGAGCAGGTCGGAGACTCGGGCAGCCGCTACCGCATGGGCGTGCAGGACAACGGTCCTGGCATTGTCAGCAAGCAGATCCCGCTGATCTTCGGCAAGCTGCTCTACGGCTCCAAGTTTCACCGACTGCGGATGAGCCGTGGCCAGCAGGGCATCGGCATCTCTGCGGCGGGCATGTATGGCGTGCTGACCACAGGCAAGCCGGTCAAGATCATCTCCAAGACATCGGCCAAGGAACATGCCCACTACTCGGAATTGCGGATCGACACGAAGACCAACCAGCCGGAGATCCTGAACGGCAAGGGAGATGGCGTTGACATCCCCGCCGGCAAGAGCGGCGCCGACCTGATGGCGAAGCACAACATCGAATGGGTTGCGGAGAACGACCGGGGCGCAGCGATCGAGCACGGCACACGCGTGACGATTGAGATGGAGGCGAAGTTCCAGCGTGGCCGCGGCAGCGTCGAGGAATATCTCGAGCAGACGGCGATCTCCAACCCCCATGCCCGCATCCACTTCCAGGGGCCGGACGGACCCGAGCGGATTCTCGAACGGTCGACCGACGACCTGCCGCCCGAGCCGAAGGAGATCAAGCCGCATCCCTACGGCGTTGAACTCGGTCGGTTGGTGACGATGCTGCAAGAGCACCCGAAGTTCACGATCGCCCAATTCCTCACGCACTCGTTCTCCCGCGTGTCGCACGGCACGGCCAAGAAGATCTGCGACATCGCGAAGCTCTCCACCAGAATCACCGCGGGGAAACTGGGGCGGGGTGAGGCCGACGCGATCTACAAGGCGATTCAGGAAACAAAGATTCCGCCGCCGGCCACCGATTGCGTGGTGCCGATCGGCGAGAAACGCCTGCTGGCCGGAATCCGCCAGGTGGTGCCCGGTGAGTTTTTCACGGCGGCCACCCGCCCCCCGGGCGTGTACCGCGGCAACCCGTTCGTGATCGAGGCCGTGTTGGCCTATGGTGGCGGGCCCTCCGCCCAGAAAGTGTCGTTGGATGCGCTCTCGGAACTGGCCGGAGAAAGCGACGCCCGCAGCCTGCGGCAGTTTCTCACCAGCACGTTTGCAGGGCTCGGCGGGGAAGCGGCCGACAAGATTCTCAACGAGGCCGAACTCGCCTCCCGTCAGTCGCCATCGAAGCTCAAGAAACCGGCCCTGCTGGCTCTTCATGGAGCGATGCAGCACGTCAACGCCGACGAAGGGCAGAGCATGACGGTGCTGCGGTATGCCAACCGCGTGCCGCTGCAGTTCCAGCCCGCCGCCTGTGCCGTCACGCAGACGATCCTCGGCACCAACTGGCGTTCCTACGGCCTGTCGCAGTCGCGAGGCAGCCTGCCAAGTGGCCCGGTCACGGTGATGGTGCACGTGGCGAGCGTCTGGGTGCCCTTCACGAGCGAGTCGAAGGAGGCGATCGCGTCGTATCCGGAGATTCAAAAGGAGATCCGGCTGGCGCTTCAGGCGGTTGGCCGCAATCTCGGCATGTATCTCAGGCGCCGGCTCCGCGTCGCGCAGGAGGGACAACGGCGGAGCATCTTCCTGCGGTATCTCAGGGAGGTGGCGGCGGCGGTCTCGGTGATCAACGGCGTCGACCGTGAGAAGCTCTACGAGCAGCTCTTGGCGGTGGCCAAGAAAAAGACGGCCGAGGCCGACGTGAAGCTCGACGATCGCGGCAAGCCGATCATCGACGAGGAGGAACTCGAACTCGGTGAAAACTGCATCATCGTGCCGCAGAACGTGCCGGAGAGTATCCCGCAGAATCTCTTGCAGGCCGTGCCGGAGAGTCCGGCCGGTCTGCCGAAAACAAAACGGGGACGCAAAAAGTAGCGTTTCGCGTGAATTCTGCGACGGAGCATCCCATCGCCATACAAGCCCCCGGCGTAAGCCTGGGGATCGGATGCCACGAATGGCGCTGCGTCAAACGTCGTGCCGATCCCGTCGCTCACGCTCAGGGCTTGTATAAGGCGTGGGGGATCGCGGTCCCGCCCTCATAAAAGCCCCCGGCGTGAGCCGGGGGATCGGATGCCACACATGGCGTCACGTCGATCATCGTGCCGACACAATCGCTTACGCCCAAGGCTTGTATCAGGGCTTGTATGCGGCGTGGGGGGATCGCCACGCTTGACCCCCTACGACAGAATCCCTTTCACGACGCTGCCGTGAACGTCGGTGAGCCGAAAGTCGCGGCCCTGGTATGGAAACGTCAGCCGCAGGTGGTCGACGCCCATCAGATGCAGGATCGTGGCGTTGAGATCGTGCACGTGCACCTGCTGGTCGGGCGTCGTAATGTTGTAGCAATAGTCGTCGGTCGCTCCCCAGGTCAGCCCCGGCTTCACGCCCGCCCCCGCCAGGAGCATCGTGAAACACCGCGGATGATGGTCGCGGCCGTAGTTGGTTTCGGTGAGCGCGCCCTGCGAATAGATCGTCCGCCCAAACTCGCCCCCCCACACGATCAGCGTCTCGTCGAGCAGCCCACGCTCCTGCAGGTCGTCGAGCAGGGCGGCCGTCGCCTGATCGGTATCGTGGCACTGCCCCTTGATCGCCCCCGGCAGGCCGCCGTGGTGATCCCAGCCCATGTGGAAACACTGCACGAACCGCACGCCCCGCTCGGAGAGCCGGCGGGCCAAGAGACAGTTGAAGGCGTAGCTGCCGGCGCGGTGGACGTCGGGGCCGTAGGCGTCGAGCACGTGCTTCGGCTCATCAGCAAACCGGGTGATCTCCGGCACGCTTTCCTGCATCCGGAAAGCCATTTCATACTGGCTGGTGCGGGCGGCGATCTCGGGATCACCGAGAGTGGCACTGCGGGAGGCATTGAGGCTGGCGATACGGTCAAGCGTGGCCCGCCGCGTCTGCCGGTCGATCCCGGGAGGATCAGCCAGATAGAGCACCGGGTCGCCCGAATTGCGAAACCGCACGCCCTGGTGCTTCGTGGGCAAAAATCCGGCCCCCCACAGGCGATCATAGAGCGGTTGGTCGTCTTTGCGGCCGGAACCAAAGCTCGTGAGCACGATGTAGGCAGGCAGGTCGGCGTTGTCGCTGCCGAGGCCATAGCTCGCCCACGCGCCGATGCTGGGCCGGCCGGCCAACTGGTGGCCTGTCTGGAAAAATGTGATTGCCGGGTCGTGGTTGATCTGCTCGGTGACCATCGAGCGGAGCATGCACCAGCGGTCGGCATGCCGGGCGATGTTGGGGATCAGTTCGCTGAACCACATCCCACTCTCACCGTGCTGTGCAAACTTGAACATCGACGGTGCCACGGGAAAGCTCTTCTGGCCGCTGGTCATCGTGGTCAGCCGCTGTCCCTGGCGGATCGACTCGGGGAGATCCTCGCCGCGTCGCTTCTCAAGCCCGGGCTTCGGGTCGAAGAGGTCCATCTGCGAGGGCGCGCCGGACTGAAACAGATAGATCACCCGCTTCGCCTTGGCCGGAAAGTTCGGGAACTTTGCCAGTGCGGCGGCAGGTTCTGCTGGCAACGCCGATGCGGCTGCGGCCCGGGCAACCCCCGGCTGCATCAGGCTCGCCAGAGTTGCGTAGCCCAAGCCCCCCGCCGAGCCGCCGAGAAACACGCGGCGGTTGAGGGCATCCTGCGAACGCAGGATACGGCAGGCTTCAGAGCTGAAAGGATTCATGGAGTCACTCCCGCATCACGAATTCGTCGAGGTTGATGATCACATTGGCCGCCAGGGAATACGCTGCAAACTCCGCAACCGGCACGCCTTCGGGCGGCTTCACAAGCCCGACCGTTGCATACTTCTCCGCCGCGGCGGGCTCGGCGGTGAACCGCTTCAGGTCGGACTCGAAGCCGTCCACGAGTGTCGTCAGTTCGTCGGGCGTCGGCTGACGGCCCATCGCCAGCCGAAAACCATGCGCGATTCGGTCGGTCGGCGTCGCGCCCCCCTCGGCCAGCATGCGTTTGGACAGGCCGTGGGCGGCCTCAACGAAGGTTGTCTCGTTGAGGAGCGCCAGTGCCTGCAGCGGCGTGTTGGTCCGTGACCGCTTCACCGTGCAGGTCTCGCGGTTGGGGGCATCGAAGAGAAGCATCGTGGGCGGACCGGCCGTCCGCTTCCAGATCGTGTACATCGTCCGCCGGTAGCGGCCGGCGCCGGTATCGGCCTTGTAGCCACGCAGGTCACCGTATTTGCTGGTCTCGTCCCAGACACCGTCGGGCATCCACGGCCGGACGCTCGGGCCGCCGACCACGGGCACGAGCAGGCCGGAGGCGGCCAGCGCCGCATCGCGGACCGCCTCGCCGGGCAGCCGGATGCGCGGTGCCCTTGCCAACAGCCGATTGGTCGGATCGCTCGCAAGGTGATCGGAACTCACAGTTGACTGCTGCCGGTAGACGCCGCTCATGAGCACCATCTTGATGAACGCCTTCATGTCCCAGGCGTGGGGCTGCTGGCCATCCACAGCCGGCATCGCGGTCGGCTCCATAAACTCGGCCGCCAGCCAGTCGAGAAGTTCCGGGTGGCTGGGATACTCCGCCTGACTGCCAAGGTTTTCGCTTGTCTTGACCAGCCCCGTGCCGAAGAACCGCTCCCACATCCGATTGACCCATACGCGGGCCGTGAGCGGATTGTCCCGCGACGCGACCCACCTCGCCAGCGACAGCCGATCTGCCTTCGTGCCCTCGGGTAGCCGCGGCAGGAATGCCGGCAGCGCGGCCTCGACCTTCTCGTCCCGCTTGTCGTATTCACCGCGGAGAAGCAGGAAGGCATCCCGCGGCGTGCCCTCCTTCATCACCATGGCGCTGGGAAGCGAATCCCTGAATGAATCGATGCTCTTCTTCGCCGCGTCGCGGGCCGCCTCGGCACGACGGATCGGGCCATCGACGTTCGCACGGTAGAACTTCGCGATCTCGGTCTTCTGTTCAGGCGTGCGTTGCTCGCGGTCCATGGAGAGCCCTGCCTTTACAACAGCGGGCAGTTTCACTCCCGCCACGCCGAGCAAGCTCGGCTCATCCGACGAAAACGCCAGACGAAACCTGCCGATCGCATGGCCATCGAAGGCCTCCTGACGGATGCGGATCACCAGCCGTGAATTCTCCGGCACCGTCACCGCCTTGTCGGGAAAGGCTGCAAGGTGCCGCGGCTCCCGCTTGTCGGCCATCTGACCGTCGATCGCCCAGCCCTTGCCCTTCTCCCCCTTCAGCACACTCGCCGCAGGCCAGCCGTCTTGCTCGTAGTCGGCCTCGGCCCGCTTGAGTTCCACGGGGATCACCTTGGCGTCGCCCGGCGGCTCGATCTCCGCCTCCAGTTTCGTCACCACGATGTTGCCGTTGCCAGCGCGGCCGAAGCCACCGCCACCGGCCAGGCTCGCGTCCGGCAAGACCTCCAGCCGCAGGCCGCCGAACTTCCCGGCCGGCACGAGCGACTCAAATTCGTAGGTGTCTCGCGGCGGCAGCTTTCCTTCCACATACCACGAGCCGTCTTCGCTCCGCCGGAAGGTCGCGCCGCCGACGCTTCGCAGTTCGAGCGGTTCAAAAGATTCCCAGGCCTCCTGGGGCGCGGCCAGCGCCGGGCGGATCTCGTCCTCCCATGCGGCCACGAGGCTGTCGATGTTCGCCCCCTCCGCCTTCACCGCCAGTTCCGCATCGGCCACCACCGCGTCGAGCCTCGCCAGCTCCTGCTCCTGGTCGACCGTTGGCAACAGCTGGAGCGGATCGGAATTGCCACCACTGCGATTCTGCGTCCCCATGACCGTGCCACTCTCGGGCACGTTATTAAAGAGCGCAAAGAGCGCATAAAACTCCTTCTGCGTGAGCGGATCGTATTTGTGGTCGTGGCAGCGGGCGCAGCCCACGGTGAGGCCCAGCCAGGTCTGGCCGGTGGTCTCGACGCGGTCGATCACAGTCTCCACCCGCCACTCTTCCGCGATGATGCCCCCCTCGCCGTTGATCCGGTGGTTGCGGTTGAACCCGGTTGCCACGATCTGATCGCGGCCGGGATGCTCAAGCATGTCACCGGCGAGCTGCTCGACCGTGAACCGGTCGAACGACATGTTTGTATTGAACGCGCCGATCACCCAGTCGCGCCACGGCCAGTTGGAGCGGCTGGAATCGGTCTGGTAGCCGTGGCTGTCGGCATACCGCGCCGCGTCGAGCCACTCGATCGCCATCCGTTCGCCGAAGTGCGGGCTGGCCAGCATGCGGTCGACGTATTTCTCATAGGCGTTGGGCGACTGATCCGCCAGAAACGCATCGACGTCGGCGGGCAGCGGCGGCAGGCCGGTGAGATCGAGCGCGACGCGGCGGGCGAGTGTCACGCGGTCGGCCTCGGCGTTTGGCGAGAGCCCTTCGTGCTCGAGTCGGGCCAGGATGAAATGATCGATCGGCGTCTTCGCCCACGCGGCAGCCTGCGCCTCAGGCACGGCCGGACGCTCGACCCGCTCGAACGCCCAGTGGCCCCGATACTCCGCCCCCTCGGTGATCCACCTGCTGAGAATCTCCGCTTCGGCCGGCGTGACCGGCTTGTTGATATGCGGAGGAGGCATGATGACGTCGGGATCGGTGCTCGCGACCCGGGCAAGAATCCCGCTGGACTCCGGACTGCCCGGCACGATCGCCGTGCCGCCGCTCTCGAGCGCGGCGATGGCTGCGCCGCGGTCATCGAGCCGCAGGCCGGCCTGCCGGTCCTCGGCGTCAGGCCCATGGCAGGCGAAGCAGCGGTCGGAAAGGATCGGCCGCACGTCGCGGTTGAAGTCGAGCGTCGAGTCGGCGGCCTGGGCCGCCGGCATAGGCCAACCCGCCGGCATAGGCCAACCCGCCGGCATAGGCCAACCCGCCGGCATAGGCCAACCCGCGAGGGCACCGACGCAACAAGCAAGCACGCGGCCACAGCCGGCGAGCTTACGGATCGAAGGCCTGCTCATCCAAGCGGTGTGTCCCATCGAAGATTCCTTGCTGGAGTCCAAAGGGGAACACCCGCGTCGCCATTCGGCGGCCGTTTTTTGCTAGCACAAAGTCTGGCGAGGAAAAACCGGCCGTCAAACGCGGACCTGCACGGAGCGGCAGATCGATCAGCGGGAGACCTGGAGTTTAGACTGCGAAAGAGTCACCGGCAAATCCATTCGCGGCCTGAATGCCTGTATCGCCGCGAAAAATAGGCGACGCAGACCGCCTGCCACCATTGCTGCCGTCCCCTACCCTAAATACTCACAGCCTCACGCCCCAGATGGCACCGCGGGAGCGATTTCGTGGGATGGGCCGCAGTCGTTCCAGCGCAGCAACGGGTGCAGGAACGCTCACCGGCGTAAAGGTGCCGCCATGGGCCGTGGCGATCGTGACCAGATTGAGATTCCGTGCCTGCTGCTCCCGGAGTCCGTCCGGATCGACCTGCCCCGTCCGCCGGTCGAGTGCATGCTGCTGCACACCAAAGGTGTGGACGACGGAGCGGCCAATATCAGCCACCTCAAGTCGTTCCACGACACTCGCGGCGAATTCGCCATCGGACAGAAGATAGATGACATCGGCCCCCAACGAGCCGGCCATGCTCATCGCTTCGTGAATGCCCTGTCCACCACGGCACATCTCGACCGTTTCCAACCAGGCCCGCAACTTCCGTTTGTTCTCCACTGTGGCCGGTTGGAGTGCGTCTGCGGCAACCGGATGGAAGAGCGGATAGGCGGCGTCGCTGGTGAAGATCACGAAGAACGACTGCTCCGGCCGGAGCGAATCGACAGCCCGCACAAGCTCGTCGAGCACCACGTGAAAGCTACCGTCGCGGTGGCTGTTGGAGTTGTCGCAGATGAAGCACACGCTGCGGCCTTGCCCGGCACGGCCGAAAAAAGTCGCTGCAGCCTGGCCGGCAGCCTGGCCCCCGGCCACGTCGCCCCCTCCCGGCCCTTCACCTCGCCCATCACCTCTTTGCCCGCCCCCCACGACCTCGGCCAGCATGGCAGCCATGTCGCCGGGATCAAAGGAGGCCGCCGCTGAGGCTCCGGCGTTTTCGGCCAAAGCGGTGTCTGGCACAGGCAGAGCGGCGGGCAGTTCTTCCGACAGCACCGTCTCGACAATCTGCTGTGATTCCAGGGTGAGCGGGTCGGTCTCCGTTTGTATGTCGGACTGTTGAATGGAATCGAGCGGCACCAAGGAGACCGACTCCAGGGTGGGCTCTTCCAACGCCGTCGTTTCCCCCAGCGTTAGTGCCACACGCACGGGCTTCGCCTCGACCTTGATGTACATCAAGGCCAGGCCAATCAGCATCGCGAGGTGTACGAGACTGCTTACAAGAGCCGGCCCGTGCATGCGAATCCGACCAGCACGGGCACGACGTTTGTTTGGCTTCGCGCTGGGCTTCTCGCTGGGCTTCGTCCTTGGCGACTGCCGCGGCACAACGGACAGCCGCGCGTGGCGTCCATGCCGTCCATGCCGTCCATGGTCGTGATGCGTGGGCCTCGGTCCGCTGGCTCTTGCTTTTCGTGAGCCCTCTGCCGGGCCGTTGTCGCTGGCTGGCGGGCTAGCAGAAACTCGGTGGCAGTCTGCAGCGAGCCTCGCCAGTTCGCCGGCCCGTTCGCCGATCCGCATTCCAAGATCGGCCAGCTCCCGTAAAACCGTATCGATCCGCGTGTCGTCCCGGTCCATCGCCGCTCCTCGAAATGCCTCACCAGAACAGCCTCACGACTCCAGTCTCACGACTGCACAAGCCTCGTCGTAGCAGTCGTACGCCGCATAGCAACGACTGGTTCACGCGGATCGTGCGAACTCGGCACGGAGTCAGAGGCTCGGCATGTGGCCATCCCGCTTCGCGGTACACCCACCTGATGGTGGCACTATACACCTGTATATTTTTGTGTCAAGCGGATGGGCGGGGCGGGAAATGCTCCCCTCACGCCGCCTTGAGCCGCTCGATCTCGGCCTCGAGCTTCTTGACCCGCTCTTCGAGTTCCTGGAACTTCTCGCGGGCCTGCTCCATCCGCTTGCGTCCCTCCTGCATCCGCTTTTCGATCATCTCCCGCATTTCCGGCGGCATGTCCGCCATCGGACGCGGGCGTCCTGGCCGGCCTTCACCACGCATGCCAGGCTCGCCATGCTGGCGATGGTGGTCGCGATGGTGTTCGCCATGGTGTTCACCATGCCCGCCAGGTCCACGGTGCGGTGGCGGACCGGGAGGGCCCATCCGGTCGGCGTTCATCCGGTCGACAACACGGTCGAGCTTGTCGATGATCCGATCGAGGCGACTGGCAGCGTCCCCCTCAGTGGCCCGCTCGTACGCCGGCCCTTCGTCGGCCGCCCTTGCGAAATGAATTCGGCCCGCCACGCTCGCCAACACCACCACACACCCTGCCACCGCCAGCCACTTCAATGCCTGTTTCATCGCCTGTCTCCCTGGAGTTGTGAAAAAATGAGCGTGCTTCGATGAGCGTGCTTGAAACGGTGCCTGGCACCGTTTCGCCCGGTATGATGCTGCTCTTATGAACGCCCCAGCCAGAGGAAGGTTTCGCGACCCTTCGCTCATCGATTTCGGTGCCGATAACGCCGGCCTCGGCCGCCGGCTGGATCTGTTCGGCGACGTGCTCGTCGATCGTCCGCTGCTGCAGCCCTCCCTTCCCCACCGCCAGACCGACCACTGGACCGCCGCCACGGCGATCTTTCAGACCGAGGCCGGACGGTCAGGCGAATGGACCTTCACCGGCCCGCTGCCCGATCCGTGGCGAGTGAGCGTGCCGCTGTCGGCAGCAGCATTGTCGCTTGAAATCCGCCCCGCCCCCTCGGGCCAGGTTGGCGTGTTTCTCGAACAGGTCGACCAGTGGGAGTGGCTTGCCCGCGAGACGCCCCCGGCCACCACAACCCTCTCGCTCTTCGCCCACTCCGGTGCCGCCACGCTCGCCATGGCCGCGGCCGGTAGTCATGTCGTGCACGTCGATGCGTCGCGGCAGGCGATCGCGCTTGCCCGTCGCAACGCCGAAGCCTCGGGGCTCGTCGCCGCACCGATCCGCTGGGTCTGCGAGGACGCCCGCACCTTCGTGGCCCGCGAACTCCGCCGCGGCGCACGGTATGACGGCGTCGTGCTCGATCCACCCTCATGGGGCCACGGTCCGAAGGGGCAGGCGTTTGCCATCGATCGCGACCTCGAACCACTCCTGGCCGACCTCGCGAAACTCACCGCCCCAAACACGTCCAGCCGCCCTGCGGGCCCCATCCTGCTCACCTGCCACTCGCCCCGCTGGCATCATCGGCGGCTCCGCGACACACTGACAGAGGTGTTTTCGTCCCGACGCTTCGAGTCGGGGCCGCTCACCTGCACCGACGCCGCCGGTCGCACGCTCGAACTCGGTGACTTTGCCCGGTGGCATCAGGGCTGACCCAATCGCTGCCCACTCGCTCGGAACGCATGATTCCCCACGACACCATCACAAGCGCTGCCAATCCCCGGGTGCGGGAGACGGCGCGGCTACGGGATGCAGACACCCGCCGCGAGTCGGGCCTGACGCTCATCGACGGTCAAAGGGAGCTGGCCCGGGCCAGCGCAGCGGGCGTTGTCATCGAGGAGGTCTTCATCGATGCCGACTTTGCTTTGGCGCTGCTGCATGATGATGCGGCCGTCAACACACCTCATCTTGCCACACCCGATCTTGCCACACCCGATCTTGCCACACCCACTCTCGCCACACTCGCCTCGCGGGGCACGCGGGTCACAGGGCTCTCGCAAAAAGCCTTCGAGCGGATTGCCTTCGGCAGCCGGAATGAAGGCGTCGTGGCGGTGGCACGCTACCGTGCAGGATCACTCGCGGCGTTTAAGGTCGCGCACGACCGGCCCGTGCTCATCCTGGAGGGCGTCGAGAAGCCGGGCAACCTCGGCGCCATCCTCAGAACGGCCGACGCCGCCGGACTGGCCGGCGTGATCGTCTGTGACGGCCGCACCGACCCCGCCAATCCCGCGGTCATCCGCGCGAGCCTCGGCACGGTGTTCTCTGTGCCGCTGGCAGTGGCCTCGGTTCAAGAGACTCTCGACTGGTGCCGAACCCACACCCGCCGCGTGGTCGCCGCCACGCCCACGGGCAACACCCTCTGGCACGAGGCCCGGTTGGCCGGCACCACGGCGATCCTGCTGGGCAGCGAGGCCCACGGCATCTCGCCGGCCTGGCAGCAGGCCGCCGACGCGGGCACGATCGATCTCGAGTCAGTCCGCCTTTCGATGGCCGGCGCTGCCGACAGTCTCAATGTTTCTGCCACGGCCGCCGTCCTCGCCTATGAAGCCGAGCGACAGCGGGGGAGCCACCGATGAACAACAGTCCGACTGATCCCGACGACATCTTCGCCCACTTGGCCGCCGCCGCCGATGCCGGCGGCACTGATGCGATGTTCGAGACGCTGGCCGCGTCGCTCACGCGTCGCCGCCGCTGGCATGCCCTCTTCGACCTGCGGCTCCTTGAGACACGGATCAGCCTGGGGCTGCCGGCGACCGGTGATCTGACCGGTAATCCGACCGGTGCTCTTGGCGACTTGCTGCCCGCCCAGCGAGACGAACTCGACGAGCGGTCTCTCGCCGCCTGCCGTGAGGTGGGCTGGCCGCTGCTCGACGAGGGACAGGTGGCCGCCGCCTGGATGTATCTCCGGGCCGCCGCCACGCCGGCCGATGTGGCCCGAAAGCTCTCTGTGCTGGCCGAAGGCCTGCTGGCCGCCCCAGGCGTCTTCGACGACGAGGACGCCTCCGCCCGGCTCCAGGAGATCGTGCATGTCACGCTCTGGGAAGGCGTCGATCCGGCGCTCGGTATCAGCTGTGTTCTCCGCACGCAGGGCACCTGCAATGCGATCACCGCCTACGAACAGGCTGTGTCGCGACTGCCTGCAAGGCGGCAGGAAGCGGCCGCCGGCGTGCTGGTGCGTCACCTGCATCACGAGGTGGCCGCGGCACTGACGGCCGACCTCGCGCACCGCGGCGCGACCGTCGTCAACGCAGACGCCGCCACGCCCTCCACGCCCTCCACGCCCTCCACGCCCTCCATGCTCCCACTGCTCGAAAGGCTCCGCGAGGTCGGTGGCGTCGACGATGCCTCGATCCACGTCGATGTCTCGCACCTGCAGTCGGTGCTCCGCATCGCGAGGGTCTGCACCGATCCGGACGTGATCCGTGAGGCCTGGGAACTCGCCTGTTACGCCTGCCGACTGCCCGCAGAGATGGTCTATCCGGGCGAGCCCCCCTTCGAAAACGTGGGGGAGTCCTCCCGGCAGTTCTTCGGCCCGCTGCTCGGCCACGACGTCGATCGGGCAGTCGGTTTTTTCCGCCGTGCGGCGGCCCGAGCCCGTATCGAGGAATCGGGCACGCTCCCGGCCGACACGCTCGTGCTTCTGCTCACGCGGCTCGGCCGGCCCTCGGAGGCCTTGCACGCCGCGCTCGAACGCCCGGCCGAGGGACCGATGCCCAGTGCCATGCTGGCCAGTGGGATGCTGCCGTCACTGGTTGAATTGGCGGCTGCGGCCGACTCATGGGATGCCTTGCTCACCGCCTGCCAAACCCGCGGCGACGAGATCACCTACGCTGCGACGCTCGCGGCCCGACAGCGGGCTCACCAGAGCCGATAGATGGGCGACCGGCATTCGAGGCAGGGGCCACCGCCACCGTTCCCCGCGTAGCCGACATCCGCCGCCGTCTGGAAACCGCGGCCGGGCGGGAGTTGCCACGGCGCCAACATGTCGGGCCGCTCATACGCACCATTGCAACCCCGCCAGCGATTGCACGCATCGCACGGGTCGGGTGTCCAGGGTTCATCATGTTTTGCGCCGCAATACCGCGGGCCGCAGCCGGTATCGCCATAGGGAGTGACCGCACCACCAGCGCCACCGCAGGGACCACACGTGGCACAGGGACGAGAGCTCCCGCACTGACTGGAGCTCCCGCAGGGGCAAGCGCCGTCGCGGGCCTTCTTTAGTTCGGCTGCCGGGGCGGGCGGGGCCACCAGCAGGCTGGCAAACCCGACGAGCAGCAGCGTGATGGCGAGTCGGCTTTCGCTTTTCAGGCCGTTTATGATTTTCATACCGGTTGTTTCGGTCGGCGAACCGCTGCGGCTTCCGCCGGGCTGCCCACGGCGGAAGCGTCATCCGCAGTCTGCCCGCCTTGCCAGACCCCGCCATTTCATCGCCACGTTCCCTGCCGTGTCTCTCTCCCTCCCCCGTAGCGGCAAGTTTTCAACTTGTACGTGTCCCCCTCTCTCTCCCCTGTGGCGGCAAGTTTTCAACGTGTCCGTGTCTCCCTCTCTCTCCCCCGTAGCGGCAAGTTTTCAACGTGTCCGTGTCTCCCTGGTCACCGGATTCCGCACGTTAAAAACTCGCGGCCACAATTCACTCGCGGTCATAATTCTTCCCTCCTCCCGGCCACCATCCTCCTCCCGGCCAAAGGGCCGACTCGGGGCCGCCATCATTCCGGCTTCAGACCGGACTGTGGTCTCAAAAACCTGTCGGTCTCATAATGTGGGCCTTTTGGGTCTTTCGAAGACCCCTCCACAAGCGGTATAGTCTTGGTTGATTTTGACCGGCGGCGGTGGGATTTCTACCGTGTCAATCGCCACGGCATGCCGATGTCCACCGCACGATGTCGTTTTGTCCAGGAGTCACCTTTCTATGCCACGCTCTATGCCACACCACAACAACCACTCGCGACGACGCGTGAGGCAGTCCCGCGGCCATGGCGTTCAGCCGCAGATCGAGTCGCTCGAACCGCGGTTCGCATTGGCCGTCAGCCAGGGCTACGGCACCTGGAGCATCTCGGGTGACTCAAACGCCGCCGATCCCGACGACATCATTATCATCGATCGCAATCCCTCGAATGCCGCACAGTTGCGGGCCACCGTCAACGGCGTCGTCGTCGGCACCCGTCTGGAATCGACGGTAAAAACCATCCGCATCGTCGGCGGCGCCGGCGATGACGTGATCACCGTCAACATTCCCGGCAACACCCGGATCAAGACGCAGCTCTATGGCAACGCCGGCAACGACACCATCACCGGTGGCGACGGCAGCGACTCCCTGTTCGGCGGCCCCGGCAACGACACCCTCAGCGGCGGCAAGGGGCACGACACGGTCCGTGGCGGCACCGGAAACGACTCGCTCGTGGGCAGCGGCGGCAACGACAGCCTCCATGGTGAGGCAGGCCAGGACACGCTCCGCGGAGGTGCGGGTAAAAATGCACTCGACGGCGGCAGCGGCATCGATGCGTTCTTCGGCACGAAGGGGGCCGACCGTGTCAGGCTGGCCGCCGGCGAGCGGCTGATCGGCAACGAGTCCACAAACCCCCTGCAGCTCACCGACGATCTCGACCAGCTCAAGTCGTGGTACATCGACACGGCGATCGCCCAGTGGGGCAATCATCTGGGGAGAGATGCCTGGTCGTGGTGGTGGAGAGACCTCCCCATGCTGATGGACGGCAGCGGCAGCGCCGTCAGACCGGCTGTGCAAGAAACGCCTGCCGGATCGGGCGACTTCTCCGACACCAACAATCAGGTCGCCGGTGTCGATGAGGGAGATCTCGTCAAAACCGACGGACAGCATCTCTTCGTGCTCGCCGGCGACGGCGTCGATATTGTGAATGCATGGCCGTCCGACACCCTGGAAGTCGTAAGCCACATCACCACCGATGGAAACGAGCGGTCCCTCTTCCTGCACGGCACGCGGCTGACGGTGATCTCCCAGGAGACGAGCTGGGCTTCGTTTCAGAACGATCTCGTCGGCACGTCGCGATCGTTCGCGAGCTGGTATGGCAGCTGGCAGTCGAAGGTCAACGTGACGGTGATCGACGTCGCCGACGTGACCAGCCCGACCATTCTCGAGCAGACGTCGCTCGACGGCTGGCTGGTCGACGCCCGTGCCATCGACGGCCGCGTGCTGGTCGTCACCCGCGACAGCTTCGACATTCCCGCCCCGGAGATCATCAGGATCCCGCCACCCATCCATATCGATCCCATGCCGGTTGTTCCCGTGCCTATCGATCCCGGCACGAGCATTGCCTCGATCACGGTCATGATCGACATGCCGATCTCGATCGGTATCGTTCCCTTCTCCGGCGATAGCACGCGGTATGTCTATGAAGACGCTGCCAGCTACCGCAGCAGGCTCGAAGAGGCCTGGGAAAACACCGCGCTGCCGCAGTTCAGCGTCACCGTGGCAGGTGACACGACCAGCGGCGGGCTCGCCCAAGCAGGCCACACCTACGTGCCGGTCAAGGCGACCGACAACACCATGCTGTCTGTCTCATCGTTCACCATCGATGACGACACCGCCGGACCGGACGCGGTAACCTCGGTCGCCGGCGTCTCAGGCAGCGTCTACGCTTCCACGTCAAGCCTCTACGTCTCCGCCACCCATTGGGGCAGCTGGTGGGACTCGACCGACGCGGGCACCACCACCAACATCTATCAATTCGATCTCGGGGCTGTCGACGTGCCGCTCACGGCGATGGGGGCCGTGCCCGGGGCCACGCTCAACCAGTTCTCCCTCGACGAGAGCGACGACGGCCTGCTGCGGGTGGCAACGACCAGCGGTTTTGGCGACAGCGGCTCCAGCGGCGTCTATGTGCTCGCCGCGGCTGCCGGCAACCTGCAGACGGTCGGCAGTGTCACCGGACTCGCTCCTGGTGAACGGATTTATTCCGTCCGCTTCATCGGGGAGCGGGGCTACGTGAGCACCTTCCGGGAGATCGATCCGCTGTTCGTCATCGATCTCGCCAATCCCCTGAAGCCCCGTGTCGTCGGCCAACTGAAGGTGCCGGGCTTTTCGTCCTACCTGCATCCGCTCGATGCCACCCACCTGCTGGGCATCGGACGCGACGTCGATCCCGACACCGGCCGCGTGCTCGGCCTGCAACTCTCGATCTTTGACATCGGCGATCCGGCCGACCCGAAACGGACAGCCACCTACACCTTCGCCGGCGATGGCTGGCAGTCGTGGTCGGAGACGCTCTCGGATCACCATGCCCTTTCCTGGTTTGCCGAGCAGGGCATCCTCGCCCTGCCCGTTCAGCAGGGCGACTGGTGGCAGGGGAGCAGCGGCCTGGTGGTCTTCAAGGTCGATACAAACTCGGAAAACGGCTTCACGAACCTGGGCACGATCGATCACGACGGTCCCGTCCGGCGGAGCATCCGTATCGGCGAGTTCCTCTACTCGGTGTCGGCCGGGGAGGTGAAGGTGCACGCGCTTGCCAATCCAACCACGGCGGTGGCCGCGGTGCGGCTCACGTCGCGGGTCGATCCGTGGAGCGGATATGGACCCGGACTGATTCGTGTCGGCTTCGGTCCAATTCGTTTCCTGTAGGCGAGGCACGTGTGGGAAGTCGCACGATCCCACCGGCTTACGCCGGGGGCTTTTATTGGCACCCCACCAAGCTGCATACAAGCCCTGAGCGTAAGCGACGGGATCCTGTCTGAGCTGACCACCAGGCTGCATCCCGCCGGCTTACGCCGGGGGCTTGTATTGGCACCCCACCAAGCTGCATACAAGCCCTGAGCGTAAGCGACGGGATCCGTAGACACCGCGACCCACTCACGATCTCGCACGGGCCTGCTCGTAGACCCGCAGGTATTCCCGCCCGCTCGAATCCCACGACCAGTCCTGCAGCATCGCCCGGCGGACGAGCCCGCTCCACAGATCGCGGTTGGCATGCGCATCCAAGGCCCGCCAGACCGCCTGCTCAAGCGCATGCGAGTCGTACACCTCGAATACAAACCCGTTGGCCGTGCCGTTTTGCAGCGTGTCGGCCGTAGTGTCGACGACCGTGTCGACGAGGCCACCAGTGGCCCGCACGACGGGCAGCGTGCCGTAGCGGAGGGCGTAGAGTTGCGTGAGCCCGCACGGCTCGAACCGACTGGGCACGAGCATGATGTCGGCGGCGGCCTGCACGAGGTGCGCATATCCCTCGTCGAATCCGATCACGAGATCGATCGTGCCCGGAAACGACGCGGCCACGCGGCGGAGCGATTCCTCGACGTGGCTGTGGCCCGTGCCGAGCACCACGAACCGGGCCCGGCCGCCGCCTGCCATGCGGCCGAGCAGTTCGACGACGAGATCGATCCCCTTCTGGTCGACGAGCCGGCCAACGAAGGCGACCAGCGGCCGCGGATCGGGGGCCGCATGCCCGAGTTTCGCGGCCAGCGCCACGCGGGCCGCATACTTGCCGTCGGCGAAGTCCTGCTCGGAGTAGTGGCGGGGAATGTGGCGGTCGGTCCGCGGATTCCAGGCAACCGTGTCGATGCCGTTGACGATTCCCGTGAGCACGTCGCTCCGCCCGGCGAGCACGCCCTCCAGTCCGCAGCCCCCGGGATCCCGCTGGATCTCCCGGGCATAGGTCGGGCTCACCGTGGTGAGCCAATCGGCGAACACGATGCCGGTCTTGAGCAGGTTGAGCTGGCCCCAGAACTCCATCTGCTGCCAGTTGAAGTATTTCCAGTCGAGGCCCGTGAGCAGCATGTCCCAGTGCCAGAAGAGCCCCTGGTAGGCCATGTTGTGGATCGTCATCACGGTGCGGGCATGCTGCACCGCTGGCGCCGACTGATAGAGCATCTTCTGATAGGCGGGCACGAGGCCGGTCTGCCAGTCGTGGCAGTGGATGATGTCGAAGGGCCGCTCCTGCCGGGATGCCAGTTCGATCGCGGCTCGTGAAAAGAAGATGAACCGCTCCGAGTTGTCGGTGTAGTCCTCTGCCCCACCGTAAAGCGAAGGACGGTCGAAACACTCGTCGTTGGCGACGAGCAGGACCTCGACCCGCGACTCAGGCCGGATGCAGCGGAAGATCCGGGCCGGCACCTGCCGCATGCCGATCGGCACGTCGAACTCGATGCCGGTCGGCTCGATCGGCAGCCCCTTGGAAAACACCTCCCGGTAGGCCGGGATCACAAGCGTGACGTCGCAGCCCTGATGGGCGAGCGCTTCGGGCAGCGCACCGGCGACATCGGCCAGACCGCCGGTCTTTGCAAAGGGGGTCGCCTCACTGGCCACTTGCAGCACACGCATCGACGCGAATTCCGGCTTTCCGTTCAGACGTCCCAAATGGCTCAGATAATCCCAGATAGACAATCCCAGATGGGCGGCTCTCGAGGCGGGCCTACAACCCTCCTGACGATTGAAACCACTCCTTACTACTATATAGTTTGGAAAACCCAGCCATGTGTGCCCTCGTCAATCCCGCCGCGTTGTTCCGCTTTCGCCTCCCCTGCCGGAGGAGGAAGAAGCTCTGGCCGCCCGCGGCCCGAAATCTCGACGCTTCCTGCCGGCTACCGGGCCTCGCGCCGGTGGCGAACGTGCCGAATCTTCTGGATCTGTGGCTGGCCTGGAGCGAGGAGGGCCTGGCCGTGCGGGGGGTGGCCCGGGGCGTCGGGGCCACACGGTGGTGCCAGCCGACCCGTCCCGAAGACAGCGACGGCCTCCATCTCTGGATCGCCACGCGGCCCACGGGCGAGAGCCATCGGGCGGGCCGCTACTGCCGACGGCTCGCGCTCCTGCCGACGGGCGGCGGCCGCTCGGCCGACCTGCCGGTGGCCGTCGCGGCAGTGATCCCGCGAACGAGCGAACTGCCAACCGACCTTCCCATCGGTTCGGTGCCGATCGAAAGCCGGCTCACGGCAGATGGCTGGGAGATCGATGCGGTGATCACGGCAGCGGCGCTGCCCGGCTGGGATCCGCTCGAGATCCCCAGGCTCGGCTTCTTTGCGGCGGTCATCGACCGCAGGCTCGGCCGTGTGCCGGCCTTCGCGCCGCCGGAATACCCCTGGGAGAGCGACCCAACGACCTGGGCCGAACTCGAACTCTCCCGGTAGGGCTCGCTCTTGTTCTCTCCGTCCCCCTTCGTGGCGGCAAGTTTTCAACGTGTCCGTGTCCCCTGCCCCTCGTGGCGGCAAGTTTTCAACTTGTCCGTGTCCCCTGCCCCTCGTGGCGGCAAGTTTTTAACTTGTCCGTGTCCCCTGCCCCCGTGGCGGCAAGTTTTTAACTTGTCCGTGTCCCCTGCCCCCGTGGCGGCAAGTTTTTAACTTGTCCGTGTCCCCTGCATCGATTCCACAAGTTAAAAACTCGTGGCCACGGGTCGAACCTCTTCGGTCTCGTCCTTCATGTGGAGACAGCCTCAGCCCCTCCCCCACGTGGCCAGAGCGGAAACGAGCTGCGTCCCCTTTTTCACGTGGGAAGCTGCATACAAGCCCCTGATACAAGCCCGGAGCGTAAGCGATGGGATGCCTTGTTCCGTGCTGCCGATCCCCCGGCTCACGCCGAGGGCTTGTATAAGCGACGGGATGCCTTATTCCGTGCTGCCGGCTTGTATGGGTGCCTTCATACAAGCCCTCCTACGGAGCGAATACCGTGAACTGGATCGTGTGGTCTGCGTCTGCCGAGAGCGGCACCGTCACGGTCTGGCTCCACGTCCTGCTCACCGGATCGAAGTCGGTCTGCCAGAAGTCGTTCCCGTGAACGGCCTGGTCACACGGCACGCCGTCCACCGTGAACCCACCGCCACGGTGCGTCGGCAGGCCCGTCACCGTGATCGGCACATACCCGAGCCCGCCGAGAATAGTGAACTCGGCGCAGCCCTTCTCCGCCGCCACCCGCACATCGGGGTGCAGCCGTTCGAGACGCCCCTGCTGCACCTCCACTCGCCGCGTGTTACCTACCGCCTCGCGGTGCACCAGCCGCCAGGTGTCTTGCATCGTGGCCAGCGCCGCCCGCAGCGGCTCGTTTGGTCCGTAGTAATCCGTAGCCGCCTGCGGCAGCACCAGGTGCTCGATCGTCGCCTCCACGAAGTCTCCCGGCAGGAGCCGCGTGACATCTGGCGGCGGCACGATGTCGAGCGTCGAGGTCGCTGCACCGCCGACGACCGCACCTCGCTCCGCCACCCATGGCCGGGCGTCCTTGCCTCCCAGCCGGGCCTTCCACTCGCGGATGACGACGCCGCGATTCGCCCAGGCACCTTTGTCTGCACTCGGTCGCCGCACGGCCTGGTGGAGCGACACCCAGGGCGTTGTGCCGGCGCACTCAAGGGCTTGCGTGCGATACTCGTCGCCACCCCACTGCGTGTCCCATTCCCGCACCAGGCCCGTCGCGTCGCCCACGGCCATCTTTCGCTCGCCGGTGTAGCTGTAGGTGTCGGCGCCGATCTGGAAGAGCACGAGCCGGGAGAAGTCGACCGGCTGCGTCACATCCATCCGGACTCTATAGACGCCGCGGACGATGTCGTCGGTCCGCGAAAGGCTCACCATCTCGGCATGCTCGACACCTGAGCCAGCCTCGCCGGCATACGTGACCTCCGTCAGACACGGGCCCTGCTTTTCGTAGGCTGTCTTCATGCGGCCGTGCGGCACACGGCGGCCTGCGGGATCAAAGAGCCTGAAGAAGTCGCCGCCGCCGACGTTGTTGGTCCAGCCCCAGGCTCTGTCTGGCCCCATCGACGTCACCATGACCGGCCGGACATCGAGGATCGAACAGCCGGCCTGCACCTGATCAGGCTCGTAGCAGATCGACTCGCCCCACGAGCCCATCGCCGACTCATCCCAGAGCTGATTCGAGCCCCAGCCCACGAGGCAGAGCTGCGCATGGGAGGCGGCTGGCACGCCGCCCCAGTGGGCAAAGGCGAGGGTGAGTTCCACCTCGACCGCCGTCTCCGCCGGCAGCCGCAACTGCGTGAAGCCATGAAACCAGGTGCCTTCGTAGGGATTGTCGCCCAACCGGCCGTGCCAGTTCTTGGAAAGCTGCACCGGGATGCCGAGGGGATGGCCTTCCCTGTCCCGCAGGATCGCGGACATGCCCGTGATCGGCTGACCGAGCCGGTTGCGCAGGCCAGCGGCCGTCTTCTCGAACAGCAGCCTGACCACCGACTCGTGTGCCGCCGGATTTTTCAGCGTCAGCCGCACCCGCTCGATCAAGTCGTTCCGCCGATCACGTAACGGCAAGGCCGCGGTGGCGGATTCCACTGTTTCCTTCCGCCGATCCGATTCGGCCGGCAGGATCGGGGCCACGGCGTCGAGGTTGATGCTTCGCCAACCGCGGGCATCGTCTGCCGTCACCGGCAGTGGCCTCCCTGTCAGCCCACCCGTGGCGTCCAAGGGTACGGCGGCGACGGTCACAGGATCGTCAGCGGAGAGTGCCGTCGACGTGGCAGGATCGAGCATGATCGCGACCTCATGCCATGGGGCGGCTCCGACGGCCTGCGGTGGCGGCAGATCGATCCGGCGCTCGAGTCTCGCGCCGCCCACGTCGAACCGGATCGCCAGTTTCGCGTCCGGCCAGACCACGGGCGAACGCGTTGCCGCCGCAATACCATCGCGGCGAAAAGCTTCCGTAAACACCGGCTGCGGGTCGGCGAGCGGCGTCTCGGGCTGCGCGAAGCGGCTGCGAATCTGCTCGGCCGTGAGCGCGCGATCGTAGAGGCGGACCTCGTCGATCGCGCCGCGGAAGTGATACCCGTCGCCGAAGCCGTCCTGACGACGGCCGAAGGCGAGGCCCCGTGTGCCGGGTTTCCGCGGGCGGCCAACATTCTTCTCACCCGCGGGTCTGCCATTGATGAAGAGTCGCAGCGTGTCGCCGTCGTAGGTCATGGCAAGATGGCTCCACGACTCTATGGTCAGCGGCTCCCGGGCCTCGACCGTGAAGCGATTGTCGCGTCCGCCGCCGATATTCAACCCCGCCTCTGGCACGCCGCGACGATCGATGATCAGCCCATAGTTTCCATCGGCTGCCTCGTTGGAGTTTTTGCAGACAAGCCACGGAACAGCCTTGGTCGACGTCGCGAAGTCAGCGGGCAGATACACCCATAATTCAAGCGTGAACCGCTCGGGATCGAGGCTCGGAGCATGGGGCACTTCCAGATGGTTGGTGCCATCGAGGCCAAACCCACCACCGCTGCGGCCAAAGCACGTGCCCCCCTTCGCGATCGGGGCCAGAGGCGGCCGCACGGCCAGGACGAGTGCGAGCCGGTCTGGCCAGGCGATCGTTTCGAACCGTGCATCGGCAGCCAGCTTCCGGCCATCGCTCGCCGTGAACACCAGTCCGTTGACGTCTGCCCGCTGCACCCAGCGGCCCGACTCGATGAGCCTCGGACCGGCCGTGCGATCCCAGGCCGCACCGGCCGAACAGCGGTAGGTGGTTCCGTCGGCCTGAATGAACAAGCCGAGATCGGCCGCCGGCAGCGATTCGATCACCGTGTTGTCGGAGCGTGCGAGCCCGGCGTAGCTGCTCGCGGAGACCGGCCCGAAGTGGGGCACCCGCATCGCGGCCGTGTCGAGCGCGAAGGCATAGCGGCCGGTCTGGATGCACCGCTGCCAGGGGGCATGTGGCAGGTGGGCGGGAAACCCATCCCGCCACCACATCAGCGTCTGGTCGCCGGCGGCCGGGGGCAGCGGCAGCGGGCCGGGATCGGCGAAGGCGACGGCAAGCCACTGCCCGCCGAACACGGCAAGAACGAAGGCCACGGCCAGGAGCGACTGAAAAAAAAGGAGCATGGAAAATCCCCCGCGTTCGGCCCAAAGGTCGATCCAGAACCCATCGCACCGTGGCGACAAATCTCCACTTTGCCGTATCAGGCACCCGACTTGAGACGACCGGACTTGAGACGACCGGACTTGAGACCACCGGACTTGAGAGAACACCCTTTTTAGGGATTCCAATATCAGGGAACCCAATCGTGGGTTTGCCCGCCGCGGAACACTTGAAACGCGGGCGATCACTGAAACTTGACACCATCGCCCTGAATGTTATCGTTAACGGCACAGGGTTATGGCAAGGGGAACGGCGATCCTGCGTTCATCGGTCCAGAGATACCGGGCTAGCGACAATGCACTCGAGCGCTCCTTCAAGCCGCGCACGCCGCGATCGAACCACCCGTGGCCGCGGCAATCTCCGCCAGATCGCCGAGGAACTCGGCGTATCGATGATGACGGTGTCTCGGGCGCTCCGGGGATCGTCGGACGTCTCGGCCCTGACACGGGAGCGGATCGTGGCGGCGGCGGAGCGGCTGAAGTATCGGCCCAACCGTATCGTCAACGCCTTCAAGACGGGTCGAACTGGGCTCGTCGGCGTGATGGTGAGGCCATCGAAGCTCTATCGCTGCGACCTGATCGAGGGAATCCATGAGGAACTTGTCGCCGCGGGGGCCCTGCCGGTGATGCACTTCAGCAGCAGCGGCGGGGAGGCGACGCCCGACGCCGCTGAACTGGGCTGCCTGCACCGCCTGCTCGACCAGCGTGTTGACGGCATCGTGTTTTGGCCCTCGGACGAGACGGTACCCAATCATTATCTCGAAGAGGTCTGGAAACGGGGCGTGCCGCTCGTGGCCGTTGACCGGCGACTGCCCCACACGCGGGCCGACTTCAGTGGCACCGACGACGTGGCCGGTGGCCGAGTCGCCGCCGAGCATCTACTCGGCCTCGGGCATCGGCGGCTCGCGATTCTCTCCGGCGAGCCGTGGGTGTCGACGTATGCCGACAGGCGGCGGGGATTCGTCGACGCGGTCACGGCCCACAACACAGCGATCGCAGAAAACAAAGCCGGCGACGAGGCTGTCGTGTGCGAACAGGTCGAGTGTCGCAATGAGGCTTCACTGGATGAAGCCCGCGAACTGCTGAGCCGCCGTGATCGTCCCACGGCGATATTCGCCGTGAGCGACGTGCTGGCCGCGCACGTGTACGAGGCTTCCGCCACCTCCGGATTTTCGATCGGTGCGGATGTGTCCATACTCGGCTACGCCGACATCCCGGAATCGCGATTCCTACGGCCGGGCCTCTCAACCCTGCGGCAGGATTTTCATGAGATCGGCCGCAATGCCGCCCGGCTGCTGCTCGACCGCATCGAGGGCCGCGTGACGACCGACCGTGCCCGTAGCATCCGCATCACTCCCACGATCGTGACACGGCAATCGACCGCACCACCGAACAAACACTGAATCGCCACTCGTGCTTCCCTGAATGCCATAGTCCGTACCTTTTTTCATCCTGTTCTTCATCCTCTTCTTCAGGTGCCACCATGCAAACGCAGACGCAGTCCTTGGGCCGCCGGCCACACGCAGCGGGCTTTACGCTCGTCGAACTTCTGGTCGTGATCGCCATCATCGGCACGCTCGTCGGTTTACTTCTGCCTGCGGTGCAATCTGCCCGCGAGGCTGCGAGGCGCAATTCCTGCGGCAATAACCTCAAGCAGTTGGGCGTGGCATTGCACAACTACTCCGACAAGAATGCCGTCTCAGGAGATAACAAGTTTCCTTATGTCGCCTACCACAACAACGGCCGAGGCGGAAACGATGTCCATTCTTCTACGCCAGGAAATGTCCTCAACAACATGCTCTGGCAGGACTCCGTCAGCTGGATCGTGCAGATTCTTCCACACCTTGAGGAGGATTCTGTCTTTCAGACGTGGGTCACAGCGACCCGCAATTTTCAGGGCATGTACGCCAGCCTGACAGATATCCGGGGCTTTGTAACACCTGCAATGTCGAAGGATGTTCGCATCAATGCGCTCTATTGCCCGTCCTACACAGGCAGGCTGGTCATCGGTGGGGCTGCGGTCGGCGGCCCAGTGAACGAGTCGTATGCCACCAACGCTGGCAGCGGCGTTCGCCTGAACCAAGACTTCCACAAGACCGATCGCACCGGGCTCACCTGCTACCGTGCCAACTTTGGCGTCTCTCCCACTGGAGCCCACAACAACTTCGACGCCCTCGACGGGACCGGAGCATTCGGCTGGCAGAAAAAGATGGGCTTCAAGGATTTCGTCGACGGCACGTCGAAGACCGTCATGCTTGTTGAAAACTCCTGCGGGCAATCCTGGTTCGCCGGTGCGCTCGCATCAACCGTCGCAGGGAACAATACGACAACCCTCTCCAACGGCGTATGGTCAGCGACCTCAAACACAGCCTGGGCGGTGCAACAGCCTGCCGTCGAGATGCGGGGATACCTCGCAAACGTCGGATTGGGCTCGGAGCACATGAGTGTCGGCGGTGCGATGATGGCGGATGGCTCGGTGCAGTTCCTGTCTTTCAATAACCTCTCGCCGCAGATCTGGCTCAGCCTGCTTTCTTCAAAAGGCGGCGAGAATACACCAGGCTCGCAGTGAACAGCGTCCGGCACGGCAGCCGAATGCCACTGTTTAGGTTTTTCGCTTTTGTTCGCCGTCCGTCTTCTTCAAAGGGGTGCCGTGTGATTCCTGTTCTGGACTCTTCGCCGACCACGGGCTGCCTGGCGTGGCTGGACTGCTGTCTCCGCATGCTGGTCATGCTGGTCATGCTGACAGGCTGCCGGGGCGAGATACCCCTTGGCACCGTGACAGGGCACCTGACAATTGACGGGCGGCCTACGCCCCAAGGTGTGCGGGTTGTCTTCACACCACAGGGACCAGATCCCACGCCCTGTATCGGTGTCACGAATGATCAGGGGACGTTCGTCATGTATCACAAGCCGGGCATGAAGGGGCTTCTCGCGGGCCGATACAACGTCTCGATCGCACTGTCCGGCGACGAGGCGACCGGCCCTGTCATACTGCCGCCCGCATTGGCCGACATCACGATTCCCAAGGAGTATCGCACGGGCAGTTCCACGCTGACCTGCGACGTGCAGCGGAGCGGCACCGTGTTTGACATCGACATTCCGACAAAGTGATGCCGATTCGATGCTACCGTGAGTCGGCCCTCCACCTGCGTTTGCACCCCCCAAAGCGCGACGAGACCCGCGCAACGGAACCAGAGCGATGGAACCGCAGGCGGCCCACCTACCCCCTCTCTTGACATGGTGTACGCCTGTATCTATAAGTATGGCATGCCGCGACGACGCCGTGGCACTGCTACACTTTTTAGAGACACAAGCTATGGCCGCCCTGATGAACACGTTCGCCATCTACGAGCAGTTCCGCACGGTCCTCGGCGAGGACGCGGCGAAGGGATTCGCACAGACGCTCGGCACGATGCTTGAAGAAGCGAGGAACGCCGTAACGAAGGAGGATCTACGAATCCTTCGCGAGTCGGTCGACGCCAACGTCTCCCGACTCGAAGCAGCGATTGCCAACCTCGCCGAAGCCCAGGGCCGCACCGAAGCACGTGTCGAGCAGCTTGCTCAGGCCCAGGCTCGCACCGAAGTGCGTATCGAGGAACTTGCCCAGGCCCAGAGCCGAACCGAAGCACGTGTCGAGCAGCTTGCCCAGGCCCAGGCTCGCACCGAAGCACGTGTCGAGCAGCTTGCCCAGGCCCAGGCTCGCACCGAAGTGCGTATCGAGGAACTGGCGACCAATATGAACTCGTTTGCAACGATCCTGAAGCAACTTGTCATCCGCTCCGATCGGCACGAGGGCCGGCTGCTGGAACTTAGGTTCCGCGATCGGCTCCCTTCATACCTCGGCCGATTTCTACGGAAGGGCCAGGTCATTCAGGCCTCCGATCTGCTCGACCAGATCGAGCCGAAGCTGGCAGAGGCCGCAGTCGACGACTTCCTCCGGGCCGACGTCGTCGCCACCGGTATGGTCGACGGCAAGCCCACCTACCTTGTCGGCGAAGTGTCGTACACGGTCGATGCCGACGACGTGATGCGGGCTGCCCGACGGGCGGCATGCCTCGTCAAGGCGGGGCTACCCGCAATCCCGCTCGTGGCCTGCGAAAAAATCCCGCCGCAGATTACAGCCTACGCCCGGCAGGAGGGCGTGCGGGTCTGGGTCGATGGCAGCCTGCTCGACGTCTAGACCCTGCATTGCAGCCTTTCGGAGCGATGCCTGGGGAAACCTGAGACCCCAGCACGATTGAAGTGGCCGTGCGGGTGGGCTTGTGACCCGTGGCTTTTCGGCGTGAGGGTTTGGCTTGTGGCCGGAGGGGTTTGGGTTTCTGGATTCTGACTTGTGGATTCTGTCTCGTGGATTCTGACTTGTGGATTCTGACTTGTGGATTCTGACTTGTGGCCGCGAGTTTTTAACTTGCGGAATCCTCGCGAATCCTACGGACAAGTTAAAAACTTGCCGCCACGGGGGGACGAATATCACGGACAAGTTAAAAACTTGCCGCCACGGGGGGACGAACACTACGGACAAGTTAAAAACTTGCCGCCACGGGGGAACGAGCCCTGCGGTCACGTTGCCACACTCGCGGAGCCGGATGCGGCCTATGCGTATCGTTCCACAACGACCCGGGCCGGCGGCAGGCTGTCGAGGAATATCCTGCCGTAGGGCTTTGTCAGCATCCGCGGGTCGAGAATCACCACCGATCCACGATCCTGGCCTGTACGGATCAGCCGGCCAAAGCCCTGCTTGAGCTTCAAGACCGCCTCCGGCAACTGGTATTCCGCGAACGAATTCCCACCCGCGGCCTGAATCGCTTCGATCCGCGCGGCCGTCAGCGGCCGGTCGGGCACGGCGAACGGCAGCTTCGTGATGATCACGTTGACGAGCTGGTCCCCCGGCAGATCGATCCCCTGCCAGAAGCCGTCGGTGCCCAGCAGCACGCTCCCAGGCCCTTCCCGAAAATCGGCGAGCATGCGCGAGCGGTTGAAGCCGTCCGACTGGCTGACAAGCCGAAGATTTTTTCCCGCACACCAGCCGGACAATGCCCCTGCCGCCTTCGTCAGCGATGCAATGCTCGTGAAGAGCACCATCGCCCGGCCACCGCTCCGCTCGACGTAGCGGCGGATCATCTTCACCACCGCCTGATCGTAGGCCTCTCGCTGACTGGGGTCGGGCAGCTTATCCACCAGGATCAGCTCCGCCTGCCGGGCATAGTCAAACGGGCTACCGAGCCGCTGCGTGCGGGCCTTCGCCACTCCGAGCCGACGCTTGAGATATTCGTAGTCTTCGGCCGACGACGCGGAGTCGCCCCCCGCCGACGCCTCGGACTCCGGCCGGTCTTTTCCACCCACCGCCAGCGTGGCGCTCGTCAGCACCACGGTGCCCACACGGGCAAACAGCTCGCGCTTGAGCATGTCGCCCACGTCCACCGGGGCGCTCGAAAGCAGGAGCCGCTCGTAGCCGCGGCGACTGCGATGCGCCTCAACCCACCAGACGCAGCCGGGTTCGTTCTGGCCCAGCCACATGTCGAGACTGCCCGCCAGGCCCGTAAGCCGGTCGGCCAGAGAGATGAAGTCGTGCCGTTCAGCCTGGTTCGTGATCCCCTCACCGGCAGTCCGCAACTGCCGGCCAAGGCCCTGCAGGCTATCGCTGAGCGTGTCGGGCACGAGGTGCGGTGCGGTGACCCGCCACGGAGAAGTTCCCCTCGGCGCCAGCTTGCCGCGGACCGCACCGAAAAAATCCTCGGCCGCCCGGCGGCACCGCAGCACGGCCAGTTCCAGCTCCTCGAGGCAATAGTGCACGACCAGCCCGCGATGGGTCCGCTCATTGTAGAGCTTCGAGAGCACGCGATCGACGGCGACGCTCGACAGACCGACGCCCAGATGGTCGCTCGCCACGCTCTCCACCATGTGGGCTTCGTCGAAGATCACGACGTCGTAGTTGGGCAGCAGGCTCGCTCCGCCACGTCGCAGCGCCAGATCGGAGAAGAACAGCGCGTGGTTCACGATCAGCACCTGCGCATGCGCCATGCGGCGGCGGGCGGCGTAGTAGTGGCACTGCGCGTGGGTGGGGCAGGCCCGGCCCATGCAGTTGCCGGCATCGCTGGCGACCTCGTCCCAGACCGCATCCAGCGGCACGAAGGGAAGGTCGGCCAGCGAGCCATCGGCCGTCTGCTTTGCCCATGAGACGAGCTCGCCGAGCTGTGATACCTCGCCCGCCTCGGGAAACAGGCTGCCCGACCGCTCGCGGGCCAGCGCCAGCCGTCGCAGGCTGACATAGTTGCGGCGGCCCTTTACGAGCACGGCGGAAAACTCCCGCGGCATCACCGCCGCCACAAGCGGGATGTCCTTCGTGACGAGCTGCTCCTGCAGCGCGATCGTGTGTGTAGAGATCACAATCCGCGGGGGCCGGGCCGCCGTGCCACTCCCTCGATTTTCAACCATGTCCTCGGCATCGGGCTCGTCTTCCGTCCGCGGTTCGACGCGTGCCGGCGTGACGCTCTCCTCGACCTGGTCAGCGGTGGCCGCCAGTATGGCGGGCACGAGGTAGGCCAGGCTTTTCCCGGTTCCGGTGCCCGCCTCGACAATCACATGCTGCCGGTTGGCGATCGCCTCGGCGATCAGATTGGCCATCACCATCTGCTGCGGCCGCGACTCCCAGCCCGCGAGCCGGGCAGCGAGCCGACCGGTGGGCGACAGCAGTTCGTCGGGAGTCGTCATAGGGGCAATGTACCCGTTCGGGCCATTAGAAATCTGCCACCGCAAAACGACCAAGTGGGCCCGGGACTATCTTCACTCGACACACGACATCGTGTCGCCCTGACGGGCGGATGCCCATCCTCAGCGAGTTTCTTCAACCCGTGGCCACGAGTTTTTAACTTGTGGAATACGCCACGGGGGACACGGACACGTTGAAAACTGGCCGCCACGGGGGACACGATGAGCCGAGGATCGCCGCGACACCGGGCTCACGAATCGCGTCTGCACACGGCCGCAGATGGATTTCCGCGGGATCGGAAGTACAAATAGCCTGACCATTTCCGTTCTTACGAGAGGTTTTTCCGTGGCAGCATCGCAAGGTCCGCAGAAGGCATGGGGCGGGGTGTTTCGTGAGCCGACCGACAAGCGGGTCGAGGCGTTCTCCGAGAGTGTCTCGTTCGACCGTCGCCTGGCCGACGACGACATCGACGGCTCCATCGCCCATGCCCGCATGCTGGCCGCCTGCGGGCTGATGACGGTGCCCGAGGCCGACGCGATCTCGCAGACGCTCGAGGAGATCCGCCGGCAGATCGCCGATGGCCTGTTTGAGTTCACGGCTGCGAAAGAAGACATCCACCTCCATATCGAGGCGGCCCTCACCGCACGCCTTGGCGACGCCGGCCGCAAACTCCACACGGCGCGGAGCCGCAACGACCAGGTGGCCACCGACCTGCGGCTCTACTGCCGGCGTGCAATTGACCGGATTGACCACGGGCTCCTGGAATTGCAGCGGGCCTTCCTCGGGTTCGCCGTCCGCGAAGAGGGCCTCGTCATTCCCGGCTACACGCACATGCGGCGGGCCCAGCCGGTGCTGGCGGCGCACCAGTTGCTCGCGTGGTGCGAGAAATTCGATCGCGACCGTGACCGGCTCGCCGACTGCCGCAGGCGGACCAACGTGCTGCCGCTCGGCTCAGGGGCGCTGGCCGGCACGACCCTGCCGATCGACCGCGATCAGGTGAAGGATGCGCTCGGCTTCGCGGCCGTGGCGGCCAACAGCCTCGACGGCGCAAGTGACCGCGACTTCGTCTGCGAACTGGCCTTCGTGATCGCACTGGCCGGCGTGCATCTCTCGCAGTGGGCCGAGGAGTGGGTCATCTACAGCACGCAGGAATTCGGGTTCCTCCGCCTCCCGGAAGGCTTCTGCACTGGCAGTTCGATCATGCCGCAGAAGATCAATCCCGACGTGCTGGAGCTTGTCCGCGGCAAGTCGGCCCGTGCTATCGGCAACCTGCAGGCATTGCTCGTGCTGCTCAAGGGCCTCCCGACGGCCTACAACCGCGACCTGCAGGAGGACAAGGAAGCCATCTTCGACTCGATCGACACGCTCGAGGCGGTGCTCGGCGTGGCCGCGCCGCTGGTCGCCGGCAGTGCGTTCGACCGCGACCGGATCGCCGCCACGATCGACCACGGCCACCTCGATGCCACCAGCCTGATGGAGGCCTTGATCGGGGCCGGCGTGCCGCAGCGGACCGCCCACGAACTCGTCGGCACGTTCGTCCGTCGGGCGATGACCCGGGGCGTGTCGCTGGCAGAGCTTGCCGATCAGGAGTTTGTGCAGGATTATGCCGGTTGGAACGCCACCCTGCGGAGCGCACTTGGGGCATCCAGGGCGGTTGAACGGATGGTGAGTTTCGGCTCGACGGCACCGGCACAGGTTGCCGACCAGATAGCAGCGTGGCAGCGTCGGCTCACATGAGTGATTGGAAGCCGCAGCCCGCGCCTGACGCAGGGGTGGCCAGTGGCGACGAGCGTTTCCCGGGCAGCTTTGGCATGGTGCGTCGTCGTGCTTACGACAATCGGCGGAACCGCAGCCACCGCGGCTGACGAACCTGGGCCCCTGCCCGATCCGATGGCGCAGGCGGTGCTCGACTCGCTCGCCTTCCCACCCCGGACAACACCGTCGGCCCTGCTCGATGCGGCCATCCGCGCTTCCGACGTCGATGCCTACGACGTGGCCAGCCGCTATTTCTCCCGGCTCGCCGATCTCCTCGAGAAGGCGGGCGACGAACGCCTCGACCTGCTTGCCGATCTGGGTGACACCACCGATCCGGCCAGCCTGCGACGGCTCGACCGCATGCTCGGTGACCGCGACGAGGACGTGCGGCCAATTGTGCAGGCGATCCGCGAAGCGGCGCGGCTGCGGCGACGTGATCCGGCCAGGCTCGGGCGTGATGCCGAAGATCTAGCGAGTGACTCTGCCGCCACACGCAATGCCGCGGCGGATCGCCTGGCCGGGGCCGGTATCGATGCACTTCCCGTGCTCGTCGATCTGCTCCAGAGCGACGACGCCGGGCAGGAGCGGGCCCGCAGGCTCGCGCGGGAGCTTGTCCGCGGGATGGGCACCGAGGCCAGGCAGCCACTGCTGGCCTGGCTTGGATCGGACGACTTGCAGCACTGGCCCGGCGTCATCGAGGGACTGGCTGCCGGTATCACGGACGACGACGGAGTCGACTTCGCGGAGTATCTCCTGGCTCCGGCACTCGTGCCCGACAGCCCCCCCAGGGCCCGCGCCGCCGCGGTCCGTCTGCTCGAGCAGTTGGCCAGACGGGGTGCAATGCCGGCCGGGATCGCCACCGACACGGTGCCGCCAAGCCCGGGCACCGCGATCGCGCTGCTTGCCCACCGGCTCGATCGCGTGCTCTCGATCGACGGCCTTCCCGCCCCGGACCACCTGCTCGTCGAGCCGGTCCTCGATCCGGCGACGGCGTCTCTATCGGGCGGCAAGACGGTGGACCGTTTTGTCTGGAACCCGGAGGCCCGCCGCCTCGAACGCATGAATCTGCCGCCCCACGTGTCGCGGGCGCAGGAGGCGATCCATCTGGCCCGCGATCTGGCCGCGCTCGACGCCACGGAGCCCGACGCCGTCCGCCTCGTGCTCCTGGCACAGCTGGAATGGCTGCTGGCTGCAACAGGCAACCTGGCCTCCTCGATCGACCGCGTCGATGCCAAACGGCTGCAGGCCGCGATCACAGGCCCTGAGGGCTTCGACTACGAGGCCGCTGCCGATGTGCTCGAACTCGCCGCCTCACGCGGCATGTTCGCTGCGGCCGCAGGGGCCGCGCGGGCGATCGCGGCCGCCCATGCGGCGGCTGGCGAGACAAGGGCGGTCGAAACAAGGGCTGCCGAAACAAGCGCTGCCGACGGGCCGCCTGCTGAAACGGTGGCCGTGCCTCCAGAGGCACGCAAGGCATTGCTGCGGTCGCTGGTGGTGCCCGATGCCGCTCTGCAATTTGAGTCGGCACAAGCCCTGGCGCAGACCGGCGGCGACCCGCCCTATGCCGGCTCCAGCCGCGTGGTCGAGATCCTGACCCAGGCTGCGACCAGTACCGGCGAGGAGATCGCCGTGGTGGCGCACCACGATCCGATCGTCCGGGAATCGCTCGCCACGGGCCTCTCCCGGTTTGGCTACCGCGTGGAGAAGGTGGCCACGGGTCGCGAGGCGATCCTCGCCACCCGGGCAAACATCGACACCATGCTCGTGGTCATCGCGGCGCGGACGATCCGTCCATCGGCCCTGGAAACGGTCCAGTTGATCCAGCGGCAGGCGGTGGGCGACGTGCCGCCGGTGCTCGTCGTGGTCGATCCACTCGACGACGACGCCCGCGGGAAGTTCCTCACGCAGTTGCTGCTCAAGTTTTCCGATCTGGACTGCGTCGGGATCATGGATCGCCTCGACAGCCTGTTTCTCCCGCGGGTCGATCCGGCCACCGGCAAGCAGGTCGGGCCGCCCCGGTTTCCCGATCATCTGGCCACGGTGGCCGGTCCACAGGCCGTCGACCCCGCCACGCGACAGGCCCGCGCGGCGGCACGGCGGGCGCGGGCGAGCCGAGCGCTCTGGCTGCTGGCCGATCTGGGCCGCCGGGGCTGGGACGTGTCGGCGGTCGAGACAACCGCCGAGCAATCGCTCATGAAGCGACCGCAACCGGGCAGTCCGGCCGATCTCTTCGCCCCCTCGGTGGCGCTGCTCTCCACCCTCGGCTCGAGCCGGGCGCAACAAGCCCTTCTGGGGGAGACGGAGCGGGTCGATCTGACCGCGGAGTCACGCAAACTGGCGTTGGCGGGCTTTGCGGACAGCGTTGATCGCTACGGAGCCCTGCTGGAATGCAGCCCCCTGCGGGGCGTCTACGCGCGGTACAATCATCTCACCGTTCCCACTGATCGAGCCATGGCCGGTGCTGTTCTCGATGTCATTGAGAAGCCCCTCAGAAAGGCCCGCCCCGTCTCTGCCGATGCTGCGCAACCCAGGCCAACACGGTGATGAGGCAGCCTCCCCGATCAAGGGCCTGATCGGCTCGGGGCCGGCGATGATGGAGGTCTACGCCATGACACGGCGCGTGGCCGCGTCGAATGCGTCGGTGCTGCTGGTGGGCGAGACAGGCACGGGCAAGGAACTGGTCGCCAAGGCGATCCACCAGCTCTCGCCGCGGGGCAGCGGGCCGTTTGTCCGCGTCAACTGCGGCGCCCTCTCGGAGGGATTGCTCGAGAGCGAGCTCTTCGGGCACGTCCGCGGCTCCTTCACCGGCGCCATCGCCAATCGTACCGGCCGATTCGAGGCCGCCCATACCGGCACGATCTTTCTGGACGAGATCAACTCGACCACGCCCAAGCTGCAGGTCAAGCTGCTGCGGGTCTTGCAGGAACGGGAGTTTGAGCGGGTGGGCGACACCGAGACGATCCGTGTCGACACCCGGGTGATCGCGGCCAGCAACCGTGAGCTCCTCGACGAGGTCGCGAAGGAGAACTTCCGTGAGGACCTTTACTACCGGCTCAATGTGGTCCCGATCTACCTGCCTCCGCTCCGGGCCCGCCGTGAGGACATCCCGCTCCTCGTGAGCCATTTCCTCGAGCACTACACCGAGGCCAACGACCGCTATGTCGTGCATATCCAAAAGGAGGCCGCTGCGGCGCTGGCGAAGTATCACTGGCCGGGCAACGTCCGTGAGCTGCAGAACGTCGTCGAACGGTGCGTGGTGATGGCCACTGGTGACGAACTCACGCTCGACCTCCTGCCTCCGGCGATGCGGGGTGACCGTCCGACGGTCTCACTGCCCGGCCGGGGTGGTGATCTCGACAGTCTCGCGAGGGATCTCGTCGAGCAGGGCATGGCCACGGCCAGTCCTGGCGACGAGAACCTCTTCGACCGGATCGTGAGCCGCGTGGAACGGGAACTGATCGCCCAGATGCTCGCCGACTGCAAGGGGGTGCAACTCAAGGCCGCCGCCCGCCTGGGCATCAATCGCAACACGCTCCGCAAGAAGCTCCAGGAACACGGCCTCGAAGAGGCGGAGTGATTCAGTCCCCGGTTGTTCGGCGGGGGTGATGGCGGAGCCGGGATCGGTTGAACAGATCGACGAGCCACGAAGAGGATGGGCGGAGCCGGGATCGGCTGAAGATCGACGAGCGTTGGAATTTCGCCCCCAGAGG
>Ga0247832_1001388_pt1 | contig 42902 bp, 41 predicted proteins | sample LaCruzMarch2015__10_FD_192407 | JGI IMG/M metagenome (GOLD analysis project Ga0247832, IMG submission 192407) | Freshwater microbial communities from meromictic Lake La Cruz, Castile-La Mancha, Spain - LaCruzMarch2015_4m | ecosystem: Environmental > Aquatic > Freshwater > Lake | place: Spain... | reverse complement strand
GGTGGTCCGACCCGTGACGTAAACCGTATACCCTACATTTCCGAGGGCGCGTGCGATGCCCGCACCTGCCCCTCGGCTAGCGCCGGTGACGATGGCGACTTTGTCTTGGCTCATTGCTTGTCCTTTACGTCATCTATTTGTGCGTGATTAATGCCTCTACACGTACTGATGCGGAAACGGGAGGAAGAGGAGCCTTTTGATTTACGCCGCAGGTGCGAAAAAAAAGAAAAGGGGGAGGATATTGATGGCAAAACATATTGACGAAATGCGTAGCCATATTATCTTGCCGGTTACGAATATCAAAAAAGCGGTAAGACCGCGGAACATCGGGAAGAATGGCAATGCAACACACGACGATCATACCCAGCCCTGAATCGCTGATCGCGCGCGCCCGCGAGATGCAGCCAGTTCTTCGTGAACGCTCCGAACGGTGTGAGGCTGAACGCCGAATCCCCGCGGAAACGATTGCTGATTTTCACGAGGCCGGGTTCTTCCGCATTCTGCAGCCAAAACGCTGGGGCGGCTACGAAATGGACCCGCAAGTCTATTACGACGTGCAGATGGCCATCGCAGAGGCCTGCATGTCGACGGCGTGGGTATACGGCGTCGTCGGCTGCCACCCGTATGAATTGGCGCTCTTCCACGACCAGGCGCAAAAAGATGTTTGGGGTAGCGATACCTCCGTTCTCGCATCGTCCTCGTATCAGCCTGTTGGCAAGGTCGAGCGCGTTGAAGGCGGTTATCTACTGTCCGGCCAATGGGGTTTCTCTTCCGGCTGCCACCATTGCGATTGGGTCCTTCTCGGCGCCGTTGTACCGCCGGAGAAGGAAGGAGACGCGCCTGACGCCCGCACCTTCTTGCTGCCACGTTCCGATTACGAGATCGTCGATCACTGGCATGTGTTCGGTCTGAAGGGCACGGGCTCCGAGGATATCCGCGTCAATCGCGCGTTCGTGCCGGAATATCGCACGCACCGCTCTGTGGACGGCTTCCTCTGCAAAAACCCCGGCCAAGTTGAAAATGACGCGCCGCTCTTCGCCTTGCCGTGGGCTCAGGTTTTCGTCCGCGCCGTCTCCACAGCGGCCATCGGCGCCACCCGCGGCGCTATCGCAGCAGCGATCGAGATCACCAAATCGCGCGTATCGACCAATACCGGCAAAGCCGCAAAGGCCGACCCGTTCATGCAGAACGCCATCGCGAAAGCCTATGCACAAGCCGACGAAATGGACGCCGTGCTCCATCGCAACTTCAATGAGATGATGGAATTCACCCGCGCGGGAAAAGATATCCCAATCGAAAAGCGTGCGCTCTACCGCTATCAATCGGCGACCGTTGTGCGTCGTTGCGTCGACTTGGTGGACGATCTTCTGCCGCTCTTGGGCGGCCGCGCGATCTACAATGACAGCCCCGTGGTGCGGTACTGGCTGAATTTGAACGCGGCCCGTGCGCACGTCGCCAATGACCCACATAATTTCGGGCCAGACGTAACGAACGTCTTGATGGGCGAAAAGCCTGGGTTCATGTTCCTGTAACGCCCAAAGCAATTACGGGGGAATGACTGCATGCCGACGACGATCAGTGACGCTGAACACGCAGAATGGGGCGAACGCTTGTTTCAAGCGCTTCGCACCCGCAGCGTCATTCCCCCGATCATTGCTTCACGGACCGACCTCACAATTGACGACGCCTACGCTATCTCGCTGAACTTTCTGAAGCGGCGGGAACAAGACGGTGAACGCGTGATCGGCAAGAAGATCGGCGTCACCTCGAAAGCCGTGCAAGATATGCTGGGCGTCCGCCAGCCAGACTTCGGCTTTCTGACGGACCTCATGCATGTAAAGAACGGCGTCACGGTGAACATCGTGGATTCCGGCTTGATCCAGCCCCGCGCAGAAGCGGAAATCGGCTTTGTGTTGAAGCATGATTTGCGCGGCCCGGGCGTCACGGATCAGCAAGTGCTCGACGCAACCGACTATATTGCGCCGTGCTTCGAGATCGTCGATTCCCGTATCCAAAATTGGAAGATCTCCATCATCGACACGGTGGCCGACAACGCCTCATGCGGCGTGTTTGTGTTGGGCGACGCAAAAGTGGATCCACGCGGCGTCGATTTGCCAAATCTCAAAGTCCGCGTGACGAAAAACGGCAAACCGCTTTCTGAGGGATTGGGCTCAGCCGTGCAAGGGTCGCCCCTCACCGCAGTGGCCTGGCTGGCCAATACGCTGGGTGAAAAAGACGTGCCGCTGCTGGCCGGCGACATTATCTTGTCCGGCTCCCTTGTGCCGCTTGAAAATGCTGTTCCTGGCGACCGCTTCGACATGGTGCTGGAAGGCATTGGCGAAGCGAGTATCGCGTTCTCGTAGAGCCCGCAAACACTACAAAATCAAAAACGGCCGGAGCGATCCGGCCGTTTTTTTTATTCTGCTCCGCGCCGCACCCTTAGCGCAATGCTTTAGCGCGCCGGCGGATAACCCGGCATGCCTGGGTGATACATGGCGCTCTTCCAACCGCCGTCCACGAGCAATTCCGCGCCGGTGATGTAGGACGCTTCGTCGCCGCACAAAAACACACTGGCTTCGCCGATTTCGCGCGGGGCGCCGACGCGCTGCAACGGCACCAATGTGTAATCCTCATCGACGGTATTGGCGCCCTTGTTCATCGGATTGCCCATTTGCGTGTTCACGCCGCCGGGATGTACGGAATTCACGCGCACGCCATAAGGTCCATATTCGGCTGCAGCCGTTTTCGTCAGGCCACGGATCGCCCATTTGGAAGCGACATAAGCGCCCAAAGCGTTTGGTCCGCGATAGCCGTCGATCGAAGAGATATTGACGATGGCGCCCTTGCCCGCCTTCTTCATCACCTTGCCCACATGCTTCATGCCCAGAAAAGGGCCCTTCACATTGACTGCAAGAACGCGATCAAAATCCGCCTCGGCCATGTTTTCAATGTCGCAGAAATGAATGATGCCCGCGTTGTTCACGAGCGCGTCAATGCGGCCAAATTTTTCCATCGCGAATGCGACGACATCAATCCATTCCGCTTCGGAGGCGACGTTCAATTTCTTGAAAACGGCTTGTCCACCCAACTCGGCCGCAAGGGCCTTGCCGGCATCTTCCTTGACGTCTGTGATGATGACGCTTGCGCCCCGTTCTGCAAACAGGCGGCTGGTCGCGGCGCCCATGCCGTCTGCGCCGCCTGTGACGATTGCAATCTTGTCCTGCACGCCTGCCATGATCCTATCCTATCCTGAACGGGGTCTTGCGCCCCCTGCTATGATTGAGATGCCTTAATCGCCGTAGGCCGCCGCGCCAAGCCCCAAAGCGATCCACCACGAGGCAGGCCGAATGATTGACACGGCTTCCGGCGGTAAGTACCCGCTGACTTCATACATAGCGGACTTGCGGTCCGGCCCAAAAGCGGCGAGCGTCACAACAAAACCGCGTCCGCCAAAAAACGGCGGCAGAACAGCGTAACATGGGAGGCGCTTATGGCGATCTACAATCATCTTCTGGCGCCCGGTCGCATAAATGGCCTGACGTTGCGCAATCGCATCGTCGTCACCGCGATGGGCGTCAGCTTTTCTGAGGAAGACGGCTTTGTGAACGAGCGCCTGACGGCGTATCACGAACGCCAGGCCGAAGGCGGCGCGGGACTGATCATCCTTGGGGTCACTGCCGTGGGTCACCCGGTCGGCGTGGTCGCATCGGGCCAGACCGGCATCTCGGACGATAAATACATTCCTGGCCTGCGCCAACTCGCCGATCGCGTTCACAAGCATGGCGCCAAGATCGCGGCCCAATTGCACTTTGGCGGACTCGTCGCGGGGTATTCAGCGAAGTGGGGTCACCCGCTCTGGGCGCCGGCCATGCCCAAGCCCTTCGAAGGCGATTTCGGCTCTCAATTCATGCCCGAAGAACTAGCGGCGTTCGCCGGCAGCGTAACACCTGAAATCAAGGTGATGACCAAGGACGACATCGCCCATGTCGTGAACCTGTACGCTCAAGGCGCGCGGCGCGCGAAAGAGGCCGGCATGGACGCCGTCGAGATCCATGGCGGCCACGGTTATTTAATCTCATCTTTCGTCTCGCCGTCGAGCAATACACGCACGGATGAATATGGCGGCAGCCTCGAAAACCGCATGCGCCTTTATGTCGAAGTGATCCAAGCGGTGCGCAAGGAAGTCGGAGCCGACTTTCCAATCATCTGTAAGCTCGACACGCGCGAAGTCGGCAAGAAGGACGGCATCATACTGGACCTCGCCAAACAAGCGGCGCAACTCGTCGAACGCGCTGGCGCGGACGCGATCACCGCCACCGCCTATCACGACACGGGCATCGGCAAGCTGCATTCCGAATCCAACATACCGCACATACCGAACTTCAACCTTCCTGCTGCGTCGGGCTTCAAGTCGGTGGTGAACATCCCTGTGCTGGCGTCGGGCCGCGTAGAGTTCGACGACGCCGACAAAGCGATCGGCGACGGCAATTGCGATTTCGTGGCCTTCGGACGCAAAATGCTGGCGGATCCCTATTTCCCGAAAAAGCTGGCCGAGGATCGCGAACGCGACGTGCGTCCGTGCATATATTGCTACACCTGCGTCAGCGCGATCTATCTGCGCCAATCGAGCCGCTGCGCTGTGAACTCGGAAACCGGCCTCGAATATAAGGTGAAGAAACACCCGAAGGACGCCAAGAAACGCTTCGTCATTGTCGGCGGCGGTCCATCCGGCATGGAATCCGCGCGCCTCTTGGAGAAAGACGGCCATGAGGTCATCCTCCTGGAAAAAGACGAACGACTGGGCGGCACACTGCGGATCGCCTCACTCGCTTACGAACCAAACAATCGCATGCTGGATTGGCTCATGCGCGAAGTGGAGCGCTCACGCGCCGACATCCGCCTCAAGACCATAGCGACGCCCGAACTCGTCAAATCACTGAACCCGGACGCCGTCATTGTCGGCGTCGGCGCGATCCGCTCCATGCCTGATATTCCAGGCAAGGAACACTCGCTGGTGTTCTCCGGCGACGAGCTCCGCGCCATGCTATCAGGCAACATGACCGAAGCGCTGAAGCAGAAGACGTCCTGGTTCGATCGCATGTCGAGCAAGATCGGCGCAGCGACCGGCCTTACCGGCAGCCCCGAAATGCTGCGCGCCGCAACGAAGGCCTATATGCCGCTCGGCGAGCGCATCACCATTATCGGCGGCGAATTGGTTGGTCTGGAGCTCGCGGAGTTCCTGGCCGAACGCGGACGAAAGGTGACGGTGGTGGACGACGCGAAGATCTTCGGCAGCGGCCTCACGGTCGTACGCCGCATGCGTCTCGTGTCGGAGCTCAAAGACCATGGCGTCGCCATGCATCCGGGCGCATCGGACATCGAAATCCAATCGCATGGAATCGCCTTCAGAGATTCGAAGGGCGAGCATCACGAAATCGGCGCGGACAATGTCATCGTCGCCAAAGGCGCGCATGGCGACAGCACGTTGGCGAATGCGCTGCGCGCTGAAGGACTGAAGGTGATCGAGGTCGGCGACGGCACAGGCGTCGGTTACATCGAAGGCGCGATCCGCGGCGCATACGACGCCGCGGACTCGCTTCTCGCCTAAATCGGAATGCACCACAAAACGGCGCTTACATTTTCACGTAAGCGCCGTTTAATTTGAGCGAAGATTCTAGGCTCAATGCGCCGAGGGAATCTTCATTTCGAATTGGCTCGTCGGCACAACATCAATCCTGTCGAAATCGATGAAACGCGCGCAGCTATCCATCATGGCGTCAAGACGCCGCTTGAGTTCCTTCGGATCGCCGCCGCCGCCATAAAATATATCCGGATTCGTCATGCCCTCCGGCAAAAAACACTCCTCAACGATCGCGGTGAGCGGCGCACTGCCATAAGCGAGAGGCCGTACAACCACATTCTGCGTGTACAGGAAATTGGCCTGCACATCGATGGCGACGCGCGAGTGCGAGCCCTGCCAAATCTCCCGCCACGCATCATGCGTGAGGCGATCCGGCTTAGTCAGGAACACCACTTGTGACCAGCCAAACGTGCGCTCGCCTTCCTTCGCAGGATACTTCTCATTCGGAATGACTTCCGATTCCAGCACCAGCCAGGACTGCATCCGCTGACAAGAACTCTTCAGAATGTCGTCGAACGGCTTGCGAAATCCGCCGTGTGAAACCTTCACCCAAAGCTGCACCACAGCATCATAGGTCGGGAAGGTATTGACCTGCTTCAGCGGCGCGGCAGGCTCCACCGTCGCGTCCGGCAAGTTCAAGCGCAAACCACGAGCGCCAGCGCCCAGCAACTTGTCGCTGACGGCCTTTTTTAGATTGTCGTGAAACGATTCACGCGATTGCGCGGGGTCCTTCCACAAAGCGTAGATTATCTTTTCCATGATACGCCCCCCTTATTCCCAATAAGCCTGACCGCCATCGAGCGGCAATGTGGCGCCTGTCAAGAAGTGCGCGTGCTCACTGCATAGCAAGACGATGAACTTGCCAATATCGTCTTCGCAATCGCCGACGCGCCCCAGCGGAATCGTCTTGAAAAAGGCCTTCGCCTCTTCCGGGCGGCTTTCAATCCATTGCTTCATGCCAGGCGACATAGCGTGGGGCGCAATGGTGTTGACGCGAATATTGTCGGGACCCCATTCGGCCGCCGCAGCGCGCGACAACGATCCGATAGCGCGCTTAACCGCAGCGTAAGCGCCATAATTGGCCATATCCCAACGGATCGACGCAGAGGTGGTGAAGTTGATGATATTGCCGCCGCCGCGCGACTTCATGATCGGATAGCACATCTTCATTAGGCGGAACGTCGCAAGCGGCCCAGACGTAAAGCCGCTCAAAAAGGCTTCATCCGTCACGCTGAGCAACGGCCCGAGCGGCACGTCCTGCGCATTATTGACCAGAATATCCACGCCGCCGAAAGCCGAAACGGCATCGGAAACGATACGTTCGAGGTCCGCGGAATCGCTGACATTGCCCTCGCTGGCGATTGCTTTACCGCCGAATTCACGGATTTGCTTTACCGTATCTTCGACTTTCGAGAGCGTCCGGCCCGAGGCGGCGATGGAAACGCCTTCCTTCGCAAGCGCAAAAGCAACGCCTTGGCCAACGCCCTGGCCGGCGCCTGTGATGATCGCGACTTTTCCGTCTAGTCCCGTCAATTGTCCCATATAAATGCGCTCCCTCCGCCCGTCGACTGCGGCTTCTTTTGAAGTCCGAAACTTACTTCAACAAATCTAACATTCCAGTTTTATTGCACCTAATCCTCGCGGCGCTTATGTCTGCAACAAGCTGCGGCCAGACCGCAAACAAATCGGAGCAAAGCACATGGCGAACGAGCAATACGCCGGCATCTGGCGGGATTTCTGCGCCAAATTGGCGGACGCCAGCGACATCCTAACCCGCCCAGGTTCTCCGTCGGATCCATTGGATCAAGCCGAAGGCCTCCGATATCTGAGCCGTCTGACGCGCACTGCCCTCAACATGATCGTGGATTCCGGCGATCCGGATTTCCCGCGTATTTTCATGATGTGCGACGACACGCTGAAGATCGGCGCGGATAACCCAGACAACATCTATCAGCAATTCGTCGTCCGCGGCGATCGTGAGTACCGTCTCTGGGGCGCACGCGGCACCGTGCCGTATCTCAGCCTTGGCTCGAAGGCGAACCGCTACGCCATCGACGGCACTATGGCCTCGACCGGCGAGCTGGAATTCGCTGACGTGCAATTGGAAGCGGACGGCTCTTTCGAAATCTTCATCGGCAAGGAGCATAAGGGCGCGAAGAATTGGTTATCCTTGAGCGAAGACAGCACGCTGGTGATCATCCGGCAAACTTTCGGCGATAAAGCCACGGAAGTTCCCGCAACCTTCAATGTCGAGCGCTCCAGCCCCGGCCCCGAATTCCCAGCGCAGCTCAGCGTCGATGAAATCAAGTCAAAGCTGATGAACACCGTGGCCTGGGTGCATGGCACGGCCAAGACATTCTGCGTTTGGTCAGAAGACTTTAAAACACAGCCCAACCGCATCTATGAAGAATCTCAAAATCGTTGGTACAAAGCCGGCGGCGACGTCAAAATTTGGTATGGGCACGCCTATTACGATCTGAAGCCCGACGAAGCCTGGGTTATCCGCACCAAGGTACCGAAAAACCGCTTCTGGAACTTCCAACTCGACAATTGGTGGATGGAATCTCTGGACTATGCGCACCGCAAGATTTGGATCAACGGCACGCAAGCCAAGTACGAAGCAGACGGCAGCGTCGTACTCATATGTGCAGCGCGGGATCCGGGCTTCGGCAATTGGATCGACATCGCCGAACACCCACGCGGCACCGCCTTGTGGCGCTGGATCGAAGCCGAAGACACCCCAACGCCACAATGTGAGGTGATTAAGCTCCCGGCGCGATAACAACAGCCGGTCCTTAAGGAGCGCCAAACGTGCGATTTGACCAAGGCTGAAAGCCGTCGCAATAAGACCCCGCGTCGTCTGCAAAGGCGGCGCGGGGCTTTTATTGGGCAGCGGCCAAGATGGAGCAATGTTTGATGGCGGATGAGCAACTCCAGGGCCGGGTCGCATTGATTACGGGCGGCACGCGCGGCATCGGACTCGCCACCGCCAAACGCCTCACCAAGGCGGGCGCCGTCGTCGTGGTCTGCGGCCGCTCCGCCGTGGACCTACCTGAAGGCATCCACTTCATGGCGTGCGATGTGCGTGACGCAGATGCCGTAAAGAAAATGGTCGCCGACATCACCGAAAAATTCGGCGGCGTCGATATCCTGGTGAACAATGCCGGCGGTTCGCCGCCCGCGATCGCCGCCACGGCCTCGCCGCGCTTTTCCGAACGCGTGATCGCGCTGAACCTGCTGGCGCCGTTGCATTGCTGCCAAGCCGTCTATCCTCACATGCACGCCCATGGCGGCGCCATCGTGAACATCGCCAGCGTCTCCGCAAAACGCCCCTCGCCCGGTACGGCGGTATATGCGGCGGGCAAAGCCGGCCTAGTCGCGCTCACCAATAGCCTGGCGCACGAATGGGGCCCAAACATCCGGCTGAACTCGATCATTGTCGGCTATATCGAAACCGAAAACACTGAGGCCACTTACGGCAACGATGCCGAGCAACAAGCGATCAGCAAGAACATCGCCGCCGGCCGCTTGGGCAAAGGCAATGAAATCGCCGAGGCGGTGCTGTTCCTCGTCTCCGACGCAGCGTCTTATGTGACCGGCGCGGAACTCGCTGTACACGGCGGCGGCGAGAGCCCGCCCTTCCTCGATATCCTCAGTGAACACGCCGGAAGCTAACGCCTGCAACGATCGGTCGGGTATTCGACATCCGCCGCACACACAAAAGGCCGCGAACCCAAGGTCAGCGGCCTTTTTCTGTTACGTGTGATAATGCCTCAATTATGGATCGTGAACTGCGACAGATCAGGCTTTCGCGTCTCGTTCCAATAATCGACCAGGCGATACGGCCAGGACAAATACACCCGGCGCTTGGAATTATTGTAATAGGATTCCGCCTTCGGGTGGGTCCAGATCATGTCTTCCATCCGCTTGTCGATCTGCTCGTTCCAAGCGTCGAAAGCTTCCCTGGTCGGCTCGATCGCTTTGCCGCCCGCAGCCACAACCGCATCGAGACATTCGACGATGTAATTGATCTGCGTTTCCGACACGAGGTTCTGGCCCGCCGCATGGTTTGGCGCGCTGTTCGGCCCCACCGTGTGGAAGTAATTCGGAAAGCCCGGCACGGTGATGCCGAGCAGCGAACGCGGATCCTCGTCGCCCCACATCTCATCCAGGCTCGCGCCCTTTGCGCCAACAATATTGATATCGCCCTGCATCTTGGAGAGGTTGAAGCCCGTGGCCAGCGCCAGGACGTCCGCGTGCACATGCGCGCCGTCTTCCAAGACGACGCCGTCTTCAACGATGTGATCAATTTTTCGCGTTTCGAAAGAAACGTTGTCGCGCTTCAGACAATCCCACCAGCCATCATCGAGCGTGATGCGCTTTGAAAAAATCGGATGATCCGGCACGAGTTTTTCGAACAGATCCGGGCGATCCGCGAACGCCTGCTTCAAATTACCCAAAGCGAACTGGCGCATCCCATCATTGAGTGCGGAGACCGATTCTTCCTGGTTGTTCCAAGACCGGTCTTTCACAACATTCGCAAAAAGGCCGTCGCCGGCAAACCAATAGACGCGGTAGCGGAACCATTCTTTGTACCCAGGAATATGACGGAGCGCGAACTTGACGCCTTCAGGCACCGCCTTGCCGATTTCTGGGTTCCGCAAGGTCCAATGCCGTGAGCGCTGGAAAATCGTCAGATGCTTGGCCGAAGGCGCGATCGCCGGCGAAAGCTGCACGCCGCTGGCGCCCGTACCGATCTGCACGATGTCCTTGCCTTTAAGATCGACCGAATTATCCCAGGCCGCCGTGTGCATTTTGGGGCCTTTGAATGTCTCAAGGCCTGGGATCTTGGGCAACTTCCACCGATTGATCGGCCCATGACCATTGATAATAGCGTTGGCCTGATGAACCGTCTCGGTACCGTCCTTGTGCCGAACGGTGACGTCCCAGATCGCCGTTTCGTCGTTATAAATGCAGGCCACGACTTTGCTGTTGAAGATTGCGCGATCGCGAATTTTGTATTTGTCCGCCACACGCAGAAGATAGGCCTGCATATCCCGGCCCTTCGGATTGTAGTGGTTCCACTCGGGATAAATCTCAAACGAGAAGGAATAGAAATGGCTCGGCGTATCGACGCCGACCCCCGGATAGACATTTTCGAACCACGTACCGCCGACATCGGAATTCTTCTCGATCACGACGTGTTCATAGCCGGCTTCCGCCAGCTTAATCGCGGCGACGAGGCCGGTCATGCCGGCGCCGATCACCAGCACCTTAAAGCCGGCGGGCGGCGCGACGCGCTCAGGCTTCTCCGACCGCGGCGTGGGCAGCTCAAAGCCCATCTGCTCCAGCAGGAGCGGGATATATTCCTCATCGACGTTTTCCGCGACGTTGATGCTCATCATCTTCTGCATAAGCGCGTGCGACAGCGGCTGAGCTTCCAATGCTGGCGATTGCGTCAAGAGATCGAAAAGGCGACCGCGCAGATCAGCTTGTAAGTCTTCAGGCGGCGCTACCGGATTCATCGAATAGGGAGATGAAATGAACGGCGCGAAACGATCCAGCATAGCTTCATCGTGCGACAGCTGCACGTAAACCATCAGCATGGTGTGATAGTTCGCCTCTAAAAGCGCGCTCCGCAATCCGTCATGATCGCGAATGGGCAGGGTCCGCTCTTCGTCTTTGGCGATCGTCACGTGCGCTGTCATTGGTTCCATCCCGTTTATTTATCGGCGCATTGCAAACGCCTCTTATTCCATAAGACGCGAAGAATGCACGCGAAAGGTCGCCAGCAAGGCCGCCGCAAGCACCTTGTAAGTGTTTACTCACTTGATGTCGACCCCCCCCAAAAAAAGCGCGGTGTCTCAGGCTGTCGGCAGACAATTGCAGAGAAAAACGGCCCAACCATTTTTGGGCGCAGTTCTATTCTAGCAATTGTCTCGCCTGCTCAGCCAGTTCCGGATCGCTTTGATTTTTCATAAAATCGATCCGGCGCGCTAAAGTGTCTGCCGTCATTTCAGGCTGCGTCGAGACCCAAAATTTGTTCTCGGCCATCTGCGCTACGATACGGCGGCAGCCTTCAGCCAAGTCCATGCCGTAGGCCGCCATCATGTCGTGCATGACCTTCCGGTGCTTAGACGCAGCGGTCGGCTCACCAACTCCAGCGTCAGCGTCGAATATCCGGGTCTTGACCATACCGGGAATAATCGAACTGACATGGATCGGCGCCTTGGCGACGTCCATCTCCAGGAACAGGCATTCGCTGAAGGCCTCAATTGCGTGCTTGGTCACGATATAGGCCGTTTGCGTGGGCATGACCGAAAACCCGCCGATAGACGCCAGATTGCCGATCCAACATTCCTGACCGGACTTTAGCATATAGGGCACGAAGGCGCGGACGCCGTGAATGACCCCGTGGATATTAATGTTCAGCGTCGCTTCCCACCGCTCGATCGGCACGTCCCAAGTCAAACCGATCGTCTCGATACCGGCATTGTTCACCAACAAACGCACAGCGCCGTGTTTGGCAAAGACATCCGCCGCCAATCGGTCCAGCTCCGCGGGTTTGGAAACGTCCACGACCATAGCTTCAGCCTTACCACCTTTGTCGCGGATTTCTTGGGTCACGGCTTCGGCGCGTTCCTTCGAAATGTCGGTCACGATGACGTGCATACCGACTTCGCCGCACCGCCGGGCAATGCCCGAACCAATACCAGCGCCCGCGCCCGTAATGACCGCAACGCCACCTGAAAATACCTGCTCTTCCTTCGACAAGGATCAAACCTCCGTCACGGAGAGAATGTGCGTGTCCTGGTCAGGGAACACATAATCGAGCTCGATCACCAGGGACTGGCCCAAAGGTCCACTAGACAACAGATCCGTTTCAACAAAAGCTTGGACGCCGCCGCGGCCATAGGCGTAGCGCGTCACAGGGCCGTAAACGGGCGAAGCGTCCAACCGCGCATCCACGACAGGGTCACCGGCCAACGCACGATTAAATGAAAACGACACATGCCCCTTCAAATCAGGATCGGTCTTTTCCAGACGCTGCAGATTGGTGATGACCTTCTCCAGATCCTCCAGCGATTCCATCAATATGCCGATATGAAACGTGTATTCTGGATCGGTGTCACAGGCCGCGCGCATTTCCGCCACGGCGGGATGCTCGCCCGGTTCGCCAACTTTCAGGGCCGACTTGATCGCTGCATAGAGGTTACGTTGCGCCGATGGGGTAGAGGATAAAAAGAAAATGCCGTCGCCGCGCGACTGATGTTTTAGATCAACGACAAAGCGATAAAAATTGCCGCCTTGCGGGATCGGAAAACTTTGCGTCTCCACGAAACCCAGGAGACTTAACAATTTAGCCGCCCGCGGACCGTTTTCCGGCTCTCCATAATGCAACGCTACATGCCCCATTGAGCGGGCCTTCGACAAATTCACACCAGCATCGTCCGCCATCGGATCCTCCTCAATTTTCCACGCCGCTTCTATGTCCCGACGACAGGCGGCGGCTTTAGCAGGCGCTGCAACCAAAGAGCGCACTCACCCGCGTCTTTGGCTGCGGCGCAACCATTTCGCTAAGCGCGAAGCGCTTTCACATCTTCAGCACTCAGTTTGAGGCCGGCGCCTTTCACCGTTTCCTCCAGCTGCTCCTTGCGGAACGCGCCAATGATGGGGATCGTTTGGCTCGGCTGATTGATCAAATAAGCCAGCACGACGTCATTAATCGACGCATTGTGCTTCTGCGCAACGGCCTGAACCGCTTTCAGCTTCGCGCGATTGCCATCGTTCAAATACATCGACTTCATACCATCATCGAGCTTATCCTCGCCCGAAGCGAGCTTCGAGAAAAAGCCACGGCTCTGGCCGGAATACGGGATCATCGGCAGATCGCCGTGCACGGCGGCGAAGCCGTCTTCATAATAGGCGCCATAACCAGCCGCCGCGGCGCCCTCTGGATTGGGCACAGCCAAGCCCCAGAAAGGCTGGACCGCAACAAACCCCTGATGGCCCTTTGACTTAGAGTAAGCTTGCGCTTCTTGAATGCGGCCCGGCGCCCAATTGGATGCGCCGAAATAACGGATCTGACCGGCCTTTTGGTGGCCAATAAGGGCGTCCATGATCGGACCGACCGGCGCTTGCGGATTATCCGCATGCAGCCAATAGAGGTCGATCGTCTTAACGCCGAGATGATCGAGACTCTCACCGAGATCGCTGGCGATATCTTCGGCTGTAACACGATTGCGCCAATCCCCCACGCGCAGATCCACCATCGCGCCCTTGGTCGCGATCACAAAATTGTCGCGGTTTTGACCCTTGAGCCAGGCGCCGACAGCGCGCTCGCTAGCGCCCTTCGGGGCCGTTGGAATCCAGTCTCCATAAGAGCGGGCTGTGTCGATAAAATTGCCGCCATAGGAAGCAAACTGACCCAACAACGCGCTGGAAGCCGCTTGGTCATAGGCGGTGCCAAGCATGTTTGTGCCATAGCAAACATTACTGACGTTCAGATCGGTGTTCTTGAGCTTCACTTTTGAAAGCATATTCGTCTCCCCGGCCGCAAATGGCCATGTCTGTAAAAAGTCCGTACCGCAGCCCTAAATGCGCCACAAGCGCCCACGCCGCCACAATAAAGGTCAAGCGCGCTTATGTGGGTGTTTACTCATCTCGATGCGAATTCATGAATCCCATTCCAGCGGCAGCGCCTTCAGCATCATGGTCGCGCCGGGCTGGTTCAGAACCGCTTCACCGGACTTGATGCGTAGGTTTTGCATCCGCGGCAGCAATTCCTCCAGCATGATCCGGATCAATGTACGCGCAAAGTAAGCGCCCGGGCATAAGTGCACGCCGGCGCCGAAGCCGAGATGCTTCACGCCCTTGCGGCCGCCTCGGTTGAAATCAACGTTCAAAGGCTCCGGAAACATACGCGCGTCGAGGCCAGAAATCGGTGTCGAGGCCATCACGGGGTCGCCCGCTTTGAATGTCACCCCGTGATACTCAAAATCCTTCGCGGCCATGCGCCCGATATGCGAGATGCCGAAGCGGCGCAGGAACTCCTCCACCGCGGCGGGGATGGCGTCTTGGTTCTCAACAAGCGCCGTCCTATGTTCCGGCGATTCCGCAAGGAATTGCATGATGTGCGTCATCTGCGACGTCACCGTGTCAAGCCCCCCGCTGAACAGCATCATCGTCATCGAGTGCAGCTCTTCGCGCGTCAGAGCCCGGCCATCGACGGTCGATGAAAACAGCGCCTTAAACATGCGGCCTTGATTGGCTTCGGGATTGGCGAGCTGTTCATCCAGCCATGCTGAAACAAAAGCGTTCGAGCGCTCAAAGCCGCGCCAGGTATCTTCCAGCGTGCTCCCGCGAAAGATGTCGTGAATCCACCCGATCGCTTCATCGCGGCGGCTGTGATCGAAGCCCATCAGGGTGAAGAAGACGTCGATCGGCAGCTTGTAGGCATAATCGTGCACGAACTCGCACTGACCGCGAGGAAACTCGTCGAACAAGCCTCGCGTATAGCGGCGGGCGTCGTCCTCCAAAGTCGCCAAGGCCCGCGGCGAGAACAAGGCCTGCGCGAAGATACGCCGGTACTTTGTATGTTCCGGCGGGTCGAAATTGTTCGGGATCAAGATCATAGGATTTTCGATCTTGGGGATCGCAAGCGACTTCGCGGTGAACATCTCGTGATTGCTGAAAACCTCACCGATCAGGTCATAGCGCGTAACTACCCAATAGCCGCCAAGGTCTGGAGAAAAGAAGATGTCCGGCAAATCGTTCATCTTGGCGAGATAAGCCCACGGATCGCGGGCGATCTCCGGATCATTCCGGAAATCAAAGCGCAAAACGCGCTCCGGCGGCACATGAGCAGGTATGGAAGCTGAAACTGGCGCGGCGGCAGGCTGCACGTGGCGATCCTCCAGGACTTTTGTTATGGGCGCAGGGTAGAGCAAATGCCTATTTTACCGTGAGCGCCCGAAACCCTGCACATCGGACAAACTTTAGGGGAGCAGACACATTCTTAGGTCTGCCCTCGCGCCTATCTTGACCCGCGCACTCTGAAAGGGTGCTGTTGCACCATGCATACAGCGCCGACCATCTTGCGCGAAATCCGCTCCCCCGCTGCGATCGCCCAGATCGTGGAATGGCGCTGGCCGACGCCGCTCGACGTCATCGCGCGGGAAGATGCGCATATGCTTGAAATGTCTCTTCCGCCGCTAGCGGCGGATGGAACGGCCGCCTTCCCAGATATCGCTCCCGGCCGCTTCAGCTTCATGGGCAACATGTTTTTACGCCCAGCGGGGATCACTGTACAGGCGCGCAGCATTGGCGGCCGCGTGCAAATCGTTCGCTGCAAAATCGATCCCCGGCATTTCCTCGAAACGGTCGAGCGGGACTTTGACTGGACCGAAAGCGAATTGCGAACCTGCGTCAATCTGCGGAACGACACCTTAAAGACCTTGTTCCGCCGGTTGAACGACGAACTGACCAATCCCGGCCTCGCCAGCGCCGCCTTTGTTGAAGCGTGCGCCACAGCGCTCATGATCGAAGCTGCCCGCACCGTCGAAGCGGGCGAAGAACGCCGCGCGGAGGGCCGCCTCGCCGCCTGGCAATATCGCCGGATCGCGGACCTCCTCGCGGAGGACGATTCCACCCCGAGCGTCCAGGAACTAGCGGCCTTATGCGGCGTGAGCCCAAGGCACTTGCTGCGCCTCTACCGAAACCTCGCAGGCGAATCAATGATCGCTCACATCGAACGCGAACGTACGCAACGCGCCAAAAAGCTCCTGCTCGACCAAGATCTCCCGGTAAAAGAAGTCGCGGCGCGGTTAGGTTTCGCAAACGCCGGCAGCTTCTCCAGCGCCTTCCGCCGCGCCACCGGCATGACTCCCCGCCTCTTCCGTCAGAGCGGCGACGCCGCTAAGCACTAAACCGAACACCGACGCTGGCGCCGCTTCCGGTCGCCTTACGGAGAGACGATGTCCCTCGAGCTTTCTTACGACTACGTGATTCTGGGCGCAGGCTCCGCCGGCTGCGTGCTGGCGAACCGCCTGTCCGCCGATCCAAAGAATCGCGTCCTGTTGCTCGAGGCCGGCGGGAAAGACAATTCCATCTTCATCAATTCCCCCGGCGGTTTGCTGCCCATTCTACACCAAGGCTGGTACAGCTGGATGCATATCAGCGTGCCGCAAAAGCACGCCGGCGGGCGGCCCATGTACACGCCCCGCGGCAAGGTGTTGGGCGGTTCCAGCTCGATCAACGGCATGGTCTACGATCGCGGCGCGCCCAGCGATTACGATCACTGGCGTCAATTGGGCAATGAAGGCTGGGCCTTCGACGACGTGCAGCCTTATTTCAAGAAGCTCGAAAATTTTGAACCGAATGACGACCCGATCCACGGCAAAGGCGGCCCCGTCCGCATCACCAGATTTGGCGTCAACAATCCTATCGCCAAGGCTTTCTGTGAAAGCGCGCAGGCCATCGGCGTACCGTACAATGACGATTTCAACAGCGGCACGCGTGAAGGCGTCGGCCCGGCAGACGTCACCGCCTCTGCGGGTCAGCGCTCCAGCGCCGCGTTCTCCTATCTGCGTCCCGCCTCCAAGCGCCCGAACCTCACCATCATCACCGGCGCGCACGTCACCAAGATCGTCATCGAAAACAAACGCGCCGTCGCGGTGGAGGCCCGCACGAATGACGGCCCGCTGAAAGCGAACGCCGCGCGCGAAATCATCCTGTCCTCCGGCGCAATCCACTCGCCGCATATATTGATGCTGTCCGGCGTCGGACCCGCCGACCATCTCCGCGAACACGGGATCGAGGTAATCCACGACCTCGCGGGCGTCGGCCAGAACTATCACGACCACGTCGCCATCTCGGTGAAACAGACCTGCAGCCAGCCTGTGTCGCTGTTTCACTTCTTCAACCCGCTCGTCGCCGCCAAGGCCGTCGCGGATTTCGCCCTTTTCAAACGCGGGCCGCTCGCGGCGCCACCGATGGAAGTCGTGGCTTATCTGAAAACCATGCCCGGTTCCGAAGAGCCGGACGTCAAGATTCACCTTGCACTCGCCCTCTATGAAAACATGGGCAAGAAGATCATCCCGCAACATGGCTTCTTCGCGCACATCGACATCCTGCGCCCAGAGAGCAAAGGCGAGATCCGCCTCGCCTCCGCCGACCCAACGGCGCAGCCCGTGATCGACCCCAATATCCTGGCGTCGGATTACGATGTGGCCGTGGCCCGCGCCGCAATCAAAGCGGTGCGCACAATCTTCGCGCAACCGGCGTTCGATTCTCTGGGCGCCAAGGAATTCGCACCCGGCGCCGCCGTGCAGACCGATGCACAGATTGACGACTACATCCGCGCCACCGCGATCTCGGACATCCACACCACGGGGACCTGCCGCATGGGCCACGACCCCATGGCGGTGGTCGATCCGCAACTGCGCGTACGCGGGATCGAGGGCCTGCGCGTGGTGGATGCGTCCGTCATGCCGCGCGTCCCCGCCGGCAACACGAATGCGCCGACGATGATGATCGCGGAGAAAGCGGCCGATATGATTTTGGGGGAAGCGTCGGTCGCGGCAGCGGCCTAAATTATCTCCTTGCCATTAGCGTTTCACGGCGACGCTCGATAAGATCTGCCCATGAGTACCGGGCAACACGCGAATTGAGCCCAGGAGAGGAACTTTCATGAAGGCTCCAATCAACGCTGTAATCTTGTGCGCCTTTCTTGGCGCGTGCGCCTCGCCCACAGCTTCAAAGGTCGCGGCGCCATCGACAACTTTGACAAATTGCATGCCTCAGAAAATGGTTTTCTATTTCGGCTCCTGGGAAACGGCGCTGAATGAACTTTCCCAAAAAGAAATCACGATGGTGCAAAGCAAACTGACAGGGTGCTCCATCGACAGCGTCCAGATCATCGGCATGGCGGGGGCCCCAGGCGACGTAGAGGCGAATATGGACGTATCGCGCAAGCGCGCCGAGATCGTCGCCGACGCGCTCGCCGCTGGCGGCTGGCCGCGCGACCGCTTCACGATCGAAGTGCACGGTGAGGAAGGCTCAACGACAGCCGACGGCCTGATCAAACCGATGCGCCGGCGCGCGGAGGTCAGTGTTGCGGCGTCTGCGCCGAAGTGACGCCCGGCGCCAGCCGATAACAAAAGATGCAGAACATGGCTGCGAAACTAATGGCAGAGAAAATAATCCAAGAGCGCGTAACCGCGCCCGTTCAGAGCGTATGGGATCTTCTGTCGGATTTCACCTCGATCACGCGAAGGGCGGCGAGCCTAGCGGACTTCTCCATTGAAGGGTCAGGCGCAGGATCTGTCCGCAGCTTCAGGATCGGCGATGGCCCAATCTTGCGTGAGCGGATCGAATACTTCGATCCCGCCAATTATCATTTCGCCTATAAGCTGCTGCCGCCCGCCTTCATGGACGATCATTATTCCGAAATCCGCATGCGCCCGGACGGGCCGGATTCCTGCGTGATCGTCTGGTCCGGCCGCTGCACTGTCTATTCCGAAGAAGAAGCGGAACAGCGCCGCGCAGCGTTCGAGACCACGTTTCGCAACGGCGTCGCCTGGGTGCGCAAGGAACTCGGGATTGATTAGCGCCAGGACACGCGCACTCCGAATTTCCCAGCCCACTGGAAATGCTCAAGCATGAGCAAAGACGCTCGCTCACAGAAATTAGAATCTGACGACGCCCTTATCGCGCGCCGAAAAAGTGTTAGATTAGGGATGGAGGAAACGCCCATGAAAACGCACTTCATCACCGCATTTGCTGTAGCAATCCCCCTGACGTCCGCCCTGGCGGCGGACAAGCCCGCAAAAGAACTCGAGAAATACTACCGAACCGGCGAGTATGAGACCTGCCTGACGAGCCATCAGATCAGGGAGACACAGATCCTGAACGACAAGCAGATCCTGATCAAGATGAACGGCGATCGCGCCTACCTGGCGGAACCGAAAAGCTGCCCAGGCTTGTCGAGAAATCTAGCCTTGTCCTACGACGCCACCACCGGCCAGCTTTGCAACACCACCATCATTCGCTTGCTGGACACCAGCTCGCCGGTCTCGTCGCGCGGCAGCTGCGGCATTGAACGCTTCGAAAAGCTGGAAAAGAAACAATAGGGGTGAATATGAGCACGGATGATGCCGCGCACGTGAACGGCCGCACGGCGATGGATTTCCTCAACGCCTTTACAAGCGGGAATGTCGAAAAAGCGTGGTCGTTCTGTACGGACGATTTTCGCTGGACGCTGATGGACAAACGCATGGGCGGCGGCGCGCCGGCCGTATTTTCCAAAGACGAGTACATCAAAATGGTCTCGGCGTTTGGGGGCATCTTCCCTCAGGGGATCAAGATGGCGTTTGAAGCGCCGCTCGCAGGTCCGGACCGCGTTGCAATTGAGGCGCGTAGCGAAGGCTTGATGTCGAACGGCGTCACCTATCGCAATCTCTACGTCTTCGTCGTGCAATTCTCCGCTGGCCGCATCAGCGCCGTCCGGGAATATCTGGATTCCGGCTATGCGCGTGCAACACTGGATGGCGTGAGCGCGCAATAAGGCGGCGTCTGAATTAGACGGTCCGCAGGGTAACCGCCGCCACGCAACTCCCCTTAAACTCTAAGCGCTTTCCCAAAAAGTATACGCCATCTTATGATTGTCTTTCATCAGATCTTGGCGAACAACCTGATTGCAAACCTCACCAATTTCACGGTCTGGTTCGCGTTGACATTTTGGGTGTTCCTCGAAACGCGCTCTGTGTTTGCAACCGGTCTCATCGCGGGCATCTACCTTGTTTTGACGAGCGGGCTAGGCATCTGGTTTGGCAGCTTGGTCGACCATCATCGCAAGAAAATTGTGATGATGGCGTCAAGCGCGGCGTCATTCGTCTTCTATGCCATAGGGCTTGCAGCATGCCTGCTTGTGCCAAGGACGACGCTGACCGCAGTGACCGCCGCGCCGCTCTGGCTTCTTATACTCGCCATCATGCTTGGCGTTATCGCCGGCAACATTCGCAGCATCGCCTTGCCCACGCTTGTCACGACGCTTGTTCCAGAAGACCGCCGCGACAAGGCCAACGGCCTCGTCGGCATGGTGACGGGTATTGGCTTTCTGATGACGTCAGCCATTAGCGGTTTTCTTGTCGCCTGGAGCGGAATGGTCGGCACGCTCGCGCTGGCGCTTCTGTTCTCGGCGTTGGCGTTCGTGCATCTAATCTTTGTAAAGCTGGACGAGACCTTGCCCGCGTTTGATGCGGATGCGCCCAAGCGCATCGATCTGCGCGGCACCATCGCGGTCGTCGCCGCGATTCCCGGCCTATTTGCGCTGATCTTTTTCTCCGCCTTCAACAATTTTCTCGGCGGCGTCTTCATGGCTTTGATGGACGCGTACGGCCTCTCGCTCATGTCCGTGGAGCATTGGGGCTTGTTATGGGCAGGTGTATCGACCGCATTCATCCTCAGCGGTTTTCTCATTTCGCGCACGGGCCTCGGCAAGAATCCGCTGCGCACTTTGCTCCTTGTGAACCTCGCCGTGTGGGCCATGAGCGCGGTGTTTACGGTGCAATCATCTATCCCGCTCTTGGCGGCAGGATGCTTCATCTGGCTCTTTCTCGGCCCCTACGCAGAAGCCGCAGAGCAAACAACGCTCCAAAAAGTTGTGCCGCTGGAACGCCAGGGGCGGGTATTTGGATTTGCTCAGTCCGTCGAACAAGCCGCTTCACCGCTGACGGCGTTTCTGATCTCGCCATTGACGCAGTTCTTGTTCATTCCGTTGATGACGACCGGCGCTGGCGCGAACGCCATCGGCGACTGGTACGGCCGCGGCCCAGAACGCGGTATTGCGCTGGTATTCACCGTCGCGGGTTTGATCGGCGTGATCGCCACAATCGCCGCCCTCAACTCGAAATCCTACCGCCAGCTCAGTGCGACCTATGCGGCAAGTCCTGGGCCGAATGAAAGCGGCGGCGGCAAGGGGCGCGCTTAAAGCGACCTGGCGATCAGTTCCTTCATGATCTCCGACGTTCCGCCATAAATGCGCGTGACCCGTGCGTCGCGCCACAACCTTGAGATCGCATATTCCGTCATGTAACCGGCGCCGCCATGCAGTTGCACGCCCGCGTCGCAAACCTCGCCCTGCAATTCGGAATGATAGAGCTTACCGGCGGACGCTTCGGCGCTGGTGAGCTTGCCTGCGACATGGCGGATAATGCTCCAGTCGAGATGCGCCCAGCCCACCTGTAGCTTAGTCGCCAGACCCGCCAGCACAAAGCGCGTATTCTGCAGATCGAACACCGTGCCGCCGAAAGCCTTGCGATTCTTGACGAAATCCACCGTGATATCGAAGGCGCGTTGCGCAGCGGCCTGCGTGCCGACGGCGACGGCCAGACGCTCCTGCGGCAGTTCGGTCATCATATAGGCGAAACCCTTACCCTCCTCGCCCAGGAGATTCGTCACGGGTACGCGCACATCGTTGAAGAACAACTCGGACGTATCGGCATGGTGCTGACCGGCCTTGTCCAGATTGCGGCCCTTCACATAACCGGGCCGGTTCGCCTCAACAATAATGAGCGACACGCCCCGGGCGCCGGCGGCGCGATCCGTCTTACAAGCCAACATCACGAAATCCGCGTGCTGACCATTGGTGATATAGATTTTCGAACCGTTGATCACATACTCATCGCCGTCGCGCACGGCGCTGGTGACGATACTTTTAAGGTCGGAGCCCGCGCCCGGCTCCGTCATGCCGATGGCGGCCACGGCCTCGCCGCTCACCATTTTCGGCAACCAAGTGCGCTTCTGCTCTTCCGTGCCGTAATGCATGATATAGTGGCAGACGATGTCCGAATGGACCGCGAGGCCAAGCACGCAATCGGCATAGGCCAGCTCTTCGGCGACGACGGCGTTGTAACGGAAGTCGAGCCCCAGCCCGCCATATTCTTCGGGCACATTGGGGCAGAGCAGGCCGGCGTCGCCGCAGGCGTTCCAGAAGCCGCGATCGCAGATGCCCTCCTGCTCCCAGCGCAACAGATGCGGCGTGAGTTCCTTATCGAAGAACTTTCGCACCTGGTCCCGGAAAATATGGTGTTCGTCTTCGAACCCCATCCGCGCATCCATCTTCAGCATAGCCGTCTCCCCATGAGTTTGACCCTTCTAAGGACCCTGCCCTACTTTGAACAACCCGGCGAACGGCGTGAACACACATTTTACAAAGCTGGGACGGTAATTTCTTCCGGACTGGCGTAGGGCCACGAAAAGTGGCCGGTCCCGGGCGCCTCGTCCGTTTTACCTAGTGGTCAAGTCACGGCCGCCGCGCTTAAAAGGGTGACAATCTGATCCTTCAGCGATCGGCGGGAAAAACTACGCGCTCAAAGCGCCAGGGAGGCACTATGGCTTACACGCTTCAGGAATTGTCGGATTTCGAAGACATCCGTACCCTCAAACACAAATATTTCCGCTCGATCGACACGGCGAATCTCGAGGTGCTGCGGACGCTCTTTACGGATGACGTGACGGTCGAGTTCCGGGGCGGCGACTACAAGGTGAAGTTCCAGGGCCTGGAGCAATATGTGGTGTTCATCGCCAACAGCTTCCACGCCGACGCGGTGGCCATGCACCAAGGCCATATGCCGGAGATCACGCTGCACGGCGATAAGGCCGAAGCCACCTGGTATCTCGAGGACATTTTCATCAATTTGGCCGACAAGACCAAAACGATCGGCAGCGCTCTCTATTACGACAAATTGGTCCGCACCAAGGACGGCTGGAAAATCAGCGACACCCAATATGACCGCATCATCGAGACGGTCACCCCGCTCGCGGCGGATGAGCGCATCACAGTGCAATACCTGAAGAACCGCGGCCTCAAGAAGTCCGAACTCCAGGATATCAGCCATTTGATCGTCTGGAGCTAATTGGGAAGCTGAGGCTTTCTGCAGGGGGCGGAACGCCATGAAGATAGGTCGCCGTGCGTTTCTCGCCGCAAGCCTTGCGGCGGGCGCATGCGCGACGGCGGGGCCACCCGTTTCCCCCCTGCTTGAACGACATGGCCGAAAGCTTGGCGTGCAAATGTACGCTTTGGGGCCAGGCGCCTATCGCGACCTGGATGCAACCTTCAGCGCCGTGGCGAAAATCGGCTACCAGACCGTTCAGATGAGCACCCAGGGCGACCCGGTGAAAACGCGCGCTGCACTGGATGCTGCGGGCCTCACTTGCACAAGCGTGCACACGTTCGTGAGCGGCCCCACGGAACCATCCGTAACAGATCGCGCCGCAACGCAGTGTGCGGCCTTCGCGCAGGCCATCGGCGCACGCTTGGCGGCGACGTCCATTCCACCGATTGCGGTCCGCAATTTCAAGCCGTAGCCAGGGGACACACAAATTCGAACACTGATGCGCGCGGTTCAGGCCCAAACGCCCGAAGATTGGGCCGCCGCGGGTGACATCCTCAGCGCCTTCGGCGAACGCCTGAAACGCGAAGGCATCGGTTTCGCCTATCACAACCATAATTTCGAATTCGCCAAACTGGGCGACGCCACGATTATGGACGCCCTCCTGGCGCGGACAGATCCAGCTCTGGTGAAACTTGAGATCGATGTGGGCTGGGTCGCCGCGGCGGGACTAGACCCCCAAGCCTTCATCGCCAAGCACGCCGATCGCGCGCGTCTGCTGCATATCAAGGACTTAAGGGCCTCAACCAAGCCCAATTTCGAGCTGCAATTGGACCCTACCGAAGTGGGATCCGGCATCCTGAACTGGCGCGGCATCCTGCAAACGGCGATCGCAAGCGGCGTCGAACATTTTTATGTCGAGCAGGAGCCGCCTTTCTCCAGGCCGGAGATCGAAGCCGCGAAGATCAGCTATGATTATCTCAGCCAACTGCACTGAACCCTGTCTTTAGTCCAAATCCGGCGATAGCGCTTGGATTGCACTATCCCCGGAATATCCTAGGTAAAGGTTCGCCGCCTTTATCTTTAGGAGCCCATTATGCGCGCCAACACCATTCTCGACACGATCGGCGGCACACCGCACATCCGGATCCAGCGGCTCTTCGGCCCCGCCGAAGTCTGGATCAAATCCGAACGCGCCAATCCAGGCGGGTCCATCAAGGACCGCATCGCCCTGGCCATGATCGAGGACGCCGAGAAATCCGGCGCCCTGAAGCCCGGCGGCACGATCATCGAGCCCACCTCCGGCAATACGGGCGTCGGCCTCGCCATGGTCGCGGCCGTGAAGGGCTACAAACTCGTACTGGTGATGCCGGAAAGCATGTCGATCGAGCGCCGCCGCCTCATGCTGGCCTATGGCGCCAGCTTCGACCTCACCCCGCGCGAGAAGGGCATGAAGGGCGCCATCGAGCGCGCCGTCGAACTGCTCAATTCCACGCCCAATTCCTGGATGCCGCAGCAATTCGCCAACCCGGCCAATATCGACGTGCATGTCCGCACCACGGCGGAAGAGATCTTCGCCGACTTCAAGAACACGCCCGTCGATGCGATCATCACCGGCGTCGGCACCGGCGGCCACATCACCGGCGTGGCGCAGGCGCTGAAGCCGCGCTGGCCGAATTTGAAAGTCTTCGCGGTCGAGCCGACCTTATCGCCAGTGATTTCCGGCGGCGCGCCCGGCCCGCACCCCATCCAAGGCATCGGCGCCGGCTTCGTGCCGATCAATTTGCACACCAACCTGCTCGACGGCGTCATCCAAATTGACCCAGCAATCGCCAAGGATTTCGCCCGCCGGGCGGCGCGAGAGGAAGGCATGCTGATCGGGATCTCCTCCGGCGCCACGCTGGCCGCCATCGCCCAGAAGCTTCCGGACTTGCCGCCAGGCGCGCGCGTGCTCGGCTTCAATTACGACACCGGCGAGCGCTATCTGTCAGTGGCGGACTTCCTGCCCGAAGAACCCAAGGCCTAAGCGTCAGCCGCCCGCGCGAAAAACGTGGGCGGCGTCCGGCCCGATAATGAAGGTCCGGCCTGGATCACCAGGTGATGCGCTTTGTCATGGCTTTGGTTGACTTGCCTGCACCGGGTCCCGCAAATCGGCCGCGATAAATTCGATCGCTGCGCGCAAGACTATGGAGGGACCATCATGCAAACCGCCCAACCCGGCTCCGCGGGCTGCACCCGCCTTATCGGCAAAGCCGTCGTGGTCGCAGGCGCCAGCACCGGCATCGGCCGCGCCACGGCGCTTCGGCTCGCGAGCGAAGGCGCCAAGGTCATGGTGGGGTCTCCCGCGCGCGAACAAGTGCAGATTGAAAGCCTGGTGTTGGAAATCCGCGGCGCAGGCGGCGAAGCGCACGGCCTGGCCTTCGACGCCACAGACGATTCCTCCATCGGCACGCTCATCAACGCCGCCGCCGGCCATTTCGGCGGCATCGACGCGGTGCACGCCAATTTCGCGGACCTCGGCGTGATCTTCCACGATTCCGACGCAGCGACGGTGACCGACGAAGTGCTCGAGCGCACCCTCGACGTAAACCTCAAGGGCATGGTGCGCGTCACGCGCCACGCCGTGCCGCATTTGCTGAAGCGCGGGGGCGGCGCCTTGATCTACACCTCCTCCACAGCCGCGGTGGCGGGCGAGAACACCCGCCCCTGCTATGCGATGGCCAAGGCCGGCATCAACGCGCTCGTGCGCCATGGCGCCTCGCGCTGGGGCCAAGAAGGCATTCGGGTCAATTCAATCATGCCCGGCCTCGTCATCACACCGGAAAAAAAAGACAGCATGCCAAAAGACTTCCAAGCTGCGGTCCTGAAGCATGGCCGTTCAACACGCTTGGGCGAACCGGAAGACATTGCCGCCATGGTGGCGCTTCTGGCCTCTAAAGACGGCGAGTGGATCAACGGCCAAACAATCGCCGTGTGCGGCGGCTCAACGTTTGGGTGAACGCGCCAAGCACACTGATATTTTTTGAGTTCCCATATAATTGGGGCCGGATCTGCTTTCAAAAGTCCGGCCCAAACATTCATCCGTCCACCAAACTATTATTCCTATTGCTTCGGCTCATCGACATCGGATTTGTCGAGCTTTTTCGCCATTTCCAAATGCATCTGAACCTTCGGAGCCGTTGCGGCCGCAAAATTTTTCAAGGTCGCATTCGTGCCGTTCTGCGCTTGATCGTTCAAAAGGTTTAGCGCGTTTTCATGCGCATCGGTTTGCTGATCGATATACTTTTCGTCAAAGTCTTTCACGGTCGCTTTGTTCAGCTCCTCGAGTTTCGCGGCATGGTCGCTGTCCAATTGCATCGGCAGCGCGATCATGAGCGCATCCGCAGCCGGCTTCAAAGCGGCCGAAGTTGAAGCGCGCAAAGCACTAGCCGAGCTTACGACCCAAAACAAAAACGGCGGGCTTTTCGGCCCGCCGTTTTCATTTGGTTTGTCGAAACGCAAAGGCTTATTCGCCGTCGCCGTCTCTTTCACGCGGTTGCGGCGCAATTGGTTCGCCAGTGACTTGGTCTACGGCTTTCATGGACAAACGCACTTTGCCGCGATCGTCGAAGCCCAAAAGCTTCACTTTCACGATGTCGCCTTCCTTGACGACGTCCGACGTCGCCTTAACGCGATGCGGCGCCATTTCAGAGATGTGGACGAGACCGTCCTTCGCCCCGAAGAAGTTCACGAAAGCGCCGAACTCCATCACCTTGACGACCTTGCCGTCATAGATGGCGCCGATTTCAGCTTCAGACGTGAGCGACTTGATCCACTTGATCGCAGCGTCAATGGATTCCTGATTGGCCGAAGCCACCTTCACGGTGCCGTCGTCCTGAATGTCCACTTTCGCTTTCGTCTTTTCGACGATCTCGCGGATCACCTTCCCGCCCGTGCCGATCACTTCCCGAATTTTATCGGTCGGAATTTTGATCTGTACGATCTTCGGCGCGTATTGGCCGATCTCGCCGCGGGCTTCGCCCATCGACTTGTTCATCTCGTTGAGGATGTGAATGCGGCCATTATACGCCTTCTCAAGCGCTGTCCTCATGATCTCCTCGGTGATGCCGGTGATCTTGATGTCCATCTGCAAAGCGGTGATGCCCTTTTCAGTGCCCGCCACTTTGAAATCCATGTCGCCGAGGAAGTCTTCATCGCCGAGGATGTCGGTCAACACGGCGAAATCGTCACCTTGCTTCACAAGACCCATGGCCACGCCCGCCACAGGAGACGTGATCGGCGCGCCGGCGTCCATCAACGCCAGAGAACCGCCACAGACCGACGCCATCGAGGACGAGCCATTGGACTCGGTGATCTCGGAGACGAGACGGATCGTGTAAGGGAAGTCTTCCGAACGCGGCAGAACCGCCTTCAGCGCACGCTTGGCCAGATTGCCGTGACCGATTTCGCGGCGGCCTGGGCCACCGCTGCGGCCAACTTCGCCAACCGCGTAATGAGGCATATTGTAGTGCATCATGAAGCGGTCTTTGTGCAGGCCATCCAAGCCGTCGATCATTTGCTCATCGTCGGCGGTGCCGAGCGTGGCGATGACCAGCGCCTGGGTTTCGCCGCGCGTGAACAAAGCCGAGCCGTGCGTGCGCGGCAAGGTCTGCGTCTCGCAGACGATCGGACGCACAGTGTCAAGACCGCGGCCGTCGATGCGCTTGCCTTCCTTGACGATGGCGGTGCGCACGATTTCCGCTTCAGCCGACTTAAAGGCGTCAGTGAAGACTTGGTCCGACATGCCGTCTGGATTAGCTTCGGAGACGACGAGCGCCTTCTTCGCCTTGTCCTTCGCAGCGGCCAGCGCGTCGCGGCGCGGCGCCTTCTGGACGATGTCGTACGCGGAGCGCAGATCGCCGCCGATCAGATCCTTGATCTTCGCGATGTACGGTTCTTTGTCTTCCGGCTCGAATGGCCAAGGTTCAGCCGCCGCAACTTCCGCCAGCTTGATGATCGCATCGATCACCGGCTGGAAGTTCTTGTGGCCGAACATCAGGGCTTCGAGCATGCGCGCTTCGGACAATTCCGATGCTTCGGACTCGATCATCATGATCGCGTCGGATGTGCCGACGATCATCAGATCGAGCTTCGACTGCGGCATGTCCTGAATCAGCGGATTCAGCACCAGCTTGCCGTCGATTTCAGCAACGCGCGCGCCGCCGATGGGTCCGAGAAACGGCAAACCGGAGAGCGTCAAGGCGGCGGAGGCCGCCACGAACGCCACAACGTCTGGATCGTTCTCCTGATCGTAGGACAACACCGTGATGTTGACTTGCGTCTCGTTCTTGAAGCCCTTTGGGAAGAGCGGGCGGATCGGACGATCGATCAAACGCGAAATCAATGTTTCGCGTTCGGTCGGCCGGCCTTCACGCTTGAAGAACCCGCCCGGGATACGGCCCGCGGCATAGTACTTCTCTTGGTAGTTTACGGTCAGTGGGAAGAAGTCGATGCCAGCCTTAGGGGTGGGTGCGGCCGCGACAGCGGCGAGAACACATGTCTCGCCGTAGGTGGCCAACACCGCACCATTCGCCTGACGGGCGATTCGTCCAGTCTCAAGGGTGAGCTTTCGCCCCGCCCAAGTGAGGGAAACTTTTTTCGTATCAAACATGGATTCCGTCTCCAACGACGGCGAGAATTAGCGGCGCAGACCTAGTTTTTCGATCAGGGTCTGGTAGCGGCTCGCGTCAATCGCTTTCAAATAGTCGAGCAGGCGGCGGCGTTGCGAAACCATCTTCAGAAGGCCGCGCCGCGAGTGATTGTCTTTTTTGTGTTCTTTGAAGTGCTCGGTCAGATTCGAAATGCGAACAGTCATGATCGCGACTTGAACTTCAGGCGACCCGGTGTCGCCAGCCGTACGAGCATATTCCTTAACGAGCGCGTCTTTGCGCTCTTGCGTAATCGACATCTCAATTCTCCTGGTTAGGGTAAAAGATGCGCGTTGGCGTCAGCCTTCCCGCACGCATTTCGCCCAAAGCGACGGCCTTTCCGCCACACATCGCCAACGCGGCGCGGGAAGCGTCCTCTCCAGAGACGGTCCGGGGACGCATCTTTGAACGGAGCGATTCCACTTGATGTGGGAGCAGGACGATTGGCCGTCCCTGCCTCAGGCTAAGAGCCTCTTCGCCTTTGATGGTCAGCGCCGGGATGTCGTCCAGCGCGATCTCAAGGGGTAAAAGGGCCCGTTGCGCGGCGTCCTTATGCACGAGATCAATCAGCGCGTCGAGACTTATGGCGTTTTCTTCACAAAACGGCCCGACGCTCAAACGCCGCAGATTAATAACGTGACCCTCGGCGCCCAAAACAGCCGCCAGATCACGCGCAAGCGCCCGAATATAATAACCTTTTCCGCAGCGGATCTCGCAATCCAGACGCACGACGCTGGAGCTTTCCAGGACTTTCGCCTCATGCAAAACAACCGGCCGCGGCTTCAATTCAGGGATCTCGCCGTCGCGCGCGAGGTCGTAAGCACGCGCGCCGTCGACCTTCACCGCGGAATAGATCGGCGGGGTTTGGTCTTTCTCGCCGACAAACTCCGCCAGCGCCACAGCCGCCGCCGCGGGGTCCGGCCGGACGTCTGAACGCGCAATCTCCCGGCCTTCGGCATCCTGCGTATCGGTGGAGACGCCCCAAACGATGCCGAAGCGATAGATCTTTTCGGACTCCATCAACCAAGGAACCGTTTTGGTCGCCTCGCCAAGCGCGATCGGCAGCATACCCGTGGCCAGGGGATCAAGGGTCCCGGAATGGCCGGCCTTATTGGCGTTGAATAACCGGCGCACGCGCGCAACGGCGTCGGTCGAGGTCATTTCCGGCGGTTTGTCGAGCGCGATCCAACCATGGATATCAAGCCCCTTTTTTCTGCGTCCCATTGATCAGGATTTCTGATCGTCGTCTGACGCGCACAAATCCCGGCGAACAGAATCCGATTGCAGAATGTTATTGATATGACTGGCCTCTGCAAAAGACACGTCCGGCAGAAAGTGAAGCTCGGGCGTGTAGCGCAATTCCACTTCGCGGCCCAAACGGCCTCGTAAAAAGCCGGCGCAGCGATTGAGTCCGTCGGCGACAGTCTGGGGCTTTCCCGCACCCAGCGGCGCAACAAAAATATGCGCATGCTTAAGATCCGGGCTGACCCGCACCTCGGATAGGGTGATGGACACATTATGCAGAGCTGGGTCGCGAAGGTTTTCCCGGCGGATGATTTCAACCAGCGCGTGGCGCACAAGCTCGCCGGCCTGCAGCTGACGCTGTGTCGGCCCTTTTACGTGGGGCGACGTAACCTTCGAGCGATAATCTTTTTTAGACATCTTCATCCCCCGGCTTAGCCGGGGCCTCTTCCCTCTCCGCCTCAATGACAAGGCAGTGCGAGGGTGGGGGATTCGGCCCCCAATATTAAAATCAGAAACTCAATAATGCGGCGCGGACAAAATGGTCGTCCGAAACGCAGCCAAAGCGCCAAACTCCTGTCCGGCAGGCGCGCTTGCGCAGGACCGAACCAGCAATTGAGACGCACCGCGCCGACTAGTTCTTCGTTTCCAAGGTGCGCTTGATGACTTCGGTCTCGAAGCATTCGATTTGATCGCCAGTACGGAGGTCCTGGTAATTCTCGAAGCCCATGCCGCATTCCATGCCCGACGTGACTTCCGCCACTTCATCCTTGAAGCGCTTAAGGGTGCCGAGCTTGCCTTCGTGGATCACGACATTGTCGCGCAGCAAACGCACGCCGCAGCCGCGCTTGATGACGCCTTCGGTGATCCGGCAACCGGCAACCTTGCCGACCTTGGTGATATTGAAGACTTCCAGGATTTGCGCGTAACCCAAGAAGCGTTCGCGCAATTCCGGCTTCAACATACCGGACAGCACATCGCGGATATCATCTAAAAGATTGTAGATGATTGAGTAATAACGAATTTCGACGCCTTCGCGTTCGGCCATATCGCGGGCCTGCGCATTCGCGCGGACATTGAACGCAATAATCGGAGACCCCGACGATTTCGCCAAATCCACGTCGGATTCGGTAATGCCGCCGACGGCGCCCATAATGACGCGCGCACGCACTTCGTCGGTCGCAAAACGGCCCAATGCTTGGGTGATCGCTTCCACGGACCCCTGCACATCGGCTTTCACGATGAGCGCAAGATCACGCACTTCTTCGGTCTTGAAGCGCGCCATCATCTGTTCGAGCGACGTACGCGATGCGCCCGGCGAGTTCTTTTCCCGCTTCACACGCCCACGATAATCGGCGACTTCCCGCGCACGGCCTTCATTCTCGACCACCGACAAGGAATCGCCTGGCTCTGGCACGCTATCGAGGCCAAGCACTTCAACAGGCTCAGACGGACCGGCTTCTTGAACCTGCTGACCGCGTTCGTTCATCAGCGCACGCACACGACCCCAGACCTGCCCCACGACGATGACGTCGCCGCGCTTTAAGGTGCCGCGCGTCACCAGCGCCGTTGCAACCGGACCGCGGCCGCGATCGAGCTTGGCTTCCACCACGGTCGCTTCGGCTGGACGGTTCGGATTGGCCTTCAATTCCATGACTTCGGCCTGCAACGCGATCGCTTCGACCAGCTTGTCGAGGCCAGTCTTTTTCAGAGCCGACACTTCAATCGCCTGCACATCGCCGCCAAAGGCTTCGACCTGCAGATCGTATTGCAGCAAATCCTGCAGCACCTTCTGCGGATTGGCCCCAGGTTTGTCGCACTTATTGACCGCAACGATCATCGGAGCGCCCGCCGCTTTCGCGTGGCTGATCGCTTCGATGGTTTGCGGCATGACGCCGTCATCGGCGGCGACGACGAGAATGACGATATCCGTCACCTGCGCGCCGCGCGACCGCATCGCAGAGAATGCAGCGTGACCCGGCGTATCGAGGAACGTCAGGCGCTGACCGTCGGCCAAACGCACTTGGTACGCGCCGATATGCTGGGTAATACCGCCGGCTTCGCCGGACGCCACGTCGGTTTGACGCAAGGCGTCGAGCAGGGAGGTTTTGCCGTGGTCGACATGGCCCATGACCGTGACGACCGGTGGACGCGGCAGCAAGGTTTCGGCCGTGTCCTCTTCGCCGGAGAGGCCTTCTTCAACGTCCGATTCCGCCACACGCTTCACGACGTGACCGAATTCCGTGACGATCAATTCCGCAGTATCCGCGTCGATCGGGTCGTTTGCGCGGATCATCTGACCTTGGCGCATCAAATACAAGATCACGTCCTTCACGCGTTCCGCCATGCGGTTCGCGAGTTCCTGAACGGTGATGACTTCAGGAACAACAACCTCGCGCACGACTTTGTCGCGATTGTCGCCGCCGCCGCCAGAAAGACGGCGCTGCTTTTCCTTTTCCCGCGCGCGGCGCACCGACGCGAGGGAACGCCCGCGTTCGTCGCTATCGGCCGTCACGGCTGTGATGGTGAGACGCCCCTGCCGCCGATTCGGTTCGCCTTTGCCGCGGCCCGGAACCTTAGCAATATTTGGCGCAGGCGGCGGCGGACCCTTTTTAGCTTTCACGCGACCACCGAGTTCGGCGAGCATATCACGATCCGGACCTTTTGCGGCCGCTGGCGCAGGCGCAGCTTCTACTGCGGGGCGATCGTCGGATTCATCGCCTGCTTGACGAGCCAAAGCGGCTTCGCGGGCCGCGCGCATAGCAGCCACTTTTTGTGCGTTCTCTTCCGCTTCACGGGCCGCGCGCTCGGCGTCTTCCTCGTCACGGCTACTTTGCAGCAATGAACGCTCTTCGGCGTCGCGCGCAGCACGGGCTTCAGCCTCAGCCCTTTCGCGTTCGCGGCGTTCATCTTCTTGCTCACGGGCGCGCTGAAGCGCTTCAGTCCGCGCGCGCATTTCAGCGTCAGACAAACCACCCGACCGCTGTTGCGGCGCTTGCTGGCGTTGAGCGGGCGCAGCCGGCGCTGCCTTTGGAGCGGGCGCAGGTGCGGGCGCAGGCGTTGCAGCTTCCGCTACAACAGCTTCAGTCACAGGCTCAGGCTTGGCGCCCGGCTTGTTGATGACTCGGCGAGATTTCGTCTCAACCACGACCGTCTTTGTGCGGCCATGGCTAAAGCTTTGCCGCACGGTCCCAGCGCTCAGCGTCCGCTTCAAGGTCAGCGGCTTGCGCTCGTCGGCGCTCTTTTCGGGATCTTGTCCGTCACTCATGCTTGAGTGGTCATCCTTTGCAAAAAACAAATGTCGAAACCGCCGTCTAAATGTGCCGGCGGCTTCATGAATTCAGTTCAATCGACGTTGTTCTGGCGCCAATCAGCCGGCAAAATTACGCGGAATCCGGAGAGGCGTCCAATATCGACCGTCCAGCGATGCGCGATGCGCCCCACTGGGATGAGGCCATGTATCACACGATCCCGGCCCAACGCCACCCCAAGTTCCTCGGACGTGAAGCATCCAGCGACGGAAACACGTCCCCAGAGCCCAAAAGCCAAGCCCAGAATCTTATCCCGGCCATCCGCCGCCCCATCAGAGGCTTCAAACAGCCAGGTCGGCTTGGCCTTACGCAACGCGGTTTCCACCGAATCGGCGCCCAGGATTACGTCCCCTGCACCGCGGGCGATGCCCAAGAAGTCCAGGCATCTTTTCGCCAGCAAGGCTTCAGCCTGATCGGCGAGTCCCGCCGGTATATTGACGCTCTTCTTAAAACCACGCGCAAAGCCGCCCTTTTTGGCCGCGCTGTCGACTGCGACGCGGGTGCTTAACGTCCAGACGCCGCGCCCCGGTAATTTGGCCGCTACATCTGGAATTACAAGGCCGGCGGGGTCCACGGCGAAACGCAGGAGCTTATCTTCCGACAAGCGCTCCCCCGTGGCGGCGCAGCGCCGCTCACGGAAGCCCAGCGCATTTTCCGCATCTTCGTCTAGAACCAGATCGTCGCCATCACGAGCCCGCGCCGTCATCGGACGCCCCCGCTTCTTCCGGCGCCGCTTCAGGCGCTTCGATCCAACCCGCGGCGATGCGCGCATTCATGATCAAGGCCTCGGCGTCGGCAACCGCGAGATTGAAGGAATCCAAGGCGCCCGGCACACGCACGCGCTCATTGGTTTTGCGGTTGGTCTCGAAATAGCCGGTCAGTTCGTCAGCCGTGAAACCAGCGAAATCGTCCACCGTCTTCACACCCTGTTCGCCCAGCGCCACCAAGTGCTCAAGCGTCAATCCTTCAATGGCCTTCAGGTCATCCGATACGCCAAGCGCGACGCGCTTCGCGTCGAGTTCGGCGGTAAGCTTTTCGATGTGATCCTTGGCGCGGGCTTGCAATTCTTCAGCAGTATCGATGTCAAAGCCCTCGATCATGGCCAAATCGTCGAGATCGACGAGCGCGATTTCTTCCATAGAGGCGAAACCTTCCGTAGCCAGCAATTGACCCATGGTTTCGTCGACGTCGAGCGCTTCTTGGAACAGCTTCGAGCGCTCTTCGAATTCCTTGGTGCGGCGCGCAGACTCGACCTCTTCCGTCAGGATGTCGATCTGCCAACCGGTGAGCTGCGAGGCCAAACGCACATTCTGGCCGCGGCGGCCGATAGCGAGCGACAGTTGTTCATCCGGCACCACGACTTCGACGCGGTTTTCGTCTTCGTCCATGACCACCTTGGAGACTTCAGCGGGCTGAAGCGCGTTGACGATGAAGGTCGCGGCATTGGGCGACCACGGAATGATGTCGATCTTCTCGCCTTGCAGTTCGGACACGACCGCCTGCACACGCGCGCCGCGCATACCAACGCAGGCGCCGACCGGATCGATCGAGGAATCGTTAGACAAAACCGCGATTTTCGCGCGGCTGCCGGGATCGCGCGCCACGGCGCGAATTTCGATCACGCCGTCATAAACTTCCGGCACTTCCAACGAAAACAGCTTCGCCATGAATTGCGGGTGCGCGCGCGACAAGAAAATCTGCGGGCCCTTGGTTTCACGGCGCACATCATAAAGAAAAGCACGGACGCGATCGCCCACTTGCAGATTTTCCCGCGGGATCGATTGATCGCGGCGCACGACGCCTTCAGCGCGGCCGATATCGACAATCACATTGCCGAATTCAGCGCGCTTCACGACGCCGTTTACGATCTCGCCGACGCGGTCTTTGTATTCTTCATATTGACGGTCGCGCTCCGCTTCTCGGACGCGCTGGGTGATGACTTGCTTGGCCGTTTGGGCTGCGACACGGCCGAATTCAACCGGCGGCAATGTGTCGGAAAGCTCATCTCCAGCGACCGCGCCGGGCTTTTTGCGTTGCGCGCGCGCAACGTCAATTTGCGTGTGTTCATCTTCGACCTCATCCACCACCGTTAGCACCCGCCGCAGCGTGACTTCGCCCGTTTTCGGGTCGATGTCCGCACGGATATCGTTTTCGGCCCCATAGCGAGCCCGCGCCGCCTTCGCCATGGCGTCGGCCATCGCAGCGATCACGATCTCCTTATCAATGGACTTTTCACGGGCGACGGCGTCGGCGATCTGCAGGATCTCGAGCCGGTTTGCGGAAACGCCAGCATTCATGGGGGTCACTCCTACTTTTCGTCTTCTCCGCCGATTGCATCGGCGTCATTTTCAGCAAATTCGGGTTCGGCGTCGCCGCGCTCTTTCGCGCGGCGCATATCTTCGGCAATCAAGGCGTCGGTCAAGACCAGCCGCGCATCGGCGATATGATGAAACCGCCAGGAGACGATCTCGCCGTCATCCAGTTTCAATTTGACTGTATCGTCTTCGACGCCAGCAAGAACGCCGCGGAAACGGCGACGCCCCCCTTGCATCCGGGCCAATTCGACCTTGGCCTCAAAACCTTCGAAGTTCGAAAAGTCCTGCACCCGAGTCAGCGGCCGGTCGATTCCAGGAGACGACACTTCCAGCACATAACCCGCAGGAATTGGATCCATCTCTTCCAAGGGTTGAGACAAAGCGCGGGATAGGCTAGCGCAATTCTCGACGTTGAAACCGCCATCAGGCCGCTCTGCCATAATCTGCACACGCGGCTGCCGGTCGCCCAAAACGCGCACGCGCACGATCTCAAAGCCGAGACCCGCAGCAGCGGAATCGGCGAGACTCGCGATTGTTTCCTCAAGGATCGAGGAGGTGCGCATCAGGACTCCGGGTTAATCCCGTTTCGGAAAACAAAAAAGCGGCTCCTCCCGGAGCCGCCTGCCGTGCATCCGCACGTAGACGTCAATTTCAACGCCTTCTAGCCCACTTCAGCGGCCTTGTCACGACCCAATCGGCAGGGACCGTTCACACCAACTCGCAGCGCCAATTATCCTTAATCACGCGAATCTGCCGGTCCGCATTCGGCAAAGCGCGGATCATACCCGTCTCTGCGATGCTCCAAATCACAACCCCATCGTCTTCATCAGGGGCAACGAGCAATTCTTCCTTGGTGTACGGCACGGTCTCCGCGAAATACCGTTTGTAATTCGGATGGGCGTCAAAAACATGCCCTTGGACCGGATTGACGGAGATAAAAAATCCCGATCGCGCCTTCCCGACATTGTCGGCCAAGCGGCGCATCAATTCCGTACCGAAAGAATTGTAGATATACGCCACAACTTGCCCTGAAGAAGGTAATTCGGGCGCACTCGCATCGCCCTCGACCATACGAATAGGCGTTCTCTTCGGGTGCTTCGCAGCGATCGCGGCCGCGTGTTTACGGCATATCGCGCAAAGGCTCGGGTTCAATTCGATGCCGGTAATGCTGGCGAAAGGATATTCAGACGCCACCGCTAAAGCGCGCCCCTTACCTGCGCCAAGATCGATAAAGTGGCTGTTTGCGATATCTGGGATTTGCTCGATAGCCTTTCGCAGCACCGACGGCATGATGCTTCCATATCCGACGTTTGCGCCCTCAATGGCTTTGCCTTTGCCGGACTGCAATGCGTGGTTCGGCAGAAACCCGCGCGTATCGATCCCGAGATCTTGATCAAATCGCAGATGCGCGCGGTTGCGACGAAGCGCCCAATCATAGGCGCGAAACAACGGCGCCCGGATTGCGGGGAAGCGGGCCACCGCATCAAAGACGCGCTTAGAAAATCCCGGCGCGCCGGATTGGTCGTTCATGCTGTCCCCCACAGACTTGAAAGAACCATCAAATTCAAAAGACGACGGCACGTGGAACACAGACATTTTTTTTCTCAAAAAGACAAGTCTTTCAGAGCCGAAACCAAAAACCACTCAATAAACGCTGCTAATGAGGCACAAGGTTTTTGGTTCGGTTGCCGTGGCGCGGCGCCGTCGCCACTATCTGTGCGACACCGCTATGCCCCCTTTGGATATCCAATGAGCGCTTTGTTTTCAACCATTACTTTGGGCCGCGTTACACTGCCCAATCGCATCATCATCTCCCCGATGTGCCAATATTCAGCCGAAAACGGCCAAGCCACGGACTGGCACACAATTCATGTCGGGACTCTGGCGCTCTACGGCGCGGCATTGCTCATTACCGAAGCAACGGCCGTCGAGCCCGCAGGCCGCATCTCACCCGGCGATCTTGGCCTTTAGGATGATGCAACCGAAGCCGCGCTTGTCCCTGTACTGAAGGCTGCACGCGCCTATTCAAAGATTCCCATCGTCTTTCAAATCGCTCACGCCGGCCGAAAGGCATCTTGCGCCAAACCGTGGGATAGCGGCGCGCAGCTCTCGCGCCATGAAGGTGGATGGAAGACGTTCGCACCGTCCGCCATCCCCCATAACGACGGCGAGCGGGCGCCGAATGCGTTGGATGAAGCCGGCATGCAGCGCATCAAAACGCCTTCGCCCAGACGGCCAAGCGCGCAGCGCGCTTGGGGGCCGATGGCGCAGAGGTCCACGGCGCACATGGCTATTTGCCGCACGAATTTGTCTCGCCGATCGCCAACAAACGCGCCGACCGCTATGGCGGAACACTCGAAAACCGTATGCGTTTTCCATTGGAGGTGTTTGACGCCGTGCGCGCCGCGCTGCCGGCGAAGCTCGCCGGATTTCGCATTTCCGCCACGGATTGGGCCGAAGGCGGCTGGCCAATCGAAGACGCAATCGGGTTTGTCTCAGAGCTTGAAAATCGCGGCGCCGATTGGATCGACGTCTCCTCTGGCGGAATCTCAGCCCATCAACAAATCCCACTCAAGGCGGGCTATCAAGTGCATCTGGCCGATGCGATAAAGGCGGCGACAGGCTTGCCCACCATGGCGGTTGGCTTGATCACCGAACCGCTGCACGCGGAAGACATCGTTGTAAATGGCCAAGCTGACATGATCGCCATTGCGCGCGCCGTTTTGTACGATCCACGCTGGCCGTGGCATGCGGCGGCGGCGCTGGGCGCTCAGATTGAAGTGGCGCCGCAATATCTACGCTCGCAACCGCGTGAGTTCAAAGACCTGCTGGTGATGGAAAAGCGTTGAAGCTCTTCAATCCGCACGCACGAAATCCAAAAAAACCGGCGGCATGTCACCCAGCTTTTTTAGCTCGTAACGCGTGGTGACGTGATCGGCGGGCGGGTTTTTCCAATCCGCAACGCAGGTCGCATTCCAGCGAAATCGCCGGTCGCGCAACAAGCGCTCCAGCATCCATTCAGCGTAATCCGCCCAATCAGTGGCGAGACGCAGCATCCCATCCGGACGGATCAGGCGCGCCAATTCGACGATGAAATCCTCCTGAATCAAACGCCGCTTATGATGCCGCGTTTTCGGCCACGGATCGGCGAACAGGATGAAGCAACGATCCAGGCAGCCATCATGCAACCGCATTGTCGCCTCCCGCGCGTCGCCCATATGCAGACGGATATTGCGGAGGTTGTTTTCCTCAATCCCGACGAGCGCTTTCGCGATGCCTTCATTGAAAGGCTCGCAGCCTATAAAGCCGATATCCGGATGACGCTTGGCTTGTTCAATCAGATGTTCGCCGCCGCCGAAGCCGATTTCCAGCCAGATTTCTTTCGGCGAGAATCCCTCCGCAGCCGGCGGCGCAAGACTGTGTTCGTTCGAAGCAAGGGCGAACATCTCGCGCGGGTCGAGTTCACCCGCGTCTGCATCAGGAACCTCAAGATGCGGCAGCAGCGCATCCAGCAGGTTTTGCTGGCGCAGCGACAAGGGCCGGCCCTTGGCGCGGCCGAAGGTGCGAAGGAGAGCGTATTCCATCGGCGGTTTCATACCGCGGCCCGCCGGAAGATAAAGCCCGTTCGCCGTAAGAGCGCGGCCGGGTGGAGCGATCCGGCTCGGTGAAAACGAACGCGCCGCAGATTTGGAGACCGCGGCGCCGATCGCTCAGTAAGTTCAGGACTCACTCAGCCCGGCTTCTTCGGCGTGGTCGCCGCGACAGCCGACTGGCGCAGGATCTCTTGCGCACGCTTCAACTGAAAGTCGTCTTTCTCATTCCAGTTTTCCGGCGGCTGATCGACAGGACCGAGTGTCTTTTTTTGGGCCTTTTCGTCGTCTTCACCCGCCTTGGAGCCCGGGCCAAACGCATTGGACAGAGCGTGCGGCAGATCTTTTTCGCTCAGGATCGGGCCCTTGATCTTTGGATCGCGCGACGCGAGCACGATGACATCCGGATCGACGCCCTCGCCTTGGATCGAGCGGCCAGATGGCGTGAAATACCGCGCCGTCGTCAAGCGCAGCGCGCCCTGGCGGCCACCCTTGATGGGGATGACGGTTTGCACGGAGCCCTTGCCGAAGGAGCGCATGCCGACGACCTTCGCCCGGCCGCGGTCTTGCAGCGCGCCCGCAACGATCTCCGACGCCGACGCAGAGCCTTCATTAATGAGCACTACAATCGGTAGACCGCCGGCATCGTCGCCCTTACGCGCATTATAGCGTTCGATGTCGAGCGGATCGCGGCCGCGTGTGGAGACAACTTCGCCGCCATCAAGAAATACGTCCGAAACGTCCACAGCCTGATCGAGCAAGCCGCCGGGATTGTTTCGCATGTCCACCACAAAGCCGCGCAATTTGCCGCCGCCTTGCTTCTTCAGCGACTTCAACGCCTCTTCGACGCCGCTGCCGGCCTTTTCGGTGAATTGGGAGATCCGGATATAGCCGATGTCCGTGCCTTCCATACGGTAACGCACCGGCTTCACAACGATGTTTTCGCGCACAATCGTGACGTCGAATGGGTCTTTGCTTTCGCGGGCGATCGTCAACTTGATTTCGCTGCCGACCTGACCGCGCATTTTGTCGACCGCATCATTGAGCGTGAAGCCCATGATGCTTTCGCCGTTGATGGCGGTTATGTAATCGCCCGGTTTCAAGCCAACGCGGCTCGCTGGCGTGCCGTCGATCGGCGCCACGACCCGGACCACGCCGTCGTCCATCGTGACTTCAATGCCAAGGCCGCCGTACTCGCCGCGGGTCTGCACCTGCATATCGCGAAACTCATCGGCGTTCATGTAACTGGAATGCGGGTCGAGCGAGGCGAGCATGCCGTTCACGGCCGCTTCCATCATGGCGCCGTCATTCACGTCGGTGACATAATCGGCGTGGACGCGCGCCAGAACGTCGGCGAACAATTCCAGTTGCCGGAAGGTTTCCGCTTGCTCCGCATTCTGATCGGGACGGGCCGACCAAGCGGCGGCGCTGATTCCGATCACGCCCGCTGCAGCGGCGCCAAACAGAGCAGTCTTGAAGTTGCGTCCCATGCAATCACGCGCCTTTTTTTGCCGATTTCAACCACGGCCCAGGATTGATGGGCGCGCCGTTGCGGCGAAGTTCCAAATAGAGCTCCGGAGCGGGCGATCGCCTGTCCGTCATTTCCCCCAGCGGCTCACCCGCCAGGACTTCCTGCCCTGCTACGCCAAATACCTCAGACATGCCTGCCAGAACGATAACGTATCCCTCTCCGACGCTTAAAATAGTCACGCCGCCATAAGAGCGCCATGGCCCAGCAAACTCTATCCGCCCATCAAACGGCGCCGAAACTTGGGCGCGCCGGCGAGTTCGGATAAAAATTCCCTGACTTTTGTCCCCCACATCCTGCACCTGTCCGAAGCGTCTCACAAACGCGCCCGCCGCAGGAGGCGACAATTTACCCCTATAGGCTGAAAACCGCATTTCCGGCTCAAAGGAGGGTTTCGTCCCCATGGCGCTTGCGGCCTCTTTGACCGCGGACCGGGCCACCGCCGCGACCAGATCGCGCAGGCTCTGCGCCTTAGCCGCCGCTTTGGCGGCGTCGGCCGCGAACTTCTTGGATTCCACCGACAATTTCGCCTGAAGCGCCCGTTTCTGCGCGATCATGGACATGATCGCGGCCTTCTTGGCGGAAAGCTCGCCCTCGGCCATCGCCAGCGTCTTCGCCTGGGCTGCTTCGTCAGCCCGCAACTCGGTCAGATCATCGATCTGCTTGGCGAGCGTGCGGGACCGCTTTTGCAGCTGAGGCTCTATAGCGCCCAACAAGATGGCCGCGCGCACAGCGTCCTGCGCACGGCTTTCATGGGCGGCGATGGCCGGCGGACGCTGGCGAGAATAGGCCATCAAAGCCCCGAGCACATGTTGCAGCGCCTGCCGATCAGAATAGAGCTGCGCTTTTGCGGCCTCAGCGGCTTCCGAAAGAATTTGCAGTCGAACTTCGGCGTCTGTCGCGGCGGCTTCAAAGCGCCGCTCCTCCGCCGCTGCGGCCACCAACTTATCACCCAATTCCCTGGCTTCTTTTTCGGCGTCAGCGGCCTGGCGCGCCAAAGCCTGAGACTTACGTTGCGCACTGGCCTTTTCGGCCTCGGCTTTCTGGATATCGGCGGCCGTGGGTTTGTTGGCCGCGACGGCGGGCGCGACCGCAGCCTGCGCCGTGAACAGCGCAGCGCAAAACACAAACCCCTGAAATGCGAGCGTCATCCGGCGCATATGCCATCGCTAGCGCGATTCCGTTACCAAACGCCAATTGGCCACGATTGCGCTTGCCTGTCACCCGGCGCGTCCGCGGCGGCATAAGCGACGCGGACGCATTTTAATCCGCCTACGCGCAACAGGCGCCTTTCCGATTGGCCCAGCCATTACGCTGCCCATAGGCTGAATTCAAACCGGCGCGAAGACGCCGCGCAAAGCCAAAGGGAGGCAAGCATGGCCAAGACCAAACTCAGCCTAGAAGAACGCATCCGCATCATCGAAATCAAGGACGCCGCCAGTATGGCGATGTACCGCTATTGGCGTTGCCTTGATTACAAAAAGTTCGACGAGCTACCGGACGTTTTTACCGAAGACGCCTATGGCGATTGGGGCATGGAGACTTGGCGCAAGAGCGGCCGCAAGGAAATCTGCGAATGGCTACATGCCAATGAAAGCCAGGAAGGTTTGCGGCTCTGCCATTTCGGGCACAACCCGGAAATCACTGTCGACAGCGATACCGAAGCGCGCGGCATCTTCTTACTGGAAGATTGG
>Ga0247832_1001385_pt1 | contig 42943 bp, 37 predicted proteins | sample LaCruzMarch2015__10_FD_192407 | JGI IMG/M metagenome (GOLD analysis project Ga0247832, IMG submission 192407) | Freshwater microbial communities from meromictic Lake La Cruz, Castile-La Mancha, Spain - LaCruzMarch2015_4m | ecosystem: Environmental > Aquatic > Freshwater > Lake | place: Spain... | reverse complement strand
GCGCGGGAGCTGAAGCTGAGCGGCTCTGCCCCTTCGGCCGGCACATCCTTCAAATAGATCCAGCGGGTGCCTTTGCGCTGCTGCTCCTTCCACTTGTCGATGAACTCGGGCGTCGTCTCGGTGCGGACGCGGCGGCGATATTCTTCAAAGGGCAGGCTGCTGTAGCGTGCGATGTGCAGGCGCTTGAGGGCGGTCTGGAAGCTGTGGTGGCTCGGTGGACCGAGCACTTCGCTGCTCATGCCGCAGACGGCGACGGAGGTGAAGACGCCCTTGGGCTCTTCCAGCTCGATCTCCTCTTCGCGATACAATTCGGCGAGGGCTTCGGCGTTCTTCAACAGGTGGCGGGTGGCTTCTTCTCGGGTCTCGAACAGCGAGCCATCGCTCGGCACCTGGAACAGGCCGACGAGGCGTTCAGCCTCGCACTCCACCTTCACGCGATGGCGCTCGGGACCGGCGAGCACGAGACGGGCGGCGTCGAACAGGCTGAAGGCGCGGCCTTGCGTCTTCACATGCTGCGCAAGCATCTCCAAAGCTTTGTCTTCTGGTTCGACGGTGATCTTCAGGCCGGTCGGCAGTGGCGCAGTGCGTGGCTCTTCAGCACGGGGCGCGCGATCATCGCGACGAGGGCCGCCTTTGAAGTCGCCACCGCCGCGTGGGCCACCAGGGCCGCCGCCGCCACGACGGTCTCCTCCCGGGCCGCCAGGGCCAGGGCGACGACCGCCCTCGGGGCGGCGTGCACCACCGCGATCACGATCACGGCGGGATTCGTCATCATAGTCGGCAAACTTGCGCGCAGGCGCAGCTTCGGCGGAACCGAGATCACTGACCCATTTGGGCATGAAGCGCAGACTGGACAGGTCGAGTGTGCTCGGGGTGGAGGGCTTTGATTCGTCGCTCATTCGGAAAATGCGGAGGGGCGACGAATATGGCCGCACAAGTGGGGCTTGGCGAGCAATGAATGCAGTGGTCAAAGAGGTTGCTACCCAGGAGGCGACGCGCTCCCTTCCGCCAATGAATTCACCCAACAGTGCCGATGTAGTCCATCCGCTGCTGAATAGCTTGCTGTAGATTCTCGTGCTGTGCCCGGCCGTGGTGCATGTGTTTATCATCTTCCGTGGCCTGAGCAGCCAAGCCGTGGTGGATCAGGCGCAGATCGCGCGCGAGGTGGCCTGGGCCCATGGGTTCAGCACGCTGATAGTGCGCCCCGCGCAGGTGCAGCAACTGCAAGCCGCCGGGTGCGAGGTGAATCTGACCCAAGTGCCGGACACGTTTCACCCGCCGCTGCAACCGGCGCTGTGGGCCGCCGCCTTTTATGTGGCTAAGCCGTGTATCGGCTGGACCTTCTGAGCGCGAGCGCTGGTAGCTGCGAAGTGAGGGGCCGCGTATAGTCAGCCCCTCACCCGATTCATTCATGACGCTCCGGCCTTCGGCGGCGAGGGTCGTGAGGGTGCATCGACCGGCACGCGACCACCGGCATTGTCCAGCTCGCGCAGCTTGGATTGCAACGCTTCGGGGATGGCCTTGCGCTGCTCTTCGGTGTTGATGATGAAGGTCTGCTCCTCGCCGTCTTTGGGCTTCACCACGAAGAGTTTCGCCCCGCCATCTTCACGCAGCGAATACTCGCCCGAGTCATCGCGACGCACGATGTTGCGCTGGAAGCTATTGCTGCTGCTGCGTGAACTGGACGAAGAAGAGGCGCTTGGCGGCCCACGGCGCTCACCGCCATCGCGGGGCTTGTCGCCTTCGGGGCGGCGGCTCGGCTGGCCATCGGGTCCACCTTGAGGCCGATCCCCATCGCGACGGCTCTGCGGGCCGTTATTGCCACGATCATTGTTGTCGCGGCGTTCGTCGTAGCGCGTTGGACCGTTGTCCTTCGGATCACGCGACCAACCCTGCATCCGATCCTGGAATTCCTTCACGCCTTGCTGGAAGCGCTGCACGCCTTCATGCAGCTGCTGGTTCAGGCGCTCACCGTCGCGGCCGAACATGTGAAAAGGCTCGAAGCCATCGCGCTCACGGTCATGCATCACCACAGGCATCAGGCGCTCGCCGACCTTGATGGAGATCTTCTGCTCCGTGCCGGCCCGCTTCAGGGTGAAGGACAGGTCCGCATCCTTCTTCTCGGCGCGCACCAGCGTGCTGAGCTGCTCTTGATTGATCAGCTTCTGATCGCCAAGCAACACCAGCACGTCGTGCTGTTGCAGGCCCGCCTTCTGTGCCGGGCTGTCCGGCATGACTTCCTCGACGAGCAAGCCGAAGCCTTCGCCAAGACCCGTCTGCGCCCGCACTTCCGGCGGCACGCCACGCGTCAGCACGCCGATGTAAGCCGTAGGCTTCATCTCCGGTTGTGGGCCACGCTGTTTCTGATCAGGGCCACCGCGCTCGCGATGTTCCCCACGTTCGCCCTCCGGCTTGACGGAGGGCTTCACGTTTTCCTCAGCGGGCTTAGCGTCCGCTGGCTTGTCTTGGGTGTCCTGCGCTTTGGCAGGGTGCAATGCGAGCGCGCTGAGCGCGAGCAAGGCGGTGATGTGTTTCGTGTTCATGTTGAGTTGGGTTGTCTGGTTGGGTGTTGATAAAAAATTCTAAAGCTCAAACCCTCTAAGGTTCTAACTCTCTTCTGCCGCCCCTCACTGATACTTCACCGGCAGCACCACGGACTCGACCGTTGGCACCTCCACGGTGTATTCCGCGCCGTCGCGTGGATCGATCCACTGATGGCGTTCCAGGCTGTGCACGCGCATCTGGCGCTGCGGGCTGTCGGGCGTGGCGAAGCTGATGCCACCGTCCTCCACGTCCACCCACTCGCGGCTGCTGCTCACGGGCAGGATGCGGTCCATCAGCGCCTCATTCGGATGTGACAGCGTGGCTAACGCGGTGCCGCTGGCGAGGTCGTTGCGGGCAGGCATGGCGGACATCACCAGCACCGCCGCAGCGGCACCGAGCGTGGCCCACATGAGCGGCAGCTGCCACGGCGTGCGCTTTGGCTTGGTGATCACCGGCGGCGCATCGCGGAACAGCGCGGCCAGCTTCAGATCGCGCTCCACACGCTGCGTCAGCTCCGCGCTGGGCGGGCTGGGGCGCAGGGAGCGCAGCAGATGTTCGACATTGGCATCGTTCATAACAAGTGAGGTGAGGGTTTGGAAAAGTCGGCGGCCAAGCTCACGCCACCACCGGAGCTGGGGCAGCGCCCAGGTCTTCGCGGTGCGGTTCCAGCACACGGTGCAGATTGTTGAGGGCATAGCGGTAACGGCTGGCGACAGTGTTGGTCGTCTCGCCCGTCGCCTGGGCGATTTCGGCATAGGTCAGGCCGCCCCACACGCGCAGAGTGACCACCTCGCGCTGCTCCGGTGGCAGGTCCAGCACCGCGCTCTCCAGCAGGCGCGCGTTCTCGCGGTCCTCCACTGGTGGGTCGAAATACGGAGCCTCGGATTCCGGCACGGCGAAGTCCGACGCGGCCTCGCGTTTGGCGCGGCGGGTAGCGCTCTTGTGCAGGTCCAGGGCGATCGTTTTCACCGCCGCGTAGAGCAGCGGCACATGCGCGCGGTCGCCGCCCGGATTCCGCTGCCACCAGCGCACAAAGGCCATCTGCACCACGTCATCCGCATCGGCAGCGCTCGTCGTCCACTGCCGTGCGTAGAGCAGCAGCTTGGGCGCAAGCTCCTGGAAGCAGGTTTGCCAGTCTTCGTTGCCAGCGGTGGAGTTCATGCAGTCGTGTTCGAGTGAAGGCGATTCACAGGGGCTAACGACACCGCTCCCGGCTTTTGTGTGCGAAGGCGGGAGATTTTTCTGTGGCGGCTGGGTTTGGTGTTCACGCTTCAGCGTGCTTCCGCTGCTCAGACACGCTGAAGCGTGAACACCGAACCCGGAAAACCATGCGTGTTTACAATCGCCGAGCCTTCCGATACAACCCAGGCATGAGCGAAACCGATGCACCGGCCCCGCCGAAGAAGAAGGGGATGAATTGTGGGATGTGGCTTGTGGTGGGGGTGTTGCTATTAGTGGCGATAGGTTTCGTCGTTCCTAGTTTTTGCGGCGTTCAGGAACGGGCGCGCCAATTGCAAGCCTCCAACAGCGCCCGTCAGATCATGATCGCTCTCAAGTCCTATGCGGGAGATCATGATGGTCTCTATCCTGATGCTGATCCTTCCAATCCCAAGACTTCCAATGATGCCTTTCGACTGCTGATCAAAGCAGGGATGCTGGACGATGAGCGTGTGTTCAGCGCCCCGCGTTCACCATCTTTATCATTGATAGACAACGATATTGGTGAAGCCCCTGATCACTACGAGGCATTGGAAGCAGGAGAGAACCACTGGTGCATGGTCACGGGACTCACTGATGAGAGTATTGGCAATCATGCTTTCGTCTTCGAGAACCCAGTAGATGATCACGCTTGGCCGCCCGTCTGGGATGCTGATGCCGCTGGGCAGCCCAAGGTGGGACGTGCCGGGAAGGGCGGTAACATCATCATCGGCCGCAACGACGGCAGTGTGAATCCCGAACAACTCGTCAGCCCTACCGGCCCCCGCGTTCCGCTCACCGATGAAGCCAACGCTTCGCTGTTCCAACCTGGCCACAGCTTCTTGCCGGTGGCGAAGTGAGGGTAGGGCGCTGTGTCCCTACAGCGCCGTCGTGGCAGGCCGAGGGGCTTCGTTCACGCGTATTCGCCAAGCAAAGTCCTTCGGTCCAACGCGGCGGGCTAGGGACAGCCCGCCCTACCTCTGCGATACGATAGTCGTGCCGTCGCATGAAGACGGGAAACGACGGCAAGATGCCGTCGCTCCTTTCACTGGCCTAGCCCTTCAGCGTCATCAGATACCCGAGCAAGTCGCGCACTTGCTCCTCATTCAGCGCGTCGAGCAAGCCCTCGGGCATGAGAGAACGGCGGATGTATTGGGTGCGGCGCACGTCCTTCTTGGCCAAGCGACGATCCGGCACGCCGGGCTGGCGGATGACGAAGGCGTCCTTGTCCTCGCTGACGTAAAAGGCATCGACGAGGTCGCCATTGACCAGCTCGCAGCGGAAGATGCGGTAGCCGGGCTCCATGGCGGCGTTGGGCGTGAGGATGTTGCGCAGCACAGCCTCCAAGCCCATCGCGCCGGCACCGCTGAGGTTCGGGCCGATCTGGCCGCCGGTGCTGCCGATCTGATGGCAGGCCAGGCACAAGGCGCTGAGCATCTTGCCGTTTTCCAGGTTCGGCTTCTGCTGGGCGAGGGTGGTGAACTTGGCAAACTTGGTGTCCAGCGCGCGGGCCTGCTCCTCGGTCAGCAGCGGCGGGGTGTCGATGGTCTTGGCGAGGCGTGCGCCTGGGCCGAATTTCTCGCCCGCCTTGAGATAGGTCTGATGGGACTCGTGGGTCGCGTAGGACCGATCAAACCCATTGCGAATCTCCGCCGCGCTGCGGGCGGTCTTCCACACGCGGAACTCGGTCATCGCCCCTTGCGTGCCTTTGCCGGGGCCGCTCCAGCCGATGCCGCAGTTCTCCCACTTGGCGGTGGCAGGCTTAGTGCCGGTGGCGTCGAGTTCGCCGTTTTGGTAAATGCGGATGATGCCCTGCGTGTCGCGCGTGACGGCGAGGTGCGTCCAGAGATCGGGCGTGATCGGCTTGGTGGCCACGCAGACATCGTGCAGCTCGGCCCCGGCGAAGACACGAAACTTGCCGCCGAAGAAATTCATGTCCACAGCGCCGCGCCCGCCGAGCAGGCCGTCCTCATTGCTGATGCCGGGCGCGAGCCGCACCCAGGCCTCGACCGTGAAAGGACCGTCGAGCGTGATCTTGGAATCGACCCACGCGGTGTCCTGGCCGTCGAGCAGCAAGACCTCGCGGAAGATGCCGCCGAGCTGTTGCTGAAGCTGCTCCAGCGCCGTGTCGCCCCCGAGCACGGTGGCGAGGCGCTCGACCGTGGGGCCGTCGAGATCGGCCTGGGGCAAGGTCTTGTCGAGCAAGGCGGTGACCAGGGTCTTCGCTCCCGCCTTGGTGCTCGCGACGGTGCTCAGCGCGGCCTTGCGCTGCGCGGCGGGCAAGCCGGGGTAAAGCGCGAGCAGTCGCGTAGCGGCATCCGGCGCTCGGGACGCGGCGAGGGCTTCCAGCGCAGCGTCGCGGGTGGCGGCCTCGGGATCGGACTTGGCGAGCGTGGCGAAAAGCTCGGCTTCGGTGCTGCGCAGGTCGCGCAGGGTCAGAAGCAAGGAGCGACGGCGTCCCGCCGTCGTGTCTCTCTGTTGTGACGGCGAGATGCCGTCACTCCTTACCAAAGCAACAATCTCAGTCTCCAACGCCTTGAGCTGAAAGCCGCCGATGAGCAGCAAGGCTTGGTCGTGGGCGGCACCGCCGAGCATCGCCTTCGCCGCGTCCATTAGCAGCGGCGCGATCTTGGCGGGGTCCAGCTTGGTGCGCTGAGTGAGCAACTTGTCCGCGACCACGGTGCGGGATTTCTCATTCGCCAGCAGCGCCTTCAAGGCCTCGTCCACGCCTGCTTCCTCCGGGAACTGCGCGAGGCGCAGCAGCTCCTCGTCGTTCGGTGCGCGGTCGAGTTGCGGCAGCAATTGGGCCACACGCGAGGCACTGGCCTTCGGCTCCAGCGCAAGCGACGCCAGCACGCGGGCTTCGATGGGGAGCTTGGCGGCTGGGTCGGTGTCGAGGAACTTCGCGACTACCTCGGGATGGCGTTCCAAGAACATGCGCACGAGGAAGCGCTCGAACTCGCGGTCGTAAGCCTCGCGCACGGGGATTTGCTTGGCGCTGCGAGAGGATTGGGTAGCCGGACCGTTCGTGAGGCTGGGTTTGGCGAAGGCAAGGAGCTGGCTGAGCGCGGACTTGTCCGACTTCGCAAGATTGCGGGCTAGGGCGAGGATGGCATCGCGATTGCCACCGTTGCGATAAGTCTCGTTGGACCAGTGATCGAAACGAGCGCCCCGATCTTGCAAGGTCTGCCAAGCCAAGTGCGAGCGGCCAATCGGTGCGGTGCCGAGTAGCGCGGTCAGCTCCTCGGTGCTCAGCGCGGTGAAGTCGGGGATGGGCAAAGGAGCATTTGTCTTCGGCTTCACCCGCCAAATCCGCCCGCGGGTCTTGTCGCGGTCCGGGTGCGCGCGGGGCACTTCGTTGTGGCTGATGATCTTGTTATACCAGTCCACGATGTAGAGGCAGCCATCGGGGCCATTGGTCATCGCGACCGGGCGGAAGAAGGGGTCGTCGCAGGTGAGCAGATCGGCGAGCTGCTCGGGCTTCCAATACGCGCTGTCGCGATGCATGGCGAGGCTTTGCACCTTGGAGGTGATGGGGTTGGCGACGGCCATCATCAAGTCGGGGCCTTGGGGCGATTCGGCGCTAGTGCTCAGTGCTGAGTGCTCAGTCTTCAGATTCGAAGCGGAGGACTTAGAACTGAGCACTGAGGACTGAGCACTTTTTGTCTGCAATGGCCGCGACATCTCGCCCTCCAGCAACGCCAGCCCGCTCAAGCCCGTACCACCCATGCGGAACTCGGCCTGCGGGGGGAAGTCGGGCTGGTAGCTCTTCTTCAGCGCCTCCATGCCGCCGGGGTAGTAGGCGTATTCGTGGAAGGGCATGACGGGGTAGCCGTAGTCGTTGGCTTCCTGGATGAAGGTCTCGCCCTCGCCGGTGATGACGAGGCCCCAGATGTTGTTCGGGCCGATGCTGGTGACTTCGAACTCGCTGCCGTCGGGCCGCATCCGCGCCATGCCGCACTTGGGCCAGTCGATGACTTGATCGCTGCCGGGCTTCTTCACCTGGCTGTTGTTGAACAGGCCCTGCGCCATCCAAATCCAGCCGCCGGGGGCGCGGGTGAACTGATGTGGAAAGAGATGCGAGTCCTGCACGCCGAAGCCGGTGAGGATGACCTCGGTCTTGTCGGCCTTACCATCGCCATCCGTGTCCTTGAACAGCTTCATGTCATGGCCGTGCAGCACGTAGGCGCTGTCGCCATTGCCCCAGGGCAGCAGGCCCAGCGGAATGGCCAGGCCGTCGGCGAAGATGGTGGGGTTGGTCAGTCCACCGGCAGGCAGAGGCGCATTCACGGCCTCGCGCGGATAGACGAGCACCTTGTCCCGGCCCTTGCCCGCGTAGATGGCCTCGGCCACGGCGGGGTTTTCGTTGGCATCAATGGGATACTCCAGCGCGGTTTGCGTCCACAAGCGGCCACGCTGGTCGAAGTAAACGCTGATGAACTTGCCCAGGCCTTCGCTTTCCTTCACCACGAGTTCGATCTCGTAGCCCTCGGGCAGGTGGAATTGTTTGAGCTGCTCCTCGGCGGTCAAAGCCGTGCCCTTCACGTCGTTGTAGCTGGTGTCGCGCTTGGGCGCTGCGGCGTTGGCTTGTTTCTTCTCCGGCGGCGGCAGCTTGGCCTTCATGCCTTCGACACCACCGATGCTTTTCCACGTCGGCGCACTCGGCGTGGCGGGCAGTTCTTCAATCGTCACGTCCTTCACCTGCACGAGGCAGACGCCACCGCTGTGCACCTGCGGGGCGATGTGGCCGTCGAGCGCGATGTTGGGATCGGCCTCCGTGTAGTCCATGCAATACACGCCATTGATCCAGGTCTGAATACGCGGCCCTTCCGCGCGGATGCGATACTCGTTCCAGCCGAAGACGTCGATAGCCTTGTCCAGCGCGGCCTGCTGCTCCGGCGTGGGTGCCCAGATGACTTTGTTGCGGCGATGCTCGTCGTAGATCTTGCCGAACCAGCCCGCGCCGCAATCGACCTGATAGCCGCTCATCGCGCCGCCTTCGGCCTGCACACTGCGAATCTGGATACCGCTGTTAATGAGGCCCGTCTTCGGATCACCGCTGACCTTGATCTTGAGCTTCAGCTCGAAGTTTTGATACGACTTCTTCGTGCTGATGAAGTCGTTCTTCTTGATCTGCTCCGTGGTGGAGCCGCCCGTGATCAAGCCGTCCTCGACACGCCACATCGCCGGGTCGAAGTCCCAACTGTCGAGCGTTTTGCCGTCGAAGAGCGAGACGGGATCCTGCTTCGCCAAGGCTACGGCGGACAAAGAGCAAAGGGTCAAGAGAAGAAAGGTGCGCATGATGGGAGGGAAACGCGGCCGACTGCAGCAGGTTCGCAGAAAGGTGTCCACACCCGGGTGACTGAAACGCACCTCAGCCCCGCACCCGATACTCCGAAGGCAGGCAGCCGACCCAGCGGTGGAAGGCGCGGGCGAAGGCGATAGGGCTGCGGTAGCCGACTTGCTCAGCGATGACTTCTTGCTTGTCATGGCTGGCGGTGAGCAGAGCTTGCGCGGCTTGCATACGCAGGGAGGTCAAATGCGCCATGGGGCTGCGGCCGAGTTCCTTCCAGCACAGGCGGCGGAAGTGTTCCTCGCTGACGTGCGCCTCATGCGCGAGCGAGGCCACGGTCCAGTCCTCGGCGAGACGGGCTTGCACGCGCTCCCAGAGCACACGTAGGCGCTCGTCGCGTCGCCAAGGTTCGGCTAGGCGGCGGGCGTGCAGTTGCATCAACTCGATCCAGTGATGCAGGGCCTTGGGATCGTGCGTGCTGTCCCACTCGGCGCGCAGGCCTTCCCACACGCGCAGGAGTTGCTGGGCATCGACTTTCACCCGCACGGGGGAAGCCGCGCTGACCTGCGGGGCGACGAAGGGTGGCTCTTCATAACGCAGCCAGAGGAAGCGCCAGCGCTTGCCACGCAGGGCATGGAAGGCATTCGGCACCCGCGGCGGGGCCATGCAGGCGGTGCCCGCGCCAAGCGTCTGCCAGCGGCCGTCGAGCAGCACTCGCCCACTGCCTTCCACACAGACCATCAAGAAGCTGCCGCCGGGCTGCAAGCGCACACGCTCATAGGGAGCCTGCACGTCATCGATGCCAAGACGCGCGATGCGTTGCACAGCCAGGGCTTTGCATTCGCTCGCTTCCAAGACCCAGCGCACGGACTTCGCGCCGTCGATGGTAACGTCTTGGCTGGGCAGCGCGGGAGGCATGGGGACAGTAGGTTCGTTGTTAGTGATTGGTGTTTGGTCCCATCACTCGTCACCAAACACTCAATACTCCTTCCCCCCGTCACCCCACCAGCGCCCGATGACGCAGGAAGTGATCGACAATGACCAAGTGCACCATCGCCTCGATCATGGGCACGGCGCGGGGCAGCACGCAGGGGTCGTGGCGACCACGGGCAGAGAGCGTGGTGTCTTCGTGAGCGTTGTTCACAGTCTTCTGCTCGCGCAGCACGGTGGCGGTGGGCTTGAAGGCAACGCGGAAGACGATGTCCTCGCCATTGCTGATGCCGCCCTGGATGCCACCGCTGCGGTTGGTCCGCGTGCGGACTTGACCCTGGTCCATGTAAAACTCGTCGTTGTGCTCCAATCCGCTGAGCAAGGTGCCAGCGAAGCCACTACCGATTTCGAAGCCCTTGGTCGCCGGCAGGGACATCATGGCCTTGGCCAGGTCAGCCTCTAGCTTGTCGAAGACCGGCTCGCCCAAGCCCGCGGGCACGCCGTGCACGAGGCACTCAATCACACCGCCAACGCTGTTGCCCTCGCTGCGCACCTTTTCGATGAGCGCGATCATTTGCTCAGCGGCGACGGGGTCGTTGGTGCGCACGATGTTGGACTCGATGCTGGTGGCTAGATCCTGGATGCTGGCAGACGGATCGGGTGCGGCCGCGTGCAGGTTCTGCACCGTCTTCACATAGGCGACACAGCCATAGTCGGGCAGGCTGGCTTGCAGGACCTTGCGGGCGATGGCACCGGCGGCGACGCGGCCAATGGTCTCGCGCGCGGAAGCACGACCCCCGCCGCTGACGGCGCGAATGCCATACTTCGCATCATAGGTGTAATCGGCGTGGCTGGGGCGATACGCGGTCTGCATCTCCGTGTAGGCAGAGGGGCGCTGGTCGGTGTTGCGCACCATCATGGCGATGGGCGTGCCGAGCGTCTGGCCATCCAGCACGCCGGACAGGATTTCGGCCTTGTCGTCCTCCTTGCGTGGCGTGACAATCTTGCTCTGACCAGGGCGGCGGCGGTCCAGTTCGTATTGGAGGTCCGCTTCGGTCAAAGCGATGCGCGGCGGGCAGCCATCCACAATCACGCCGACACCGACGCCGTGGGATTCGCCAAAGGTGCTGATGCGGAAAAGAGTGCCGAGATTGCTAGCCATGGTGGGCAGCCAATCTGCCGCAGCGTGGGCGCTCGTGCAACGCACGGGGCAAGGTTTTTGAATGCGGGCTTTCCAAGCGGTGCCGGTGTGGTAAAACCGCGCTTATGATTCGTGTTATTTGTGCCCTGCTTTGCCTCCTCGTGCTGCCCAGTTGCAATACATCGTCGGCGGGGAATCTGCTGATGATGCCCGTGAAGCTGGGAACCGGAATCTTGAAAACGGCCACTCGAACGCTGGGCCGCGTGGCTGAGGCTGACAGCCAGGCTCCACATCCTGAACCAGAGACGATGCCGAAGCTGCATACAAGGCTGCCCACGCAATCGAAACCAGCCACAAGCGAAGCCCCATCCCGGCTCGCTTCCAGGCTCAGCGCTAGCCCGTCGACGTAGGGTGCAGCGCCGGCTGGGCGGGCAAAGCTGGCAAGGTTGCTGCTTAAACTGGTGGTGTGGCAACTCGCCACGCCTAAACCCCTTCCCCTCCAATGAGCGACACCATTTACCTGAGCCGTTTCTTCGTTGAGTTCGGCCCCTTTGCCAAAAAAGACATTCTCGATCTGGAAAAGCGAGGTCTGCTGCACGAGACAGACTACCTGCTCGCAGACGGTGCCGCCACGTGGGTGCATAAAGATGCATGGCTGAACGGTGCCACGACACCCGCCAAAAAAGTGCCAGCCAAGCCAGCCGCGAAAGCCTCGACAACCAAAGCGCCAGCCGCCAAGAAAGCCAAGTCGGCGGCCTGAGGTTTTGCCTAACGGTTGGAATCATTTTGCAGGCTTGCCTGCGCGGCCATTTCTGCGCAGAATACGAAGGCTTTGCCCTGTAAGAAGTCTCTTATTGCCACCGCTATGAAAACATCCCTGACTACCCTGTTGTCTTCCCTGCTCGTCGTTTTTGGACTCAGTTCCTGCGTGCCCTTGGACCCCTACTATGACGGGGGTGGCTATGGCGGTGGGTCCTATGGAAGCGGCTACAACGGCGGATCATCATATGGCAACTCCTACGGCGGCGGCTACTCACAACGCCCGTCATACTCGCGCCCCTATGGCGGCAACTACGGCTACTCTTCCGGTCATGACCATCACGACCATCATGATTACGACGACGATCGCCGTCGGAGCAGTAGCAGCAGCAAGAAGGACAAAAACGACACCCTATACAGGTATCGCGGCAAGAACGGCCCAGATGGCAATCACACCATCGACTGGTGGCACTCGCGCGGCTATCAGCGCAGCCAGCTCGACTTCGCGGACTGAGCCAAATCCTGTCCGCTACTCGGTGCAGCACGGACAAGGCTGCACCCAGTGGCTGGGCGACATTTCTTTAAGCGTCAAATCCATACCCACGCTGGATTCCCAGCGTGGGTTTTTCATGCGGTGGCCAAAGGCGCAGCCAGCAGGTGGATTGATCGGCGAAGGCACATCGCCACTCAGCAACCGACGCTCACGACGCTTCGTGGGGTCAGGGGTCGGAATCGCGTCCAGCAGCGCCTTGGTGTAGGCGTGGCGCGGGTTTTGGTAGAGCTCTTCAGCGGGCGCAAGTTCCACGATCTTGCCCAGATACATCACAGCCACGCGGTCGCTCATGTGCTTCACCACGCTCAGGCCATGGGCGATGAAGAGGTAGCTCAGGCCCATTTCGCGTTGCAGATCGAGCAGCAGATTCAGCACCTGGCTTTGCACCGAAACGTCGAGCGCTGACACGGGCTCATCACACACGATCAGCTTCGGCTTCAAGGCAATCGCGCGTGCAATGCCGATGCGCTGCCGCTGACCACCACTGAACTCAAAGGGAAACCGGTCCGCCGCACTAGCGCTAAGGCCGACCTTGTCGAGCAACTCAGCCACCCATTTTCTCCGCTCGTTGCGCGTGCCGATGCCTTGCACGACGAAAGGCTCCTCCAAAATATCGCGCACCGTGTGGCGTGGGTTCAAGGACTCGGCGGGGTCTTGGAAAATCATCTGCATGTGCCGCCGCATCGGGCGCATCTTGCCCATGCTGGAACGCGTGATGTCTTCACCCTGAAACTCGATTAGCCCTTCGGTCGGCTTCAGCAGGCGAACGATGGCCTTGCCCAGCGTGGTCTTCCCGCAGCCGGACTCACCGACCAAGCCCAGCGTCTCGCCCGTGCCAAGCTCCAAGGACACGCCATCGACCGCCTTGCACTGAGCCACGGCGCGCATCAACACGCCACCGCGAACGGGGAAGTGCTGCTTCAGGTTTTGGATTTTGAGCAGGCTCATGATGCGCAGATGGGGCAGTTTTCCACCCAATGATTGGAGGATACTTCAGTGAATGCTGGCCGCGTGTTCAGTTGCTCTGCCGTGTGTTCCTTGCCTGAGCGTTCGGCGAAGCGGCAGCCGGGTTTGAAGTCGGCGATGCTGGGCACGTTGCCGGGGATGGCTTTGAGCTTCGACTTGGGTCTGCTTTCGAGCTTCGGGATCGAATCCAGAAGACCACGCGTGTAGGCGTGGCGCGCGTTGGCGAACAACTCATGGACGCGCGCTCGTTCGACGATGCGGCCCGCATACATCACGACCACTTCGTCGCAGACTTCGGCGATGACGCCGAGGTCATGCGTGATCAGCACCACGCTCATGCCCATCTCTTTTTGCAAGTCGGCGATCAGCGCGAGGATCTGGGCCTGCACCGTGACATCCAGCGCCGTGGTCGGCTCGTCGGCGATGAGCAGCTTGGGCGAGTTGATCAGCGCCATCGCGATCATCGCGCGCTGCCTCATGCCGCCGCTGAGCTGATGCGGATATTCATTCAAGCGCTGGTCTGGCGCAGGAATGCGCACCTTCTTCATCATGTCGATGCTGCGGGCGAGCACCTCGCTGGGCTTGCATTTCTCATCGTGCAACAGGATGGCCTCGGCCAGTTGCTTGCCAATCGTCTGCACCGGATTCAGCGCTGTCATGGGCTCCTGGAAGATCATGGAGATGTTTTTGCCACGCAGCTTGCGCATTTCCTCATGAGGCAGCGTGACGAGGTCCTTGCCCCCAAAGGTGATGCTGCCACCGAGAATCTTGCCATGCGGTTGTGGCAGCAGGCGCGTGATCGAAAACGCCGTGACGCTCTTCCCACAGCCCGACTCGCCTACGATGCCCAAGGTCTTGCCCTGGGGCACCTCAAAGCTCACGCCATCCACCGCGATCATGCGGCCTGCATCGGTGTCGAAGCCCGTGACAAGGTTGCTGACTTGGAGAATGGAAGACGCGTTACTCATCAGTTGCTCCGGTATTGATCAAACACACGCGACACCTCTCCAAAGCTTTTGCCATCGCGCATGGCCTGCTGGGTTTCCGCTTTGATGTCGTCGTCGATCCACCACACGAAGGCATCCAGCGCTTCGCGGGTGATCTTCAGATTGCCGTCCTTGGGCCAGCGCATCCAGCGCCAGTGGAAGTAGCGATACATCGGCACCTCCCAGGTGGGAATTTGGCAGCAGCTCTTCTGCACGATCTCCTGGATCTGCCAGCAGAGCTTCTGCTTCTCGTCTTCGTTGGGTGCCTTGCGTTCCTGGTCGATGAGCTTGTCCAACTCTGGGTTGTCCGTCATCGTCAGGTTGTTGGTGTCCACCTTCTTCGCCTTCTTGCCATCCTTCAGCACATAGCTGCCATCGGCGTTCTTTTCCCAGGCGTTCTCCGAATGAAAATACTCCCACAGGTGGGGATACGGCGGCTCGCTGCCAAAGGCGATGAGCACAATCTCGTGCTCTTTTTCGCGCATTTTTTTACCCAACTGCGTGAAGTCGATGGACTCAATCTCGAGATCGACACCCGCCTTGAGCGCGCCTTCCTTCCAGATAAGTGCCGCCTGTGTGAACAACGACGAGTTGGGGATGGTGACCGTGAACTTCAAAAGTTTGCCCTCCGCATTTTCCAGCACGCCTTTCGCGTTGCGCTTGGTGAAGCCTACCTTCGCGAAATGCTCCTGCGCCTTCACCGGATCGTAGGGCAGCGCCTTCAAATCTGGCTTCACAAATCGTCCATAGCCTGACCAAGCACTTTGCATGCGCTGCGCATCGCCGCGCAGCACCACGGAGATAACCTTGTCCATGTCCATCGCATAGCTCAGGCCCATCCGCACATCCTGGTTGTCGAGGAAGGGCTTGCTCTGGTTGAGATAGAGACAGCGTGGCAGACGAGGGAACTCGTTGTAGAAGGAGTAGCGTTCGATGTAGCCGTTGAGCAGTTCTGGGATGTCACCCTTGTCATACCAGTAGTTGGGCGGCAGCAGCTGGGCACTGGAGTAGAAGTGATCAATCTTGCCCTGGCGGAAGAGCTCAAATACGGTGTCCATGTTGGCCGAGAGACGATAGGACATGCGGTCTGCATTGAAGCGATAGCGATAATACTTCTTGTCCTTCGCCCACCAGTTTTTGACACGTGTCAGCGTGATGCTGCGGCCAAATTTCACATCCTCTGGCTTGATGTCATAGGCACCCGTGGTCGGCATCTTGCGCCATTGATAGCGGGCGGGGAAGTCATCGCCGAACTCACGGTAGAAGTGGCGCGGCATGGGGTTCATGTTCGACGTGAGCAAGGGATCAGGCTTTACATCCTTAAGCGTAATCGACATCGTGTGATCGTCATACTTGGTGATCGCCTCATACTCCTTGGTGAAGTAATCGTTGGTGTAAGGATCCTGCACATACTTCGACAGCGAGATGTAGAACTGCATGAAGTAATCTTCGACGGCGACCTTCACGCCATCCGAATATGTCGCCTCAGGGTTCAGGCGATAGTAGACCGTCCGCCGGTCGTCACTGATGGCCCACTCCTTGGCCAAGCATGGAATCCACTTATCGAGATTGAGGTGCTTCCCCACCAGACCAAGCTCCACATTGTCGAAATGCTCGCTTCGGAAGTTGTTGCTCGCGTCAGGCCCGGTGATGCGCAGCGTGGGCGGGAAGTTGCCCATGTCATAGCTGAAGGTGCCGCCCTTCTTCGCTGCTGGATCGCCCATGTCGGGATACTCGGGATGATCGCCTTCCCACTTGAGATCTTTGGGCAAGTCGGCAGCTGTTTTGAAGCGATACAAATTTGGCTTGGCTTTCCAGGCAGCTTCCACCTCCGCCGTATTGTCATAGGGCGGGAAGCGCAGATCTTCCTTCGAGCAGGAAGCGAGCAGGAAGAGCGCAGCGGTTCCCACGCAGCGAACGATGCGCTCCGTGCTCCAGGCCCCGTGCTCCATATTTTTCATCATTGGTAAGTCGTGAATTTTTTCGGATCGAACGCCTCGCGCACAGCCTCGCCAATGAAAGTGACCAGCACGAGCGTGCTGCCCATAGCAAGGAAAGCGCTGGTGACGATCCAGGGGTAATTGAAGTTATCCACGCCCTCGTGCAGCAGGCGGCCCCAGCTCGGCACATCGGGTGGCAAGCCGAAGCCGAGGAAGTCGAGCGAGGCCAGCGCGGTGATCACGCCCGCCACTTCAAAAGGCGCGAGCGTGACGAGGATGGCGATCACGTTCGGCAGCACATGGTGGAAGATGATGCGTGGCGTACTGGCACCCAGCAGGCGGGCCGCAGCCACGTAATCGCGCTCCTTCTCCTTGTAGGTAGCGGTGCGCAGATACGTCGTGGTGCCCATCCAGCCGAACAATGCGAGCACCAGCACCAAGACGGACAGCGTGGGGCTGATGAGCGAGCTAATGATCATGACCACAAACAGGAAGGGCAGCACCGACCAGATCTCGATCAGACGTTGGCCAATCAGATCCACCCAGCCACCGAAGTAACCAATGGTGCCGCCAACGAGCACGCCCGTGGCGAAAACCACCACTACAAAGAGCACCGCCGCGATCAAGGCCTGCTGCAAGCCACCATACAGCATCGCCAGCACATCGGTGCCCGTGGTGTTCGTGCCCAGGAAGTGTTTCTGCGACAGTGACGGCGGTGCAGGCGGATAGACGAGCCGTTGCCATTCTGGGCTGGCTTGTGATTCCAAGGTGGCGGCTTTGCCGTTCGTGAAGTCCTTGTAGTTCGTGCGCTCGCCCTTCGCGAATACGCCCTGTTCGATCGGCTCGCCCTTCTCATCCCAGCCACGGAAATCACCATGCTTCAAGCCATCGCGGAACTGAAACTCCTGCCGCTTCTGCTTCGGGTCCGAGGCAAACACCGTGTAGGCCGAGCCGTTGAATGGGTTGTCATTACGCAGCAGTTTCCCATTCACCAGATCGAGCTTTTCAATGATCTCCGGCGTGTCGAGCGCCGGATCATAGGGCACCAGCGGCATCAGCACCCAGTCGCCCTGGCCAGCCGCGCGGCTGTCCGCTTGCAGCTTGCGATAGTCCGTTTCGGCATCAGTGGCCTGGCCATAAGTTTTGCCAGGAATGACATCGCGGACGAAGGGGAAACTCCACTGCCCCTGGTGGTTCACCATCAGCGCGCGCTTGCCCACCAACAGCGTGTCGAGTGACGCAACGCCTGCGAGCCCCAGTATGATCAGGAAGGAAACGTAGCCGCGCCGGATCTGGCGGAAGCGCTGAAGCTTCTTCAGCGTTAGCGGCGAGATGTTCCAATCGCGCTCGCCCTTCAGCAGCCAGCGCACTCCGAGTGCCAGCATGAGCAGGATAAGGATGTATCCCAGCACGCTGCCGCCTAGGAAAGGCAGCTTCAGCACAGGCACATGCAGCGCCACCAGCCGCTGCCCAAGGGAAAGCAGTGAGTAAATGATGAGCACGATGCCTGTGGTGCGCGGGGTCATAGATCAGTTGAAACGCACGCGTGGATCGGTCAGCGCGACAAGGTAATCGGACAAGATGTTGCCCAGCATGATGAGCACCACGTCCAGCGTGAGGATGCCCATGACCAGCGGGTAATCGCGGTCGGTGATGCTCTGGATCGTCAGCAAGCCGAAGCCGTCGATGTTGAAGATGCGCTCGATCAGCAACGATCCCGCGACGAACACCGTCGTGATGCTACCCAGCGTGGTGACGATGGGGATCAAGGAATTGCGCAGCGCATGGCCAAGCACTGCGTGCTTGTAGCTGGAGCCTTTGGCAATCGCCGTGCGCACGTAGTCGGCGGCCAGATTGTCCATCAGGTTGTTCTTCATCAGCATCGTCAGGAAGGCGAAGCTGCCGACCATGTAACAGGCCAGCGGCAAGATGGCGTGATGCAGGACGTCCCACACCTTGCCGAAGAAACCCAGCGAGTCAAAATTCTCGCTGGTGAAGCCTTCCGTGGGGAACCAGCCAAGTCTGGCTGCGAGATACACCACCAGCAAACTGCCCAGCAAGAAACCGGGGATCGAGTAACCCACAAAGATCAGCACCGAGGTGGCATTGTCGATCGCAGTGCGGTGCTTGATCGCCTTGATGATGCCCAGCGGCACGCAGACGATGTAGGCGACAAAGAAGGTCAGCAGCCCGTAGAAAAGCGACACCGGCATCTTCGAAAGCATCATGTCCAGCACGCGCAAATTGTAGCTGGTGGACAGGCCGAAGTTGCCCTGGAGCAGACCATTAAAGGTGGAGTGAAACACCGCCACGCGCTGCTTCTCCGGCTCCACACGTGTGGTGAAGTGGGCGAGCACCTCCGCGTCCGCTCCGCTCAGCGTGCCATCGCGCTTCAACGTCGCCTGCGTCACCTTGTAGGCATTGTTGGGCGTCCACTGCTCGCGCGGCAGCAGCAGCTTCAGCGCGATCTGCGCCGCATCCTTGCCCTCCTCAAACTTGATCAACTGCTTCGCTTCCTCACGCGGCCAGACGCCCAGCCAGGTAAAGTAGGCAGGCAGGAAAGACTTATCGAAGCCGTAGTAGGCGGCCATCTCCTCCCTCTGCTCATCGCTCAGAGCCGCGCCTGCATTCTTGCCACCACTGCTGCGCTCATTCATCAGCGCCGACTGCATGGCTTTTTCCAGCGGCCCGCCCGGCACGACACGGGTAATGCCAAACACGACCATCGTCGCCCCGATCAGCGTCGGGAGGATAAGCAGAAAGCGTCGGATGAAGTAATCGCGCATGAGGTCGTGAGCTGGAAATCAACGATAGAACGCCACCACGCTCAAGGACTTGTGCAGAATTCGGTCCAGAGGGTCAAAGGCGCGGGTCCTGTCCATACGTGCCGCCGGTCTCTTCGGATGGTAGTTTTGGCTGGGAGCGACCCGGCTGATCCTCGGCGAACCAGCGATTACGTTGGAAGCTGAAAGTCTCCGGTGCAGTGCTGCTGCCGATGTTGAGGTCCACCTGCACCTGCTCGCGGCGGAAGACGATGCGGTTGTCCTTGATCGTCACGTTCCGGCACGGCGCGAAGCGCTCACCCGTGGTCTCTTGCAGGATGCGGAAGATCCATTTCTCGGGGAAGAGGATCGTGTTCCGCTCGAACACCGCGCCATCGACACCGACAAAAGCAGCGGCGCACTGGCTGCCTTCGATAAGGCAATCTTGAATGGTGATGGCCTTGGCTTCATGGCCTGCATCGGGCGGACGGAAATAATCGAGACCGGTGGAGCCGCCGACATTCAGCGGGCGGGAGCCTGCGTTTTTGAACTGGCACTTCGTCACTGTCACATGGCTGGTGCCGCCTTTGAGCTGAATCGCCGCGCTGGCGCTGAAGCCTGGTTTGCCTTCGAAGACACAGCCGGTGATGATCGCGTGGTGACAGCCCACGAAGTCGATTCCCTGCCCGCCCCAGCCTACGACGTTGCAGCGATCGATCTCCAGCCCCGTCAAGCCGCTGCATTTGATGCCATCGTGGTTACCCGTGGGGCCGATGTCGCGGACTTCGATATTGAGCAAACGAATGCCTTTCACCGGCTGTGTGCGCTCGCCGCCATCGTCTAAGTTCAGACCGTTCGCTGTTTGTCCGCTGATGATCAGGTGGCGCAGGTTCAGCCCTTCGCAGCGCGAGAACTGCCAGCCCGTCTTCCCGCCAACGAAGCGCGGTGGCTGCGTGGAATCCATAGCCTCGACGGTCAGGCCGGTGATGCCCCGCACCGAATGGCCGCCCGGATACTCGCCGGGCGCGATCTTCAAGGTGTCGCCGTCTTTCAGCTTTTGCACGGCAGCTCTGAGGACCGCGGTGTCTCGCACGATGATGTCCGCCGCATGGGCGTGAGTCGAAAGCAAGGTCAGCAGAAAGAGGAAGCAGCGCATGGGGCGAAGAATACGCGGGCATGCAGGCCTTTTATGAGGGGAACTCGGAAGGGCGGCGTGATTTGTTCAAGACAACCAAAACTTTGCCGCTAGCTTGGGCGCATCTTTGCGCCAAGCCATGAGCGTGTTTGCTTTCCCTCCCCTTCTTGCCAGCGGTATCGAGTTCGGCTGGCGGCAGTCCACCACCGTGGGCCTCGTCATCTGCGCGGTGCTCTTCGTTATGTCCTGCATGAGCTGGGCGGTTATGTGCATGAAGCTGTATCTGATTCGCCGTGCGCGGGCGGTGAATGCGGAGTTTCTGCATGTCTTCCGGCACTCCGCGCATCCTCTGGCCATCTTCCAATCGGGCGAGCGTTTCGACTTCGCGCCGTTCTTTCACATTTACTATGGCGCTGCGCGCGAGCTGGCCTTTCACATGGTCGGTGTCGATCTGCCGGACAAGACCTTTGCCACGCGCTTGCAAGGGGCTGGGCGCATCATGCCCACGCAAATGGAGGCCGTGCAGGTGGCCATGGAACGCGCAGTGGCGGAGGCGGCGCTGAAGTTTGAGCAGCGCCTCGGGATCGTCGCGATGGCATTGAGCGGCGCGCCCTTCATCGGCTTGCTCGGCACAGTCTGGGGTGTGATGGACAGCTTCGCTGCGCTGGCGCAAACCGATGGCGCGGCGAGCATTCAAGCCATGGCACCGGGCGTGTGCGCCGCGCTGCTGACCACGGTCGTGGGCCTGCTGGTCGCCATCCCGAGCATGTTTGGCTACAATCTGCTCATCAACCGCATCCGCGACATGGTGGTGCGGCTGGACAATTTCGCCTCCGAGCTGTGCTCCACCTTTGACCGCCACTACGTCGATCACCGGGCGCGGCCTGATGAGCTGCCAAGCCTGGGTGCCCTGGGCACGCCGATTCCAGCCTCCTACACCAGCACCCCTGTGTCCCGCACCATGCCGCCACCCACTCGGCACATGGTGACCGAGGACTAACAACGCAGCCCCGATTGCCCGTTATGAAACGCTGGTCTCACCGCCATCAGCTCCGCCTCATCAACGAAATTAGTGTCACACCCCTGCTCGATGTAGTGCTGGTGCTGATGCTGGTCTTCATGCTGACGGCACCGCTGCTGAACGACGGCACCAAGGGTGCCCTGGTGCTGCCTTTGGCCAGCTCGCCAACCAAGCCACCGGCACCCAAAAGCGTGGCCACGCTGAGCATGGACAAGGACCAGACCGTGCGTCTGGAAGGAAAGCCCTTGGCCGTGGCGGACCTGGGCGCGGAACTCATCAACCTCGCACGCGCTCGACCCGAAACCGGCGTCCTGGTGCAGATGCATCGCGATCTGCCGGTGCAAGCGCTGGTCGAACTGATGGACAAGCTAAGGGCAGCTGGCATCAGCCGCACGGCGGTGGCGACGAGTGCGAAGACGGAGTGATTGGTGATGAGTATTCGGTCATTGGTTTTCACCTCATGAACTAGCCACTAAAAACTAACAACTCATCACGACTGCCGTCCCATGCACCGCACCACCCTCGAACCCTTCGGCGCCTTCGCCTTCTTGGTGGTGTTCGGCCATGCCTTGGTAGGGGTGGGCCTTTGGTGGTGGGTGACTCAACAGCCGACAGAGATGCAGGCTTCACCAGGAGCGGATTTGGTGTGGATGTCGCCGGAAGATTTTGCGGCTTCGGCACAGGGCAGCCCCGAGACGGCCACGGATCCGAATGAAAGCTTGCCCGCAGCCCCTGCGGAGGCCGACCTACCCAAGGCTGTCGCGGTCACACCTGAGCAAGCCTTGGCAATGATGGCGAAAGCGCCCAGCGCGGCGGAACAGCCACTATCACCGCCAAGCCCCAAGCCGGCGGTCAAGTCAGAGCCGCAGCCTGGCGCACCGCCCAAGGCTGAAACTACCGCACCCACGCCGACAAGGCCGCAGTCCGCCAACATCACCGTGACCCATGAGGACGCGTCGCCGGAGCTGAAGCCGCAGCCGGCGAGTTTGCTGGACCTCGCGGTGCTGGATGCCCAGGGCGTCGGCGCTGACGGCGCGGCCAAGGGGCTGCGGTTCGACGAGATCGACAGCGCCATCATTGACGGCTTCAAGAAAAACTGGCTACCGCCGGATGCGACGAGGCTGAGCCCCGACCAGCGGTTGGCGAAGCTTCAGGTCGCCATCAATAGGGACGGCCGCGTGGTCAGTTTCAAGGTCTTGCACAGCTCTGGCAGCGAGGCACTGGACAGCTCTGTGCAGAAAGCAGCCAACAAGCTGCACAAGATTGACCGCGCGCTGCCGCCGGGCTATCCGGGTGAACGTTACGAAGTGCAAATCCATTTTCATGTCGAGTAGCCACCTACCTTTCCTGCTCTGCATGGTCGCCAGCCTGACCATGACCACTGGGCCTGTGCACGGTGGGGGCTGGTGGGACAGGCTTTGGCAAGCGAAACCCACCGGGCCGAGCCGCACCAACCGTGACCTGGAAAATGCCCACACCGTGCAGATGACAGAGCTCACCGGCTCCACGGGTGCCTCGGCGGCGAAGGCGCTGACTGCACAACTGACCGCCTCAGGCGAGGTGCAAGTGCTGGACAAATCAGCGCGCTTCACACTCTCCGGCGATTCCGTGGGCGGTCGCCTGAACGTGAAGCTGCACGATCGCGCCGGGAAGCTGATCTTCGAGCGCACGTATGCCGCCCCTGGCCTGACCGACAATGTGAAGGCGCTGACCGATGATGTGCTGTTCGCGGTCACGGGGCGACAAGGCTTGGCCAGCAGCCAGATTGCCTTTGTGAGCGATGTCTCGGGCACCAAACAAATTTATGTCTGCGATGCCGATGGCGGCAATGTGCAGCAGGTCACGCGTCATCCGCATGGGGCCGTCTCGCCGGCTTTGAGCCCCGACTTTCTGGCCTTCACAGGCTACGGCACCGGCTTCCCGTGCGTGGTGCTGGTGGACATGGGCGCGGGCATGGAGCGGCAGGTGGCCAGCACGCCAGGGCAGAATAGCGGCGCAGCCTTTGCGCCAGATGGACGCAGCGTTGCACTGACCATGAGCTTCATCGGCAATCCTGAAATCTTCGTTCTCGACCTGCCCAGCAGCAACGCGGTGTGCGTGACCGAGAGCGTCGGCACGCCGTGCAGCCCGTCCTGGCACCCGGACGGCGAGAAAATCGTCTTCAGCTCGAACGAGGGCGATGGGCCTCAGCTCTTTTTGGTCGACATCGGCAGTGAAACCAGTGCCCAGCGTTGGCCCTGCGGCCATCGGTTTGCCACCGACCCCGAGTGGTCGCCGGATGGCAAGCAGATCGCCTTCACCACGCGCAGCGGCCCGGATTATGCCGTGGCGATCAAGTCCTATCCTGAAGGCCCGTCACGTATCGTTCAGAAAGGCGGCGCGCAGCACCCTTCCTTCAGCCCCGATGGCCGCAGCCTCGCCTACGTGCAGAATGGCCAGCTCTGGGTGCATGACCTGACCACGGACAAACGCCGCAGCGTGGTCAGCGGGCGCGGCACCATCTCGGAACCGCGCTGGATGCGGTAGTCGCGCTCTGGTTGCGGCTCCGCTCCTTCGTGCCAAAATTCTACGTCTCCGCCGTTCCTCGCGCGATGACGACCTTGCCGGTGCGGACGGTTTCGATGATCTCGAACTTGCTCAGCATGCGGACGGCGGCGTCGATTTTGTCGGTGTTGCCGTAGAGCATGACGATCAGGCTCTCTTCCTGCAGGTCCACGGCCTTGCCGGTGTAGTGCTCGACGATTTGCAGGATCTCGGTGCGGTCTTCGGCACCGGCCTTCAGCTTGACCAGGATCATTTCCTTCACGACGGAATCGCGGTCGCTGTGCTCGTGGCAATGCATCACGTCGATGAGCTTGTTCACTTGCAGGATGATCTGCTCAAGGCCAGCAGGGTCACCGCTGATACCGATGGTCATGCGGCTGAAGCGCGCGTCGCGACCCTGGCTGACGACAAGCGAGTCGATGTTGTATCCACGGCGGGAAAACACGGCGCAGATGCGGCCGAGCACGCCGGGCTTGTTGCTCACGAAGACCGAGAGCGTGTGGGTGTTGAGGATATCGGGCTTGGGAGCCGGTTTGATATCTACTGAGGGTGGTGGCTGACGATTGGACATGGTGGGAAAAGAGAAAAGAGACAAGTGGGGGAACGAGGCAGAGACTAATGAGTGAGTTTGGTGATCAACGCGTTGAGCATTCGTTCGATTTCGTTGCAGAGCGGAAGGATGCGTTGGAGATCGGTTTCGGTAGTGAAACCTAGCTGTTCGGCAAGATCGAGTTGAGTTCGAGCTTCGAAGAGAGAACCGCGGGCAATGTGGAGAAAACGAACGTAGTCACCTGTCGTGCCGCGACCACTGCCTTCGGCAATGTTCGATGGCCCGGACACAATGGAGCGTCGGAGTTGTTGGGTAAGACCAAAGCGTTCATTAGCGGGAAAGTTTTTGCTCAGCACATAAACTTGTTTCGCGAGGTCCATGGCCGTCTGCCAGACGATCAAATCACGATATCTCCTGATTTCACCCATGGCCGAATTCCACTTTTCTCATTTCTCTTATCCCTTTTCTCTCCCCGCCGCGGCTACGTGGAACCGGCGGGCTTTTCCATCTTATGCTTCGGCGCTTCGGTGATCATGTCTTCCAGCGCAGCACCGGCAGGGATCATCGGGAACACGTTTTCATACTTGATGCACTCGGCTTCGATCAGGCAAGGGCCATCGTTGTAGTCGAGCGCTTGCTGGAGGATGCGACCCACATCGGCGGGGCGGCTAATGTGGAAGCCCTTGATGCCATACGAGGCGGCGAGTTTCACGAAGTCGGGGTTGCCGACGAGATCGACGCCGCTTTCGCGGTTGTCGAAGAAGAGTTCCTGCCACTGGCGCACCATACCGAGGTAGCTGTTGTTCAAGACCATGATCTTGATTGGCAGCTTCAGGATCGCGGCGGTGGCGAGTTCAAACAACGTCATCTGGAAGCCACCGTCGCCGGAGATGCTGCACACGATCTTGTCTGGGCAGCCGAGCTGCGCGCCGATGGCGGCAGGGAATCCGAAGCCCATGGTGCCTGCGCCGCCGGAGCTGACCCAGTGATAGCTCGCGTCATTCTTGTAGAACTGCGCGGCCCACATCTGATGCTGGCCCACGTCGGTGGTGATGATGGCCTTGCCCTGGGTGAGCTGGTAGAACTCATCGATCACCTGCTGCATGCGCAGGCCGCCCTGCTTCTTATAGCCCAGGGGGAATTTCTTCTTATAGCCGTCAAGATGGGCGAGCCAGTCGTTGGTCTCGAGCTTCTCGATGTGTGGCAGCAGTTCCTTCAGCGCGGCCTTCGCGTCACCCACGATGGAGACGTCTGGGCGGATCATTTTGCCATGCTCGGCCCTGTCGAGGTCGATGTGGATGATCTTCGCATTCTTGCAGAACATGGAGGGTTTCCCGATGATCCGGTCATCGAAGCGGCTGCCGATATTGATCAGCACATCGCACTCACACACCGCCTTGTTGGCGTAGGCGGTGCCATGCATGCCCAACATGCCGAGCGCCAGCGGGTGCGTTTCAGGGAACACGCCCTTGCCGAGCAAGGTGCTGGTCACTGGGCAACCCAGGCGGGTGGCCAGTTCCATCAGTTCCTTGTCAGCACGGGCAATCATCGCGCCTTGACCAGCGAGGATCAGCGGACGCTTAGCGCCCATGATCAGCTTCACGGCTTCGTGAATCTTGGTCTTGTCGATGTTCAGCGCTTCTTCGGGGTGATAGCCAGGCAGGTCCATCGGCTCGTCCATGACGCCAGTGAAGGCACCCTGGCTGATGTCCTTCGGAATGTCGATCAGCACCGGACCTGGGCGACCTGTCGTGGCGATGTGATAGGCCTCGCGACCAATGCGCGGCAGGTCGTTGGTGTTCTTCACCAAATAATTGTGCTTCACAACCGGGGCCGTGATATTCCAGATGTCGGCTTCCTGGAAGGCGTCTTTGCCCAGCATCCAGGAAACAGTCTGGCCGCAGAGCACCACCATTGGCACGCTGTCCATCATGGCCGTCATCAGGCCGGTAATGGTATTGCCCGCTCCAGGGCCGGAGGTCACCAGTACGCAGGCCGGCTTGCCCGTGGCACGCGCATAGCCGTCGGCCATGTGCACTGCGCCCTGCTCATGGCGGACGAGGACGAACTTCATGTTCGTCTGGAGGGTTTCGAGGGCATCGAACAACGGCAGCGCAGCGCCGCCGGAGTAACCGAACACATACTCAATGCCGAGGGCATCAAGGGTCTTGATAAGCGCCTGAGCGCCGTCCATTTTTTCCGTTGCCATAAATTTGTGGATTGAAAATCACTGTTTGCGCAGTTAAAATCCCACTAAACGCGCGAATGACAAGGTAAAGTTTGGTGATTTTGAGCTAATTCAGGTGCATTAGGCTTGCGCTCAGCTCAAAAACCACACTTTGCCGAGTCAATCTTGGGCGGCGCTAGCAGACGCTTGTCGAAAAGGCCGCACTCGGCGGCGGATTGTGGCCTCGGCTGATACTTTGCTTGCCATCCCTGGCCAAAGAATGCTACCAAGACCTGGTAGGCCCTTAAACTGAGCCTCCTCTTGCACCAGCACGTTCGATGGCATCGGAACCTGTGGATATTCTGATCAGTGCGCGGTCCGACCATGCTCTGGCGGGCCGGTGGCCATTGCGCCTGCGAACCATGGGCGTGACGGTCGCGGACTCAGGCGTGCTGACGGACTGCCGGGCGCTGCTGATATGCCTATCGCGCGCTGACGAGGACGAAGGCGGCCGCTTGAAACTCCTGCGCGAGGCACGGGCCATGCGAGTGCCTACCGTGATCGTACTCGCCGAGGCGTTGAATTTGTCACCCGAGGACCAGCCCCTGCTGGCAGGTATCCCGACGATTGCCGCGTATCGCCTCTCTGATCTGGAAGCTTGGAAGCAAATTTTGCAGGCCCTGCACGCTCAGCAGGCCATCCTGAGCGACCCCAATGAGAAGCCCCCGCTCCTGGATGCGGGCAACCAGTTTCGCCAGCTTCAGGAGTCGAGTCCCGAGTGGCGGACGGCGGCTCTCGCCACCATCGTCGTCGCTCTTGCCTGCCTGGGCTGGTGGGTATTTTTGAAGCGCGACCAGCAGGAACGCCTGCGCGATCAACTGGGCCACCCCCTGCTCCCCGCGCAGCCCCAGCCCACGCCGAAAGCGATCCCGATCACGCCCCCAAAGGTGCCAACCGGCGAGGCAACGTCGGCGACACCACCCGGCGTGCACACAGCGCGCGATGAGCAAGCGATCGCACTGGTTGAGGCATGCGTGCTAGCGGGCAATCGCGACGAGGGCTTCACCGCCGAAAAGATCGACGAGATCGCATCTGTTTTCAGCGATCCTTTACTGGTCGTGGGCAAGGGCGAGCAATCCGCTGCTGCTTTGAAGGCCAGCCTGACCGCTCGTCAGGCTGAATGGCCCACATGGCACGAGAAGGTAGTGTTCATCAAGGTCGATGACGCGCCCACGCCCAACGATGCCACCGTGGTCGTCGTTGTGCGCAGCAGCTTTGATGCGCACAACAGTGCTCGTAACACCCGCTCCAGTGGCTCGGCGGTAACCCGTTTCACGGTGGTCTTTGACGCAGAAAACAAGGCGCGTATCAGCCAGATCGATGCGGCATCGCTCCCCTGATCGGAGGAGAATGCGAGCCTGACAGGATTCGTGATGGCTTTTAGCAGCAGGGCAGGGCACAATGAATGGCCCTTCTAGGAAAAACCTATTTCGCTATGATCCGCATCGGACTCGTCCTCGTGTTGTGCCTCAGTGCACTCACTCACGCCGCCACACCAACCCTCACCACACTGGCGGATTTTTCAGATGCCAGTGCTCCCAACAAAGGCAAGGCGCCTCGCGGGGCGTTGGTGCTAGCTGACGGATTGCTGTGGGGAGCCACGGAAACGGGCGGCACAACCCATGGCTCCATTTACCAGTTTAACCCTACCACTTTGTTGTTCACCGGTCTGGTCGAGTTCGCCAACGCGTCGAACGGCAAGGCTCCGACCTCTGGTTTGCTGCTGGCCAGCGACGGCACATTCTATGGGACCACCTCGGCTGGGGGTGCCGATGGCAAAGGCACCGTCTTCCAAATGTTGGCCAATGGAACTCTCAACACCGTTTACACCTTTCGCGAGGCGACCGATTCCAGCATAGGCTCGGCACCCAATGAGAGGCTCGTTGAAGGTGCGGATGGCTTCCTCTACGGCACCGCATCGGCGGGAGGGCTTAGCAGGAATGGTACAATTTTCAAAGTGGCCAGGACACCTGGCAGCACGCCCATCACATTGGTGGAGTTTACTGGCACGACGACGGGTGAAAGGCGTGGGGCCAAGCCTCTCGGCCTCACGCTCGGGAAGGATGGCTTGCTTTACGGCGTGACTGAGGCGGGTGGGGCATTCGGCAACAGTGGCACATTATTCAAAATGACCACAGCGGGCGTGATCACCACGCTAGGCGATTTCGGAGGCTCCTCCACCACTTCCACCGCCCCGAAGAACCCGCGCGCCCCCCTAGTGCAAGGGCGCGACGGCAACCTCTACGGCACTGCAACTGCTGGCGGCAAAAATGGGTTTGGCGGCATCTATAAAACAGCCCCGGGCTCCAGTTCCGCCACCTTGTTGATCAGCTTCACTGGCACCAGTGGTGCCGCCAAAGGTTCGGTCTGCGACACACCTCTGATTCAAGGCACCGATGGCCTTTTCTACGGTGTCACCCGCAAGGGCGGCGCTAGCGACCGTGGCACCCTTTTCAAGGTCAGCAGCGCCGGAGCGTTCACAACGCTGATCGAGTTCACCGGCAATGGCGCGATCAATCAAGGAAGCGACCCTCGCGGTGCCTTGGTCCAGGACAACGAAGGGAATTTCTATGGCACCACATCCGCCAGCGGCGCCAATGGTGCAGGCACGATCTACAAACTGAGCGGCGTGCTGCCGCCAAAGGCGATCGTGAGCACCGACGCTCCCACCAACATCCGGGGCACCGGTGCCATCTTCAATGGAACAGTAAACACCCAGGGCACAGCAGGCACTTTTTGGTTCGAATATGGGCCGACCTCCAACCCGAACTACGGCAGCAAGGTGCCACTCACTGCGGGTGCGTTGACGGCCGGCAGCGTGGCTGTGCCCAGGAGCGCGGTGGTGACGGGCCTGCTGCCGGACACGGATTATCATTACCGCATCGTCGCCACCAATGGTGGTGGCACGGCGGAGGGCGGTGACTTCACATTCCGCACAGGTCCGCACCCGAAAATCCTGGATCAACCGGATGACCTGTTGGTCGGCATTGGCGACGCAGCCAGCTTTAACGTGCAATCCTCGGGCACGCTTTCGGGCACGCCCGTGACCTACGCCTGGCTGAAGAACAGTGCGGGGACAGTCCTCGGCACGCAGGCGACCTACACCATTCCGAAGGTCGCCCTCACCCACGGAGGCTCCTATGCCGTGCGGGTGACCAAGGCACCCGACACGGTGCTGTCGGATGCCGCCAAGCTAGGCGTGATCGGCGTGGCCAACACGACTGTCGCCGCCAATCAGGGTGCGACCATCACGCTGACACTTGCCAATGCAGCCCCCGTCGGGGCCCTGAGCTTCCAGTGGCGAAAGGACAGTGTGGATCTGGCCAACGATGCCCGGATCAGCGGTGCCACAACCGCCAAGCTGGTCATCCAACAAGCGACTGACGCGGATGACGGCGACTACGTGTGCGTGGTGACCATGGGGGCGCTGACACCCAAGAATAGCGGCACCTTCGCGGTCTCAGTCTTGATGCGGCCAGTGATCACCCCGCCGACGTTGGGACCGTGGACGACGAACGGCTTCCTGGTGGTGGGCCAGGAAGTGAATGCACCGGGAGCAACGAGTTACTTCGCCGCGAACTTGCCCGAGGGGATCGTCATCAACAAGACCACGGGCAAGCTCACGGGTCGTCCGATCAATGACGGCACTTACAACGTCATCTTCACCGCCAGCAATGCGGCGGGGACGAGCGCGCCACTGCCGGTGCCGGTCACCGTGTATGCGCCGGAGCTAGAGACGGTGGGCACCTTCCAGGGCCTGATCGCCCGCGCGGCCAGCAATGAACAACTCGGCGGCCGCGTCAGCCTCACGATCAGCAGCACTGGGGCAGTGACAGGCAGCATCACGCACCAAGGCCGCAGCTACAGCTTCCTCTCCAAGCTCAGCGACCTGCCCAACGCCACGCGCACCATTACCCCGACCGCTATCACCGGCACGCCAGCCATCACGGCCAGCTTTACGCTCACAGAAGCGACCGGGGTTATCACGGGCGATGTCAGCGGTGCTGCCGTCTCAGCCAAGCGAGCGGTGCCGGTCCTGCTGGCGACGCAAGGTCGCTACAACCTCGGCCTGAGTCCGACGCTAGCCGATAGCACCAATCCAGCCCTGCCCCAGGGCAGTGGATTTGGCACCCTGACCGTGGCGGCGAACGGCACCTCCACGTGGATTGGCCGCCTGGGTGATAACAACGTTAACGGCGTGGTCTTCAACGTCGTGAGTGGTCTCGCTGCCGATGGCACCGTGCCTTTGCACCAATCACTCTATGCCCTGGGCAGTGGCTCGGCGCAGGGCTGGCTCGCCATCAGCGGCGCACAGATCATCACCGAACAAAGCTTCGACTGGCTGAAGCTCAACAAGCCCGGCAACAGCACCTCACGCAGCTACAAGACCGGCTTCGCCTTGCACAATCTGGAAGCCGATGGCGCGAAATATGTGAAGCCTGGCGTTGGGGTGAATGTCCTCGGCCTCAGCGGCAGCACTGACAATGCGGAACTCGAGTTCACCATGGGCGGCCTGCCGACCACGCTCACGCAGTTACTCAGCCTGCCAGCGACGAATCTGCCCGTCATCACGCTGCCCAGCGCTAACAGCGTGACGCTGAAACTCGACCTCACGCTAGGCACCTTCAGCGGCACTTTCACGATCCCCGATGCGGTGCCCGCGAACGTGCGCAAAGTGACCTTCCTCGGCGTGCTGCTGCCCCATGTGAACCAAGGCATCGGTCAATTCCAACTGCCTGAGCTTCCGAATCCCACGACTTCGGCCCTGCTGTCAGGGCGCGTGGTGCTCGGCGCGCCCTAGCAGCCAAGACGCGGCGGTTTGCAACCGCCACTCCCTAGGTTACTCCGCGCCATCCCGGCACCCTCTCGCGCCCACTAGCGCCACAATGGCGCTTAAAACGGACACGCCGCACGCCAACCATCGTCCGGCCATGCACGCTGGAAAGTCCATGCAATAAGGCTTCCAGCGTCTTCAGGGCTCGCTGGCACGCTCTGTGCCATTGTAAATGGTCAACCTTTCCCCTTTAATTTATGAGCAAAATCCTTGGCATTGACCTTGGCACCACCAATTCCTGCATGGCCGTCCTGGACGCCGGCAAACCGATGGTGCTGGAAAACTCCGAAGGCGCACGCACCACGCCTTCCGTCGTCGCATTCACCAAAAGCGGCGAACGTCTCGTGGGCCAAGCTGCCAAGCGTCAAGCTGTCACCAACCCAACGAACACCGTCTTCTCCGTGAAGCGTCTGATGGGTCGCAAGTTCGCAGAGCTGAGCGCAGTGGACAAAAACACACCTTACAAAGTGGTCGCCGCCGCCAATGGCGACGCGCATGTGCAGGTGGAAATCGGCGGCGAAACGAGGACCTACAGCCCGCAGGAAGTCAGCGCCATGATTTTGGCTAAGCTGAAAGCCGATGCTGAAGCCCGTCTCGGCGAAAAGATCACCGAGGCGGTCATCACGGTGCCTGCTTATTTCAATGACAGCCAGCGCAACGCTACGAAGGCGGCTGGCGAGATCGCAGGCCTGAACGTGCGCCGGATCATCAATGAGCCAACCGCCGCCGCCCTCGCTTACGGGTTGGACAGCAAGTCGGATGAAAAGGTCGCCGTGTATGACCTCGGCGGCGGCACCTTCGACATCTCCGTGCTAGAAATCGGCGACGGTGTGTTTGAAGTGCTCGCGACCGATGGCGACACGCACCTGGGCGGCGACGACTGGGACCGCAAGATCATCGACTGGATCATGAGCGAGTTCAAAACCGATAACGGCATTGACCTCAGCAAGCAGCCCGACGCGCTGCAACGCATCAAGGAAGAAGCTGAGAAGGCCAAGATCGCCCTCAGCTCCAGCCAGAGCTATGACTTGAACCTGCCCTTCATCACGGCCGACGCCTCTGGGCCGAAGCACATCATGAAGACCCTGAGCCGTGCGAAGATGGAGCAGATCTGCGATGATCTCTTCGAGCGCACGATGAAGCCGGTGAAGGATTGCTTTGCTGAAGCCAAGCTCAGCGCAGCTCAAGTCGACGAACTTGTCCTCGTCGGCGGCATGACTCGCATGCCGAAGGTCGTTGAGACGGCGAAGAAACTCGCAGGCAAGGACCCGCATCAGGGCGTGAATCCCGATGAAGTGGTGGCCATCGGTGCCTCCATCCAAGGCGGTGTGTTGAAAGGCGACGTCAAGGACGTACTCCTGCTCGACGTGACGCCGTTGACGCTGGCGATCGAGACGGCGGGCGGCATCGCCACGCCGATGATTCCGCGCAACACCACCATTCCCAAGAAGCACAGCCAAGTTTTCTCCACCTACAGCGACAATCAGCCCGGCGTGGAAATCGTCGTGCTCCAGGGCGAGCGGCCCATGGCACGTGACAACAAGACCCTGGGCACCTTCAAGCTGGACGGCATTCCACCAGCTCCGCGCGGGATGCCACAGATCGAGGTCACCTTCGACATCGACGCCAACGGCATTCTCAACGTCTCAGCCAAGGAAAAGGTCAGCGGCAAGGAGCAGAAGATCAGCATCGCTGGCAGCTCCGGTCTGACCCAGGACGAGATTGAAAAAGCCAAGCGCGACGCAGAAGCCCACGCTGAAGAGGACAAACAGCGCAAGGAGCAGGTCGAAACCAAGAACAAAGCGGAAGGTCTCGTCCACGAGATCGAGAAGCAGATCAAGGAGATGGAAGGCAAGATTCCTGCCGAGCAGGTTGCCCCGCTCAACGACAAGGTCGCCAGCTTGAAGAAAGCGATCGAATCGGACGATTTTGAAGGCATGAAGAATGGCACCGAAGAGCTGGAGAAGCTCTTTGCCGCCGCCTACCAAGCCGCTGCCGCAGTAGGAGCTACCGCCTCCACCGATGATGGAGCGTCCAGCACCAGCAGCACCGCCTCTGAATCAAGCGCACCAAAAGGCAATGTGGTGGACGCCGAAGTGGTGGACGAAAAGAAGGCCTAATGACCCGAACCGACCCCCTGATGGCCAAGCCAAATCAAAACAAAAATATCTCCCGTGCGGAGACTTTCGGCGAAAACGGGAAGCTGAAGTCCGGCGGCTGGCTGGTGCGCTTCGTCCGTGCCGGCAAGAGCTACCAAGCCTACTTTGGCGACAGCAAGCACGGCGGCCAGCGCAAGGCCTTGCAGGCCGCACGCCTGCATCGGGATGAAATTGCTCCCAAGTATGCGCAGAAGGCCCCATCGACACGCGCGGTCAACCCTTCCGCTCGCAATTCATCCGGTGTGGTTGGCGTCCGCTGGCTCACCCGGCGGGTCAAAAAGGGCAAGAAGACCTATGAATTCATTTTCGCTACGGCGGAGTGGAACCCAGAGCCAGGCGTGCGCAAAACGGCCGCCTTCTCCGCTGCGAAGCATGGCGAAAAGAAAGCCTGGGAACTCGCCTGCGAAGCCCGCCGCAAAGGTATTTTGCAACTGAAGCGCTACCTGAAGCAGGCCGCCGCTGCCTGATTCTTGTCCCCGCCCACTCTCCGACTTTATGAACTGCCTGACCACATCATTGCCCTTCACCGGCTCGCCTTTGCTGGCGTGCGGGGTGGCCTTGATGTTGTCAGGCTGCGGCAAGCAAGCCGAGAATCCGCAGGCCGTCGAAACGCCCAAACCTGCGGAACTGAAGAAGATCGAATCCGACATGCTGGGTGCCCTTGATGCGCGCTCAGCCAGCGATGACGCCGACTTGGAGAATGTCGTTGAGGACTTCAAGCGCGAGCATCCCTTCGCCAACGCCGAGGAAATGATGAAGCTGCCCGCTTTCACTGAGAAGCTGGGCGAAGTGCTGCGCGCCCTGGCGCAGGACCAGCGCCTGATGGATCAGGTGAACAAGCGCGTGCAGATGGCCGCCGACATCAAGGGTGTGCAAGGTGATGGCAGCAATCGCCACCTGGACCTGAAGGTTGATAACTACACCCCGGAACGCACGGACCGACTGCTGGGCGCAGTTCTCTCCGGCAAGCCCCAGGCGCTCGTCACATTCGTCACGAAGGAAATCGACGAGGCCAGTGTACAATTTTCCCTTTCTCCCGACCTGGAGCGTGCCTCTAACGGCATGACCATTCGGCGCGCTGATCCACCACCACCGCCGAAGCCCTAAATTTCCCTTCCGGCTCGCCGCCACGCTCCCCCAACCTGGGAAACATGACGGCAAGCCGGACGGGTTCTACAACACGAAACCAAACCACCAACCCACAAAGCACAAAGAATACCAATATGGCTACAACGATCACTCCTCTGGGCCGCCGCGTGCTTGTCAAGCGCTCCACTAGCGAAGAAAAAACAGCCGGTGGCATCTTCCTTCCCGATACGGCGAAGGAGAAGCCCCAGGAAGCTGAAGTCATCGCACTGGGCACTGGCAAGGACGACGAAGGCAAAAACGTCGCTGACCTCTTCACCGTGAAGAAGGGCGACAAAGTCCTCATCAGCAAATACGGCGGCACCGAAGTCAAGGTCGATGGCGAGGACCTCCTCATCATCAACGAGACCGACATCCTCGGCATTGTCGGTTAATTCATCACCACAAACCCACACATTCAGATAACGAGATTATGGCAAAGCAACTCTCCTTCGACGAAAACGCCCGCCAGGCCCTCCTGGTCGGCGTAAAAAAACTCGCCCGCGCGGTCAAGGCCACCCTTGGACCATCGGGCCGCAACGTCATCCTGGAAAAGAAGTTCGGTTCCCCTACGATCACCAAGGACGGTGTCACCGTGGCCAAGGAAATCGAACTCTCCGACCCGTATGAAAACATGGGTGCCCAGCTCATCAAGGAAGTGTCCTCACGCACCTCCGATGTTGCCGGCGACGGCACCACCACCGCGACCGTGCTCGCCGAGTCCATCTACAGTGAAGGCCTCCGCAACGTCACCGCCGGTGCCAACCCGACCTCGCTCCAGCGCGGCATCATGAAGGCCACTGAGGCCATCGTGGCTGAGCTGAAGAAGATCGCGACTCCAGTCAAGGACAGCAAGGAAGTGGCCCAGGTCGCTACCGTGTCCGCCAACTGGGACGCCGAGATCGGCAACATCATCGCTGACGCGATGGACAAGGTCGGCAAGGAAGGCACGATCACCGTGGAAGAAGCCAAGTCCATTGAGACGACGCTCGACGTGGTGGAAGGCATGCAGTTCGACAAGGGCTACCTGTCCCCTTACTTCGTGACCAACGCCGAAACGATGGAGTGCAATCTTGAAAGCGCTTACATCCTCATCAACGAGAAGAAGGTCAGCAACCTCAAGGACATGCTGCCTCTCCTTGAGAAGGTCGCTCGCTCCGGCAAGCCCCTCCTCATCATCGCTGAAGACGTCGAAGGTGAAGCCCTCGCCACCCTCGTGGTGAACAAGCTCCGCGGCACCCTCAACATCGTGGCCGTCAAGGCACCAGGCTTCGGCGACCGCCGCAAAGCCATGCTCGAAGACATCGCTATCCTCACCGGTGGCAAGTGCATCACCGAAGACCTCGGCATCAAGCTCGAGAACGTCGAACTCTCCGACCTCGGTCGTGCCAAGCGTATCACCATTGGCAAGGAAAACACCGTCATCGTTGAAGGTGAAGGTTCCTCCGACGCCATTGCTGGCCGCGTGTCCCAGCTGAAGAACCAGATCGAAGCCACTACCTCCGATTACGATCGTGAGAAGCTGCAAGAGCGTCTGGCCAAGCTGGCTGGCGGCGTCGCCGTCATCAACGTCGGTGCTGCCACCGAAACCGAGATGAAGGAAAAGAAAGCCCGTGTGGAAGATGCACTGCACGCTACCCGCGCTGCCGTAGAAGAGGGCATCGTCCCAGGGGGTGGTGTGGCTCTGATTCGGGCCACCGCTGCCTTGGGCGACCTCGGTCTGACCGGTGACGAAGCCACGGGTGCTGACATCGTGAAGCGTGCCATCGAAGCTCCGCTTCGTCAGCTCGCCGCCAACGCTGGCGTCGAAGGCGCACTCATCGTGGCCGAAGTCAAGAAGGGCACTGGCAACCACGGCTACAACGTGGCTACCGGCGTCTATGAAGACCTCATCAAGGCAGGCGTCGTCGACCCAGCCAAGGTGACACGCAGCGCGTTGCAGAACGCCGCTTCGATCTCCGGTCTGCTCTTGACCACCGAGTGCCTCATCGCCGACATCCCCAAGGAAGAAGCTGCCGATCCACACTCCCATTCGCACGGCGAAGGCATGGGCATGTAATCGAGCCTAGCAAGTCTCCGCTGATTTAAAACCCCAGCGCGACAACCAAACCAGCACCCTGGATCAGCAATGGTCCGGGGTGTTTTTATTTCATCACACGTCGCGCCAGCAGCCACAGCAGCACGGGAATTGCCGCACTCAACGCCAATGCCAGTGTGGGACGTAACTCAGCTGCTGCCCCAATCGCGGCGAAGGCGAAACCGAGCGGCACGGAGCCGCAGGTGAGGGCGATGACAAAGGTGCGCCAGGGCATTTGCGCGATGCCAGCGAGACACGCGACGGCTTCGGGCAGCACGGGCATCCAGCGAGAGAGCGTGACCAGCCAGCCGCCTTGCTTGGCGAACAAGGTTTCGACTTTGGCGAGGCCCTCTTCACCGGCAATCCACCGCGCGGCTCCTTGCCCTGCGTAACGACACGCGGCGTAGGCAATGATACCGGAAAGCCAGGAGCCAGAGGCCGCGGCGACTCCACCCCACCACCAGCCATACATCAGGCCGAGGGCGGACATCACCACGCTGCTGGGAATCGGCAGCACGATGTCGGCGCACAGCAGTCCCAAACCCGCAAGCCATGCCCAGGGGCCATAGGTCTGCATCCAAGCGCGTGCGCCGTCCAGGCTGAGCGTGGCATCGAAGTGATTCCCCCAAATCATGAAGGGCACAATGATGGCGGCGAGCAGCAGAACGATGAGCAGCCAGACGCGGCGAGTGGACATGCATGGACGAAGCGATGAACACGACTGCCTTTCAAGCTTGAAAGCAGGGCATCTCCAGCGATAGCAGAGCCATGCTCACGAACGTCGTCGAACTCACCCAGGCCCTGGTGCGCATTTCCAGCGTCAATCCCGATGGCGACCCCGGCACAGAATTCACGGGCGAAGGCCAATGCGCCGAGTTCATTGCTGACTTCCTGCGCCAAAGCGGTGCCGAGGCCGTGCTGGAGGAGGTGCTCCCAGGCAGGCCAAATGTGATCGGGCGTTTCCCCTCGGATCGTGCAGGCAAACCGCGTATCTTATTCGCACCTCACACAGACACCGTTGGCGTCGGTGGCATGACGATTGACCCTTTCAGCGGCGAGGTTCGTGACGGCAAGGTCTGGGGTCGCGGTAGCAGCGATACCAAAGGCCCCATGGCCTCCATGCTCTGGGCGCTGCATGAGTTGGGCGACGAGATTCCGAAGCTGCCGGTCGAAGTCCACTTCGTGGGCTTCATGTCGGAGGAGAGCAGCCAGCTGGGCTCGCGGCACTTTGCCGCACGACATCGCGACTACGCTTTGGCAATCATCGGCGAGCCGACCAGCATTAAGACGGTGAACAAGCACAAGGGCTGCCTTTGGGCGGATGTCATCACGACTGGCGTGGCGGTTCATGGTGCGACCCCGGAGCTTGGCGTGAATGCGATCACGAAAATGGCGAAGCTGATCGAAGTGCTCGACAGCGAGTTTCGCGAACTGCTAGTGGAAATCGGCGGTGTGGATGACGTGCTCAGCGCCAGCACGCTGAACTTCGGCATGATCAATGGCGGCACCCGCAGCAACATTGTGGCTGACCGCTGCACGTTGCGGGTGGACATCCGTATCACACCCCAATTGCACGCGCATGGCGGTGCCTTGAAACTGCTGACCCAGTTCATCCATCGTCACGATGCCGGGGTGGAGGTGCGCATGTTCAGCGATGCACCGCCTCTCGATACCGATCCAACAAATCCCTTCGTGCAAAAACTCGTTGTGGCGGGAGCGGGGCTAACAGGTGCACCGTGGTTCTGCGATGCGGCCTACCTCGCCGACGAAGGCGGCATTCCTGCCATTGCTATCGGCCCTGGCAGCATCGCCCAAGCACACACCAAGGACGAATGGATCAAAGTGGCGGACCTGGAAGCAGGCGTCGAGTTTTTCAAAACATATCTGCGGTCCCTTTAGCGCACCGTCCGCACCGTGGTGCCTTCTCGCCAGAGGCCTTCGGTCATGACTATCTTCGGGTGCTGGGGCGGGCCGCGTTCGTTGTGGTGCAACTGCTCCACCAGAAGATCGACCGCAGCAGCGCCAAGGACGTCGGTTTGCTGATCAATGCCGGCGCGCTCAGGCTTATCCGGCTGCCAGGACATGGTGACGTAACCAAGGTCTTGGGGAAGGCTCATCCCCTTCAGCCAGTCAAAGGCCAGCTGGCCGCCGTCGATCACCACGTCTGGCCGCGCGGTCTTGATCCAGCCTAACAAGTCAGCGCGTGTCGGCTGGCGTTTCAAACAGAGCAGCTCTTCTACCTGCGAGACGGCTAGGGGATGATGCGTGCGGAAGCTGGCCGACCACGCACCGAACATGCGCTGATCAAGGGTGGTGCTGGCGAAGAGGCCAATGCGCCGGTAGCCCAGCTTCTTGAGCCGACGCATCGCGGTCATCATGCCTAGAAAGTGATGATGATGCACACGATGCTGCGCTGGACGCGCATAGCCGAGGCCGATAACCACGCTACTGAACTTCTCCCAGCGCATCGACACATGTCCGCGACTGCGGGTGATCAATGGTGACAAAATGAAGCCAGCAATGCCCCGTGCCTCGAGAATGCCCGACAGTCGCCTAGCCGTCATGCCCTTCTCCGCCAAGTAAAACTCACTCACCATGAAGCCGAGATGCCGCGCACGTTCATGCGCTCCACGAATCAACTCCATCGACCATGCCGACTGCTTGATCTCCGCTGCCGTGCGTTCGGCCCAGACAAAGGCCAATGTCTGGGGCGATTCACTGCCGCGCTGGCGGCGCATGTGCGCCATCAGCTTGCCAATCTCCGGGTCGGGCTGGTAGCCGAGTGCTTGCGCGGCCTGCTTCACCTGCTCGCGAACCTCGGCTTTCACATGCGGCTCGCCCCGCAGCGCGCGGGAGACCGTCATCTTGGAAAGGCCGAGCTTGTCGGCAATGGTTTGCAGGGTCGGGCGCCTCACTGGCTGTTACCGTAACAGAAAATCCATGATGAGACCAGGACAAGTCTGGCGTTTAGACCGGCCCCCTGTCAGACTCATTCTTTTCACCATGAAAATCACCAGCCTCGCCCTTAGCAGTCTCCTGGCCTTCTCCTCACTGTCCGCCCATCAAGTGTGGGTGGAGGCGGAGTCGTTCAAAAACCCTGGCGGCTGGATGATCGACACGCAGTTCATCGACATCATGGGCAGCGCGTATCTTCTGGCGCATGGCATGGCGAAGCCAGTGAAGGATGCCACGACCGAAGTTAGCATCGCCAACGCAGGCAACTACAAGGTCTGGGTGCGCACGAAGAACTGGGTCGGGCCCTGGGATGCTCCCGGAGCACCGGGCAAATTCCAGATCGATATCAATGGCAAGACCCTGGCCAAGGAGCTTGGCGTCACCGGCAAGGACTGGCAGTGGGATGAGGCGGGTTCGGTGGAGCTGAAAAGTGGCACGGCCACGCTGGCGCTGAAAGACCTGACCGGCCTGGAAGGCCGCTGCGACGCCATTTTGCTGAGCAGCGACGAGGGCTTCACCCCGAGCAACGACTTCGCCGCGACCAACCAATTGCGTCGTAAGCTGCAAGGCCTGCCGGAGAAGGCGCCGGAGTCCACGGAGTACGATTTGGTGGTGGTCGGCGGCGGTTACTCCGGTCTCGGTGCGGCGATCAGCGGTGCGCGCCAGGGCTTGAAGGTGGCCTTGATTCAGAACCGTCCCGTGCTGGGTGGCAATGGCAGCGGGGAGGTGCAGGTCTGGGCCAGGGGCGGCACGCGTCGTGGTCTGTATCCGAACCTCGGCGAGATCGTGGAGGAGTTCGCCGATCGTGCGAGCAACAGCCCGGCGGCATCGCCCGACGAGTTCAATGACAAGCTCAAAGAAGAAGTCGTGCGCGCGGAAAAGACCATCGACCTCTTCCTCAACACCCATGTCTATGGCGTGGAAATGGCCAAGGAAGTGAAGCCTGGCTACAAGCTGAGCCTTCGCAGCGTGGTCGGCCTGGATGTCCTGACGGGTAAGGAGACCCGGTTCGTGGGCAAATTCTTCAGCGACTGCACCGGCCACGGCAGCGTGGGCGCGCTGGCAGGTGCCACCTTCCTGCAAGAGGAGAAGGGCCGCATGGGCATGAGCAACATGTGGGTGCTCAAGAAGCATGACCAAGCCCAGCATTGGCCAGAGACCCCCTGGGCTCTATCCTTGCCGCTCGACGGCTTTCCGCATCCGCAAGAAATGGAGCCCGTGGGCATCAAGAACAAAGCGAACCTGACCGGCTACGACCTTGGTTATACTCCGGTGCCGAAGATGGAAGAGTATCTGCACGGCGAGTGGTTCTGGGAAAGCGGCTTCGATGTCGATCCCATCAATGGCCTGGAGCGCATCCGCGATCACAATTTCCGCGCCGTCTATGGTGCCATCACCGCGCTGAAAAAGGGCGAGCCCGCCAAGTATGCGAACTACGACCTCAGCTGGCTGGCCTACATTGGCGGCACGCGTGAAAGCCGTCGCTTGGTGGGCGACATGATCCTGGCCGGTGAAGACATGGTCAAAGGCGTGGTGCATCCCGACGCCTGTGTGCCCACCACCTGGGACCAGGACCTGCATTATCCGAAGGAGCAATACATGGGCAGTTCCCCTGGCAATCCCTTCATCAGTCGCGCTGAATTTGGCAAGCACACCGACCGCAAGAACGGCTACCCCGTGCCCTATCGCTGCCTCTATTCCAAGGACGTGGACAATCTCTTCATGGCCGGCCGCAACATCTCGGTGGATCGCTGGGCACTCGGCAGCACCCGTGTCATGCGCACCTGCGGCATGTTCGGCGAAGTCGTGGGCAAGGCCGCTTGGATCAGCGTCCGCCACCACACCACCCCGCGCGGTGTGTATGAGCAATACCTCGACATCTTGAAGGACCTCATGAAGCAGCCCGGTGCCATGCGCCGCGACACGCTGGAGGCTCCGCTTTACCTGCCTGCGAACGCCAAGAAGCTGCCCGAGATCGTCAGCGAAACCATCGACCCCGCGAAGCTGGAAGGCATCGTCATCGACGACGAAGATGCCGAGTTGACCGGCACCTGGGCCAAGGGCGAAGGCCTGAAGCCTTTCGTCGGCAGCCACTACAGCTACGCGAGCGCCAAGGGCGCGAGCGCCCGTTTCGCCTTCGCCGTCAAGGAAAGCGGCAGTTACGAAGTCTTCGCCTACTGGCAGCCCCACGCGAATCGCGCCAAGACCGCGCCAATCACCGTGCTGAGCGCTAACGGCGAGAAGGTCGTCGTCGTCGATCAATCTAAGCCCGCTACGGGCAAGCTGGGCGCGCAGAGTCTCGGCAGATACACTTTCATAGCTGGCGAAGAAGCCGCAGTTATCTTCCGCACCGAGGGTGCGAAGGGGAATGTGCACCTGGATGCCGTGCAGGTGGTGAAGAAGGAATGATGTGTTGGCAGGTTCTAGATAAGCCACTTCTTGATTGCATAAGGCCTGACATGACACAGCTCAAAAAACGGCTTCACCTGAAGAGGTAAAAACTGGGTTCATCACGGAAGTTGATGCGTAGAGACTCTGTTTGGCAAAGGTGGGAGGATGAGCCAAAGTCTGCTGCATCATGCCTAAGGAGTGCGCGAAGGGTAGGAGTATCGAAGCGCCAAGCATGTGGAGGGAAGCGTGGAGTTTCATCTGGAGGTCAAAGATAAGATGCTGGTGTGCCCGGAGTGCGGCAGTCAACAGGTGTGGCGACGCGGCAAACGCACCCGGCGCATCAAGAGCGTGCCCATCGGGAGCAAGCCGGTGGTGTTCGTCACCGAGGTGCCGCGCTGCGAGTGCCGAGGCTGTGGCTAGACTTTCGAGGTCTCCCTCCCCTTTGCCCGAAGCCACGGGCACGCCAGCCGATCTGTGGAACGATACGTCTGCGAGTTGAGCCAGATGATGACTTTGAGCGACGTGGCCGAACTCACCCATCTGGGTTGGGAGAGCGTGAAGAACATCGTCAAAGCCGACCTAGGCAGAGGCTACGCGAGCATCCCGATGAAGGAGGTCACGCGCATCGCCATCGACGAAAAGCATCTGGGCAAGAAAGCCAAGTTCATCACCCTGGTCGTATCCGTCAAGCCAAGCCCCGTCGTGTCGCGATTGACTTGGCGGGCGCGGGCTACACACCGACGGCTGAGCTTTGGGCCAGTGCTTGGCGCAGGGTGGCTTGATCGGTGGCCCAGGCTTGGGGTGTGAGCCGATGCACGGTCTGGTTCGTTTCGGTGGGCAGGCGTTTGAAGAGG
>Ga0247832_1001381_pt1 | contig 43042 bp, 37 predicted proteins | sample LaCruzMarch2015__10_FD_192407 | JGI IMG/M metagenome (GOLD analysis project Ga0247832, IMG submission 192407) | Freshwater microbial communities from meromictic Lake La Cruz, Castile-La Mancha, Spain - LaCruzMarch2015_4m | ecosystem: Environmental > Aquatic > Freshwater > Lake | place: Spain... | reverse complement strand
GGTGATAACTTCTTTTTTTGTTTCAATTGCTCTTCTAAACCATCCAGAATGTAGCGCAAAAGTTGAAGATGGGGATAGGTAGGCACTTCGCTCTTGTGTTCAAAGAGCAAGCAGATGTTGCATTCCAGATCCTGTCTTTTAAAGGGTAACTCAAAGATCAAATCAGAAAAATACTCTTGCAATGCCTTAGAAACATAAGAACCATTGACTCGGGTCAGCTTACTGGTATCTAATTCCGCCACTAACGCTGCTGGCAGCATCTTCTGCACATAATCCAGCGCGATTTCCAACCGACCAAAAGTGGCCTTGAAAAATTCATCATGCGGCTTTGACGGCTTTTTAGGCATTTCTCTTTTTTTGTAAAAATAAAATAAGTATTAAAATAATTAAAAAATAAAATAAATGTTTTTTATTTTCTCAATTGCTACATTTCACGTGACCTTTAATTGTATACTTTTCGTTTTTTTCAAAAAATGGTGCGTACTCGTGCGTCTTGAAGATCCGCTGGGGTGCAAGTACCTTGGGCTAGCTGGTGTTCATTTTTCAAAATAGAATCACTGGGCGTTTGCGATTTTAATTCTACATTTGAAAATCGATCAAAACCTTTGTTCTCATTGCACACTTCACCACGATCTTCATGCCCACGACCCAAGCCCATTCAACCCTGATTCGCAGCGAAGCCCAGCGCCTGGGATTCGCTCAGGTGGGCTTTGCCAAAGCTGAATTTATGGACGCGGAAGCGCGGCGTTTGGAGCAGTGGTTGGAGGCGGGTATGCACGGCCAGATGCATTACATGGCCAATCATTTTGACAAAAGGGTTGACCCTACGCAATTGGTTCCTGGCGCTAAATCGGTAATCAGTTTGGTCTTCAACTACTACAACCCTGAGGTACAAGAAGATCCTGAAGCGCCCAGAATATCCCAATATGCTTATGGAAAAGACTACCATTTTGTGCTCAAGGATAAGCTCAAAGCCCTGCTGCATTTTATTGAGCGTGAAATCGGCGCAGTGAGTGGGCGGTGTTTCGTGGATTCTGCTCCTGTCTTGGAACGGGATTGGGCAAAACGCGCCGGAATGGGCTGGATTGGCCGCAACACCCTGTTGATCAACCCAAAGGCTGGATCGTATTTTTTTTTGGCAGAAATCATTCTGGATTTGGAATTGGAATACGATGCCCCCATGCGAGATTTTTGTGGTACTTGTCGGCGCTGCATTGATGCCTGCCCAACCGAGGCCATTTCGCCAGAGGGCTATTTGGTGGATGGCAGCAAATGCATTTCTTACCTCACCATTGAATTGCGGGAAGCCATTCCCGAAGCATTCAAGGGAAAAATGGACAACTGGATGTTTGGCTGTGACGTGTGCCAGGATGTTTGCCCCTGGAACCGCTTTTCGAAACCTCACCAGGAACCTGCCTTTTCGCCGCACCCGGATTTACTGAGCATGCGCAAGCAAGATTGGGAAGAAATAACCCAAGAGGTCTTCAATCAGGTTTTTCAACATTCGGCGGTAAAGCGCACAAAATGGCAAGGACTAAAACGGAATATCGCTTTTTTGAAAGGGGAAGATTGAGGGGCAGGAACGCAGAAAAATTAACTTTCCGATTTTGGGTTTTGAATAGGAAGTCGAATGGTTCATTTTAAGTGAGCTTCCTATTCAAAAGCCTATCAAAAAAATCGGAAAGTAATTTTTTGCGTCGTACTTAGGAACGATGTAAGTTTATTTTTCGGAATTGGATCGAATGAATAACAAAAAAACGCTAAGTTTCCAGCTCTTTTGACTGCAGTACGAAAAATCAAGCTCATGCACCGCGAAATACACCACTGGTACAGCCCCAATTTGAACAAACACATGGAGATTGCCATGTACGGCCACTATGGTTTTGGCCTTTTGTTGTTGCCCACAGCCGGTGCCGACTACCTTGAATACGAGCGCTTTCACCTGATTGAAGCGATTCAACCCTACATTGAAAGCGGCAAAGTAAAAGTATTCTCCATCAACAGCATCAACTCGGAAGCCTGGCTCAATGACCACATGAACCCCGTGCACAAAGGGATTCGGCACCAACAGTTCAATGCCTATGTAGAGCAGGAGGTAGTGCCATTCATCAAAGGAAAAACCAGTGAAGATACCCCCATCATTACTGCCGGGGCATCGTTGGGTGCGCTGCACTCGGCCAATTTGTTTTTCCGGCGACCTGATTTGTTCCGTGGGGTGATTGCCATGTCTGGGGTTTACGACCTCACTGCTTACAGCAAAGGCCATTACGACGACAACGTGTATTACAACTCGCCTTGCCATTATTTGCCCAACCTCACCGATGAACATGCTTTGCATTTGCTGCGCACTTCGGGGCACATCCATTTGTTGTCAGGCTCTGGTGATTATGAAGACCCCCAAGCCAGCCGCAATTTGTCCCACATCCTGAGTCAAAAAGCCATCCCCCATGAATTGGACATTTGGGGAAAAGACATCAAGCACGATTGGCCTACCTGGCGGAAAATGTTACCTTTGTACTTAAGTAATAAATTTTAAATATTCTAGTTATGATTCATGTTTCCTTTCAAATTTCTGAAAAAGAATTCAAGCAAGCAATTCGAGGACTTTTGATTTCAAATCGCATCTGGATTTATGCAGTCATCGCTTGTTCAGTGCTTCTTGTAAATTTAATGGGGATTAATGGACGGTATACAATGGACGTTTGGTCTTGGATACTCCCTGTCTTTTTAATTGTTATCATAATGTTTATTATCGGCCGCTTAAGCTCTAGTCGATCATACAAACAAACTACATTTAGCAAAGGAGAACTAAAATATACCTTTAATGAAGACGTCATCGAGTATGACGCGCCAGATTCCAGTGGCAATCTAAAATGGAGTGCTTTAAAAAAATTCAAGGAGTCCAAAGAGTTCTTTTATTTGTACACAACCAGCGTTTCGGCCATTATAATTCCCAAAAGGGCTTTCAATAGTGAAAGTGACCTTAATGCGTTTAAACGTTTGGTTGTTTCAAAAAAACTGCTAAAACGCTAATTTTCAATTGAACCAATGCGAATAGATTCACATCAACATTTTTGGAACTACAGCCCCGAAACCCACTCCTGGATCACTGACGAAATGAACCTGATCCAGCGAAATTTTTTACCACAAGACTTACTGCCTGAATTGGAGCGCCAGAAAATCGACGGCACCATTTTGGTGCAAGTTGATCAAAATGAGGCTGAAAACCATTTTTTCCTGGAATTGGCGGCACAAAACCCATTCATCAAAGGAACAGTAGGATGGGTGGATTTAAAATCGGACAACCTTGAGGAGCGCCTGACTTTTTACAAAAGCTACCCTGTCTTAAAAGGATTTCGGCACATTGTACAAGCGGAAAGCGATCCTTATTTTTTGCAAAATCCAGCCTTTCGGCGGGGTATCGCTGCATTGAGCAAATATGGCTACACTTACGATATTCTGGTTTATCCACATCAATTGCCCGCAGCAATTGAGCTGGTACAAGCTTTTCCTGATCAGGTTTTTGTATTGGATCACCTGGCCAAACCTTACATCAAACAAGGTGAATTGAACCAATGGGCTTCCTTTATCCAACACCTGGCTGAAATGCCAAATGTGCATTGCAAAGTGTCGGGTATGGTGACCGAAGCCAATTGGAAAAACTGGGAGTTTCGGGATTTCAGGCCCTTTTTGGATGTGGTGACCGAGGCATTTGGCACCAAACGCTTGTTGTATGGATCGGATTGGCCCGTTTGCCTGGTTGCAGCCAGTTATTCCAATGTGATCGGCATTTGTGAAGCCTATTTTGGGTCTTTTAGTGCTGATGAGCAGTTGGACGTAATGGGACGGAACGCGGAACGGGTGTATGGGTTGTGATATTGAATATAAGAAATTGCTAATGAAGAAAACATGAATCATTCCAATTTTTGAAAACCCAACTTTGGACGGCAGGGTTCAAAAAAGTGGAATGGTTCATGTTTTTTCTATTCTCCCTGATCAGTTTTTCAAGTACACTTCTACATGCCTATTCTCGGCAATTTTCACCCGGTTTTTAGCGGACATAGCGGGCCTTTCTTCGCCAAAATCCTGTAGCCAGATTCGATCATCGATCAATCCTTTGGTACTCAAATAGCTTTTGATGTTTTTTGCGCGGCGCATCGACAATGATTTAGGGTCTGGTTCCTTTTTGTCTGCATATCCAGCCAATAAGAAAGACATTCTGCGGCGGAGAAAAAAGCGGGTCATCCAATTCAATTCTTTTTGCGTTCTTGCACTTACGCCATCGCTTTGCTCGCCAAACTGAACGTAGCGCAACGGAATAGGGATGTCTTGGGCAACCATTTCTGAAATACCAATCGTAATGGGGTTTTCAACCAGTCTCCCAACATCCGGTATAGAGTCCAAATCAAGCTCAACATAAGTAGAATAAATGTCGGGATCATCCGCATAAATGATGGCGTACTTTGATTTTCCGGCAATGCTCAACAATAAAAATTCGCCATTGGCATCCGAACGCGTTGAGTCAATTACCCGCTCTGTTTGGGCATCTACCAACTTTACCCAAGGCGATTTTTGGTATTTCTCGATTTGCCCTTTGATGATTTTTACCCGGCGTGGTCGATCGTAAGAAGGCAACTCCTGCATGAATAGATCGCTGGATACTCCCGTTGTGTTAAGTGAAGTATAGGCTTGTACGCCGTTGGAACTGATGCTCAATCCTTGGGTAAAATCATGGTCAAAACCATTGACCTGTTTGCCCAATGGCTTGGGTACGCTCCAATTGTGCCAGGTACTGTCGAGTCTGGTGGTTACCATCAGGTCTTGTTCTTCTAGCCCAAAGTTGCCATAAGAAGTAAAATAGAGCGACTCTCCGTCGATGTGCAAAAATGGTGCCCGTTCCTGCCAGGAAGTATTCACGATTGAACTGAGCAGGGAGGGTTCGCTCCAGGTTTTGGATTTAGGGTTAAAGATGGCGATGTACAAATCAATGTTGCTCTCCGTCAACAATGGAAAGGAATCCAATGCGGCTTCATATATCAGTACTTGGCCATTCTCAGAAAGGGTGCCTCGTCCTATCCAGGAAAATGAATTGATGGCACTTGAAACCGGACTTGGTTTTGACCATGCCTTATCATTGCCATTGCGGCCACTCAAACAAAGATTGTGGCCTGACTTTAAAAGCATCAGGTTTCCATGTAAAGCCAAAGAAAGAGGCAATTGGTTTTCTTTGCCCGATAATGCAGGGATGCGGGTAGGAACTGTCCAGCTCGTATCGGCTTTTTCGCTTACAAAAATGTCCAAATTGGTGGAGTCTTCTCCTTTGGTTGGTGCTGCAAAATAAAGTACCGAGCCATCTAACTTGATTACTGGGGAATAATCGTCCATTTTGGTTGACGCAGCTAGTTTTTTGTAGGCTAGATTTTCCTCAGGAAGAGTGAAGGCATGTACAGTGGTTGCAAACCAAATTGAATCTTTATTGAGGATGCCAAAAACTGGAACACAAGCCGTGTCGCTTAAGTACGGGTAAAGCGGTTGAGCATAGCGGGTCAACTCAGCGGCTAAAGGCCAGGATCGTTTTTCGTGCAATTGCTCCAGGCATTCCGTAAGTACCCAATAACTCCGGTTGCTGGGGGCGGTTGTCTTGAGGTAGTTTTTAATCAGATCAACCAGCTCTTCATCAGAAATACCAATGGGGAAATCACCCCTTAACCATTTACTGGATTGTTGGGTTTCGAGCCACCTTTCCTGATTTTTTGCATCCAAATCTTTGGCTTGGGCAACCAGGTCGTCATTTACAGGTTGTTCAAATGTATACAAGATGACCTGATCAAGGTTACTCCGAGGGTAATCATACATAAAATTGAGTAAACTAGACAGTTTGTTGGTTTGCAGTGAATCTTTGAATTCACTCCAATAGCAATCATTGCACGACCAGTGAATGGGCAAATCTTTGCAAAAGCCTGGAAAGTCCTTCAAGGGATAATCACGACAGTAAGCAAAGAGAATGCGGTAGACAAATTTGCGATCTGTAGCCAGGCGTAGGCGGTTGGTTGCTTTACGATGCTGCAAATAAATGGAGCGCAACGTAGCGTAGTCCTGAAATTTGTAATTGCTACCAGTAAGTGAATCTTCAACAATGTCGTACCGATGAGACAAACTACTCGACATCTCTTGGCCCATCTCGGCTTTAAAATCATCAAGTACCAGGATGGAATCGCTTTTTTGAGCCAATTTCAGTCCTAGAGTCTGCAAGTTTCCGATTGCAGTTTGAAAGTCTCGTGCCACGATTCCTTTTTTCTTGAAGCGTTTAGCATACTTCTCTGGCAATGCATTGAAACCTTTTAATGCAGTATCCAATTTTTGATAAGTTGGCAAAAGCGCATTGAAATTTTTGGCATCGCGGAGTTCCTTGGTACGAAGTTTGTAAAAACCATACTCCGCCGCATCCTGTTGGGAAGGTTTGCCTGTAGCTCGGGTGAAGGCAATTTCAGCTTTTTCTGGTTTCTTTTTTTCGAGAAGTTTGAAGCCTTTGAAGACTTGTGCATGAACATTAACGGCCTGTATGCAAAGCATTAGGCAAAGTAAGGGGTAGAATAGCCTTTGCATGAAAAAACTGGATTTAAATGAATGGATTCAAATGGATTAATTCTTCATGCAAATATGCAAAACTTATATACAAATATTAACAATTTTACAGAGTAGAAAAATGACTTTCTTTTCAAATGAAGAAATTTTAAAATACTTGAGTTGCCAGCATTTTCGCTGTTTTCCAAAAATCACAACCCCTCCAACACCTTCTTCACCACCGCCTGCGCTGCCCAAGTCCGGTTATTCGCTTGCTGAATCACGATTGAATTGGGCCCATCGAGTACAGCATCTTCTACTACTACATTGCGGCGTACAGGGAGGCAGTGCATAAAGTAAGCATTGTTGGCCCAATTGGTCAGTTTGTCCTGGGTGATGCGCCAAGCTTCGTCCTTGTTGAGTATTTGGCCGTATTCGCTGTAAGACGACCAGTTTTTGGCATAAATGAAATCTGCGCCTTCAAACGCTTTTTGTTGATCGTATTCCAACGTTACGCCGTCCATGAATTCATCGGCCAATTCGTAGCCTTGCGGGTTGGTCACCACCAAATCCACATCGGCAATCTTCATCCATTCTACAAATGAATTGGGTACAGCTTGAGGAAGGGCGCGCACGTGAGGTGCCCAACTGAGCACCACTTTTGGGCGGTCTTTCTTTTTAAACTCTTCTATGGTGACTACATCTGCCAAGGATTGTAAAGGATGGCGGGTGGCCGATTCCAGGCTGATCACCGGGGCACTGGCGTATTTTTTGAAGGCCTCGATCACTTGCTCGGAGTAGTCTTTTTCACGGTCTTTCAAGCCTGGAAAAGAGCGAATCCCGATGATGTCGGCGTATTGACTAACCACCGCTGCTGCTTCTTTGACGTGCTCGGCACTTGGGCCGTCCATGATGGCGCCTTCTTCAAATTCCAGCGTCCAACCCTGATCGGCGTTCATGCTGATCACTTGCATGCCGAGGTTCAATGCAGCCTTTTCGGTACTCAAGCGGGTACGCAAACTGGGATTGAAAAAAAGCAATACCATCGTTTTGTCCTTACCCGCATCCCGGTACTTGAAAGGGTCGGCTTTGATGTCGCGGGCCAGTTTAACCAGTCCCGCCAGGTCGGTTGCGTCTTTTGCAGATGTGAAGTCTTTCATACTTTACTCCAATTGAAAATTTATTCAAGCTCCAGCTTGTTGAGGGCTTGATCTAGTTTTTCCATAAATAAATCCACCTCTTTGATGCCCAGACAAAGGGCAGGCAGCAGGCGGATGACGTTGGGATTGGAAGAGGAACCCACAAAAACCTTTTCGTCAAATAAGAGGTTTTTACGCAGCTCAGTGGTGTTGAAATCAAACTCCATTCCGACCATCAATCCTTCGCCGCGAATCTCTTTAATTAATTCCACTTTTGCCAACTCATCTAGCAAATAATTGCCTACTTCCGCTGCATTTTGGATGAGTTTTTCCTGATACAGTACTTCCAGTACCGCAATCGAAGCGGCACAGGCCAGGTGGCTTCCGCCAAAAGTAGTGCCCAGCATGCCGTGCTTGGCCTGAAATTTTGGATGCACCAGCACGCCTCCTACCGGAAACCCATTGCCCATGCCCTTGGCCATGGTGATCAGGTCTGGTTCGATTTCGGGTACGTGTTGGAATGCAAAGAAGCGCCCACTGCGGCCATAGCCTGACTGGATTTCGTCGAGAATCAACACGGTATCGTGCTTGTGGCACAGCGCTTGCAACTCTTGCAAGAAATGCGGATTGGGCACATAAATCCCCCCAACGCCTTGAATGCCTTCAATGATTACGGCGGCGACATCGCCTTTGGACAGGCTTTTTTCTACCGCATCAAGGTCATTCCAGGGCAAAAAGTCTACTGGGAAAGTTTTGTTGATGGGCGCCTGAATATAGGGGCTGTCCGTAACATTCACCGCTGCTGAGGTGCGTCCGTGAAAGCTTTTTTTGAAGGCCACCACTTTGGTGCGTCCATTGTGAAACGAGGCCATCTTGAGGGCGTTCTCATTGGCTTCGGCACCTGAGTTGCACAAAAACAGGTTGTAACTATCGCAACCAGAGAGTGCGCCCAGTTTTTGAGCCAGCTCCGTTTGCAGGTCATTCACAATGGAGTTGGAATAAAAACCGAGGGCATGCAATTGCTCCGTGATTTTGGCAATGTAATGTGGATGGGCATGGCCAATGGAAATCACCGCGTGGCCGCCGTACAAATCCAGGTAGGCCTGGCCTTTGTTGTCGTACACATAATTGCCTTCGCCCCGTACGGGCTTGAGGTTGTAGAGCGGATATACGTCGAAGAGTTTCATTTTTCTTTTTTATCCCACGAATAAATTCGTGGTTTGGGATGATGGTATGGCCTCCCACGGCTAAAGCCATGGGGTGGCTTCCACGAATAAACTCGCGGGATGATGGACTTTCACGGCTAAAGCCATGGGGTGGCTTCCACGAATAAACTCGCGGGATGGTGGACTTTCACGGCTAAAGCCATGGGGTGGCTAAAACGCGACTGATTTCAGATTTAGGCCAGTCTTTTCTGGCAAACCGAAAATCAGGTTCAGGTTTTGCACCGCCTGGCCAGATGCACCTTTGGTCAGGTTATCGATGGCGCTGATGATTAAGGCTTTGTTGCCGTGCTTTTCCACGTGTACCAAGCATTTGTTGGTGTTGACCACTTGCTTGAGGTGTGGATTGGGCACGCTGACAAAGGTAAAGGGTTCATCGGCGTAGGTTTGAGCGTAGAGTTCTGTCAATTCGGTTTCGCTCAGGTTGCAGTCCAGGTACATGGTGGCCAGGATTCCGCGCGTAAAATCGCCGCGTAGGGGAATGAAATTCAATGCTCCTCCAAAGCCGGGTTGTGCCTGGACGAGACTTCGTCGAATTTCACCCAAATGTTGGTGATCAAAAGCCTTGTACACCGATAAGTTGCTGGCCCGCCAACTGAAATGGGTGGTTGGGCTAGGGGCCTGACCAGCGCCAGTTGATCCTGTGGTGGCGTTGATGTGCACTTCAGTACCCAACAAGCCAGCTTGGGCCAGTGGCAACAAACCCAGTTGAATAGCAGTCGCAAAACAACCGGGATTGGCGATGCGCTTACTCCCTTGGATCGCTGAGCGATTCAATTCAGGCAAACCATATACCCAGGTATCCTCCAGGCGAAAATCATTGCCCAGGTCGATGACGGCCACTTGATCAGGAATGGAGTTTTGGGCCATAAATGTCGGAGATTGCCCATGCCCCATGCACAAAAACAACGCGTCAATATCGGTTGACAATTCCGCGCTGAATTTGAGGTTGCACTCTCCCAGGAGGTCATCATGGGTTTCGTACACGTACTTGCCAGCCTGACTTGCACTTTGTACAAAACTTATTTCTACTTCGGGATGGTATTGCAAGATGCGGATGAGTTCACCTGCAGTGTAGCCGCCGCCACCGATTATTCCAACTTTGATCATGTTTTATGGGGTCTTAGGTTAAAACCCAAGACATTATTTCTTGTGTATAGAATGGAAAATCTTCGTTTGGTTGCCCAAGATCTTCGTAAAACCTTTCACGTCTTCCCCGCTGAAGCCTTTGTTCATTTCACCGTAGTGGCCAAAGGCGGAGTTCATCAAATCGTTTGGTGATTCAATGCCTTGGAGTTCGAAGCGGTAGGGTATTAATTTTACCCAAACTTTGCCCGAAACATATTCCTGGGTATCTTCCAGGAAAGTCTCGATGTTGCGCATGACCGGATCCAGAAATTGCGCTTCGTGCAGCATCATGCCGTACCAGTTGCCCATTTGGTCTTTCCAGTACTGTTGCCACTTGGTGAGGGTGTGTTTTTCCAACAAGTGGTGTGCTTTGATGATGATGAGTGGTGCAGCTGCTTCAAAACCAACCCGTCCTTTGATACCGATGATGGTATCGCCAACATGGATGTCGCGACCAATGGCATACGGCCCTGCCAATTGTTGCAGTGCCTGAATGGCTTCGGTAGGGTGGGAGTAGCTTTGGCCATTGACCTGTTGCAACTCTCCTTTTTCAAACTGGAGCTCTACAACAGAAGGTTCTTTTTCGCTGAGTTGAGTTGGGTAAGCCTCTTCGGGCAGAGATTTTTGAGAAGTGAGCGTTTCTGCTCCGCCCACGCTCGTGCCCCAAATGCCCTGGTTGATGGAGTATTTGGCTTTTTCCCAGTTCCAATTGTACCCATTTTCGATCAGGTAATCAATTTCAGCCTGACGAGACAGTTGCATGTCGCGGATTGGGGTAATGATTTGCAGGTTTTGCCCCAAAACGTTGAAGGCCAAATCGAACCTTACCTGGTCGTTGCCCGCACCAGTGCTGCCGTGCGCTACTGCGCCTGCGCCGATTTCCTGGGCATACTTGGCGGTTTCAATGGCCTGAAACATCCGCTCGGCACTGACGGATAGGGGATAGGTATTGTTGCGCAATACATTCCCAAAAACCATGTACCGGATGCACTGATCGTAGTAATCGGTTAAGGCATTGGCTACCCGAAAACTTTTGGCACCCAGTGCAAGCGCACGTTCTTCCATGGTTTTCAGTTGTTCAGCGCTGAAACCTCCTGTATCTACAGTAAGGGCATGAACTTCTAATCCTTTGTCTTTGGTAAGGTGAAGGATACAAAACGAGGTGTCTAGCCCACCACTGTAGGCCAGTACAACTTTATGATTAGACATTGGCAACAACAATTAGGTCTGATAAATCGTGTTTCATTTGCTCCACTTCATTTTTGGAAGGTGCGAGCATGGCAGTACAAAGGCACATCCGGCGTTGATTGCGCTCCAGAATGTCGAAATTGGGACAGCTTTTGCAGCCTGCCCAAAATGCTTCATCCTGGGTGAGTTCCGAAAAAGTAACCGGTTCGTACCCCAAGGAAGAGTTGATTTTCATTACCGCCAGGCTGGTGGTAATGCCAAAGATACGCGCATGAGGGTATTTGTCTCGCGACAATTCAAAAATGCGCTCTTTGATGCGGGTAGCCAATCCGTAACGGCGGTAATCCGGGGCAACAATCAAACCAGAGTTGGCCACGTATTGACCGTGACTCCAGGTTTCGATGTAGCAGAAACCCGCAAACTTGTCGCCTTGCAATGCGATTACTGCTTTGCCTTCGTGGATTTTTTTGATGATGTATTCGGGCTTGCGCTCCGCAATACCAGTTCCACGGGCTTTGGCAGATTCACGCATTTCGTTGCAGATTTCTTCTGCATACTTTACATGCTCGGGTTGGGCTACCTCAACGATAAATTCCATTTCTGTCATTAAAGGTTTTACAGGTTTTTCAGGCCTGGATTTGGGTGAACAAAAAAACAAGAACACGCTCAAATCTGCATTTGTGTTGGCTACCTTGTAAAAGGATGAACAAACGTTTGGTTTGCGCACACCTTACCAATTGGTGGTCAGGCACATGCATCTGAAAAATACAACTTTCTTGGTGGTATTTGGTAGGGAATTACATCCTACCCCGGTGGGTAAAGAAATATCATCACGCCCCCCAAGGGCGACGTGTAAAACGACGACGGTATGGCGTAAAGGTAATATGTATAGTCAGTTCGTTCATTGTGAGAACAAAAGTACGTTTCAGTGAACTGGAATGCAATATTCAAGGTCTTTTTTTTGGTTGTTTTTGAAAATATTAACGAAACACATTGGTTTAGACGGAATAATGGATTTGAAGTAGCGGTTTTTACACTGGTTTTAATGGATTTTAGCAAAAATCTTTATCTTTCAGGTCTTGAGTTGGTATTCATTAACCTTTCCCACATATTTTACGAAAATGTTGTACTACTATCCATTTCCATCCAGACTAAAATGGGTTTCTCACCCTTTCAAAAGAGGTTATGAATTTGTAGACGAGGGTGGTCAGTACATGGGAAAAATGCAATTCTCAACTTTTGGAAAGACCATCCAATCAGAATTGAATGGAACCGCCATCAAATTTGTGTTGGAAGGCGTTTTTTTGAGGAAAGTACAAATCTATGATGAAAAGGATCAGCACCTGGGGTATATCCAATTGTCTTTATTTGGCAAATCAATCATTTACCTGGATAATGGTGAGGTCTATTTCTGGAAACGCAAAAACATTTTCATGCAGCATTGGCAGGTCATTCACGATTTGCCCAATACCGACAATGACCCGATTTCAATTGAATACCAATATTTGTCCCAATTTGTAAAAGAGAGCGGAGATATTCAAGTCCTGGAAGAATCCAATCAAAGCGAAACATTGACCTTGATCGGTTTCTTTTTGGGCATGTACTTTATCCGCCAGCGCAAAAGAAACCGATGACATCATTCGTCATTCAAGCGCAAATAAGCTGCATATTTTTCTTCATCAAACCTGTACAAATAAGGTGCTTTGTGCGCGCCTCCGGTTTTCCTCTCTTCCAGGCGTTCTAAAAAGCCATAACTCAGCATTTTCTTTTGAAAATTTCCTCGATCCAGGAGACGACCAAGGATGGTTTCATACAATTTTTGCAGCTCGATCAACGTGAATTTTTCAGGAAGCAAATTAAACCCGATGGGCTGGTAATCAAATTGCCGACGTAGGGTTTTCAGCGCAGTAAGGGCAATCTGATTGTGGTCAAACAACAATTCGGGAATCATCGCAAGATCCCACCAGCGGCATTCTTCTGTAAACAGATCATCTACTTTGGGATTCACCAGGGAATATTCCACCAGGGCATAGTAACCAATCGAAACCGCACGTTCAGGCAAAAAATTATGTTCAGGTGGTATACCGACGCGGGCCATAATTTCCTTACCATTATAGCGGTTGTTGGCCCCAAAGGCATGAAATTGTTGTAGAAATATGGAATCCAGGCCGGTACGTTCCTGTAAAATACGGTAAGCAGCCTGCTCAATATCTTCCGTTTTATAAATCCAGCCACCAGGTAGTGACCAATTGCTGCTGCCTTTTGTCCTTAGCAACAAGATTTTAAGTTGATTGTCGTGAAATCCAAAAACCACACAATCTACTGAGAGCTCAGCCAAAGATTGATTGAATAAAGTCTTGATGTCGCTTAGTACCGTAAATAAATCGCTCATTTGAAAAAACTTTGAAAAAAAACTTAGTGTGATTTGGACACAAAGATAATTATTCTTATCATTGTGTTACAATCACACAATGGTGTATTTGTAACTTATTTTTGTGGAACATTGAAAATCGTTCCACCTTCAATTTGCGATTACCTCTATGTAAATAAGCGTTTCTAATTTTGAGCAGGAAGCTCCAAGTCCGAACGTTCGCTCCTCAGGCTAAAATTTGTTCGGACTTGACTTCCACTTTTCGTATTTGTCAAATCTAGGTAAAAATTTATTTGTTCAAATCTTTTTCTTTCTTTTCTCTGCACAAACATTCCATTACAAATCTTGTTTCACTCCCGAAATTGATTTTCCACGATTGCATCCAGCTAATTGCTTAATTTTGTTGGGTGAATATTCTCTTTTGATGAAGGAGCCAAACAATTCGACCATTTTCATGAAGCCAGAAGAAGACCCTACGGCGGAGGAGCGCAAGCGCGATCACATACAGCTTGCTTTTCGTTCTCAAGTGCTGCAAGGGGACTTGGACAAGCGATTCTACTACGAACCTTTGCACAATGGGCATCCAGTAGCGGGTTCATGGCCTTCATTTCCGTTTTTAGGTCATACCTTTCGAGTGCCAATTTGGGTGTCGAGTATGACTGGTGGCACTGCTATGGCCCGTACCATCAATCATAACCTGGCGCGGGCTTGTGGTGAATTTGGCATGGGCATGGGCTTGGGTTCTTGTAGGGCATTGTTGTACAGTGATGAGGTATTGCCTGATTTTGCCGTAAAGCCATTGATGAAGGGACAACCTTTATTTGCCAATTTGGGTATTGCCCAATTGGAACAACTTATTGAACGCCGCGAATTGTACCGGATTGATGCATTGCTCAACAAATTGGATGCCAATGGCTTGATCATTCACGTCAACCCCATGCAGGAATGGCTGCAACCCGAAGGGGATCGCTTCACCCAGTCTCCCTTACAGACTATTGACGCTATCCTAGAGCACCTGAAAATGCCAGTAATCGTAAAAGAAGTTGGACAGGGCATTGGGCCTGCAGGTCTACGGGAATTGTTGCAACGGCCCTTGGCGGCAATCGACTTTGCGGCGGCGGGTGGTACCAATTTTGCCAAACTGGAGTTGTTGCGCGATACCGAAGCCAAGCAATTGATTTTTGGGCAGTTGGCACAGGTTGGGCACAGTGCCTCCGAAATGGTTGATTTTGTGAACCAGGCCTTGATTGACTTAGGGGATAAAGTAAAATGTCCTGCGGTCATCATTTCTGGTGGGGTTCAGAATTTTTTGGATGGGTATTACCTCATCAACAAACTCCGCATGCCAGCGGTATACGGCCAGGCATCAGGATTGCTCAAACATGCACAAGGCGAATACGAACCCTTGCGTACATACATCGCCGCCCAAATTGAAGGTTTGGAGCTGGCACAAGCATTTTTAAAGGTCAGATAGAACGAGAATGCAGGAAAAGACAATTTCAGGACTCCACAAGCTGAGTAAAGAAGAAAAAATGCAGTGGTTGGCAGAACACTTCACTGCTGCACCAGAATCCACCATCGCTACATTGCGCAATTTTTGGCACGATGATGCCAAATTGCAGCGGGTGATGGATGGGTTTAGTGAAAACACCTTGAGCAACTACTTCTTTCCTTACGGAATTGCGCCCAATTTTTTGATAGATGGCCGCATTTATGCCGTTCCTATGGTCATCGAAGAGAGTTCAGTGGTAGCGGCGGCTGCAAGCGCTGCCAAATATTGGCACAACAAAGGTGGCTTTAAAACGGAAGTTTTGGGTACCACCAAATTGGGGCAATTGCACTTTAGTTGGCCAGGTGAATCCGCCAAGTTGCAAACCTTGATGCCTGAATTGCGCATTTACTTGCTACAGGATGTGCAACACATCACCGCCAATATGGAAAAACGGGGTGGGGGAGTTCGAGACATCGAACTGTTGGACATGAGCAGTCAAGAACAGGATTATTATCAGTTGAAAGTCAGTTTTGAGACCTGCGACTCGATGGGAGCCAATTTCATCAATTCCGTTTTGGAAGAATTTGGCCGCAGCTTGCAACATTTTATAGGCAGTCACCCAGCCTTGAGCGAAGCTGAGCGTTCTGTGGAGATCATCATGGCCATTTTGTCCAACTATACGCCGGATTGTATCGTTCGGGCAGCAGTGAGTTGTCCGGTAGAGCAGCTCGATGATGCTTGCATCAATCTGGACGGAGCTGGCTTTGCCGAAAAATTTGCGAAAGCAGTTCGCATAGCCGAAATCGATCCCTATCGTGCAGCAACCCACAACAAGGGAATTTTCAATGGCATAGATTCAGTCGTCATCGCAACTGGCAATGATTTTCGGGCTACGGAAGCTTGTGGGCATGCTTATGCCGCGCGGGATGGTCAGTACCGCAGTTTGAGTCATTGCAAGATAGAAAATGGGGTGTTTACGTTCTGGATCGACCTGCCGATTGCATTAGGCACAGTTGGTGGCTTGACGAAGTTGCATCCGTTGGCGCATTTGTCGCTTGAAGTGTTGGGACAACCTTCTGCCCCGGAATTGATGTCAATTATTGCCGCGACTGGACTGGCGCAAAATTTTGCAGCGGTACGCTCACTCGTCACTACAGGCATTCAAAAAGGGCACATGAAAATGCACTTGATGAACATTCTCAACCACTTGGGCGGCAATCCTGATGATTCAATTGCGGCAGAAGTCTATTTTCAAGATAGAGTCGTATCGTTTTCCGCAGTACGCGAATTTCTGGATCGGCGGGCTGAAGCACAGCCTAAAACAGCTGTGAGTACCTTGTAATCTTTTCACAAACATTGGCAATGTCATCATTCATCGGCAAAACGTATCGCGCCCAAGGCAAACTATTGCTTACTGGAGAGTATTTTGTGTTAGATGACGCGGTTGCACTGGCTTTGCCCACCAAAATGGGACAAAGGTTTGAGATCCTGGAAGGCAAGAATTCAGACTTGACCTGGGAAAGTTACGATAGCGATGGCAGTTGTTGGTTCAGCGGGACGTATGCTATTCCTGATTTGGAGCTGATTCAAAGCAACCAAACGGAAGTCGCCCTGCGTTTGCAACAGCTATTGAGGCAAGTTTTTTCCCATTCAAATCTTTCCTCACAAGCCTTGTCGGGATGCAACATTCAAGCCCATTTGGAATTTTCGCGCCATTGGGGACTAGGCAGTAGCTCTACGCTAATTAGCTTTTTGGCAGAACTGACCGGAGTGAATCCATATCAATTGTTGGAGGCCACCTTTGGCGGCTCGGGTTACGATTTGGCTTGTGCGCAGGCCACGGGGCCGATTTTGTACCAAAACAAAACTGCGCAACTTGTCAAGTTTCAGCCTGATTTTGCGGAGCAGCTTTATTTTGTCTATTTGGGAAAAAAGCAAAACAGTAGAGAAGGCATTCAGCGCTACCGGGCTTTGGGGCAAATTGCATCCGAAACCATTGCAACGGTGAGTCAATTGACCCATGATTTTCTGAAAAGCCCCGATTTGGATGCTTTTGAATCAAACATTATTCACCACGAGACTTTGGTTGCCAAAATTTTGAACCTGCCTCGGGCTCAAGAGTTGTGGTTTGCCGATTTTTGGGGACAAATAAAATCCCTCGGTGCCTGGGGCGGTGATTTTGTACTCGCCACTAGCAACAGGGAAGCCGCTGAAACGAAGGCGTATTTTCAAAAGTATGGGTTTACAGTTTTGCTGCCATACGCAGAGATGGTACTTTGATCAGTCGATTCAATGCTCAAGCTCCTGTTACAAATTCTAGGTAGTTGTCGGGATGAATCACCTTGAAGGTGTTATTCGGATAAGCATTTGAAAATTCCTCGGGAGCTTTTACCACCCTTTTGGGATTCCATTTGAATTCAAAAGCATTGATCACTCCTTCTTGCTCTTCTAAGTAATCAATTTCTAAACCAGTTTGGGTGCGCCAAAAATACCTATTCGGAAATTGCCGATGGTAATGAAGCCATTTTAACCGCTCAGAAACCAGGAAATTTTCCCAAAGGGCACCTACGTCATTGCGATTTTCCAGCGGCAAAAAATTATTCAAAATCGCATTGCGGATACCATTGTCGTAAAAGTAAATTTTTCGACTCCTTTTGAGTTCCCTCCGTAAATTTCTGCTGAAGCTGGAGAGCCTGAAAACTACGAATGATTTTTCCAACAAGTCCAGGTAGCGCTGTATGGTCAATTGATCACTTCCAATGGTATTCGCCAGTTCATTAAAAGAAACTTCATTGCCCAGTTGCAAAGCCAGCGCACTGAGCAGTTTTTCCAATATTTCGGGTTTTCTTATTTCTCTAAAAGAAAAAATGTCTTTGTACAAATAACTTTGACTAATGTCACGCAAAGTGGCTTTTTCTTCGCCCACATTGTTAATTACTTCTGGATAAAAACCATACAACATTCGTTGGTGTAAATTTCGCTTTTCAATCGTTTGGCCATGATGGTCAACCATTTCTGCGGTGGAAAGCGGAAACATTTGATACTCAAATTTTCTGCCAGTTAGTGGTTCGTTGATTTCATTTGCTAAATCTAGCGAGGAAGATCCGGTTACGATGACTTGTACATTTTTTATTTTATCTGTAAAAAGCTTGAGCGTTAAGCCGATATTTTTCACCCTTTGAGCTTCATCAATGAGGATCAAGTTCGCATTTCCGATTGCCGAAATAAGCTCTGTTGAGGTAGTATCCGTTAAGATTGCTCGGTCATCCCTTTCGTCACAATCCAGGATTTTTACGCTATATCCGGATTCTTCAGCAATCGTTTGTAATAACGTTGACTTTCCTACTTGCCTTGGTCCAACAATGATGATGGCCTTTCCATGTCCGATTTTATCTAATATGGGCTGTTTTAATACACGTGCAATCATGCTATCTGTTTTGGTAGATACACAAAGTTACATTAATTTCCTGATCGTAATCGGCAAATTTGATGTGTTTTTCAGATTATAATCAGTAAAACACATCAAATTTACCGATTATGATCAGGAAAAATCAAAAGAGTCGTCAGAATGCAACTTTATTTTGTTTTCGTTCTTTAAACCAGAATCCGCTCTGATTGGTTATTCTTGTGCAAACAAAAACTTGAACCATGCCGACAACCTGGTACGATTCCAAGGTCATCAACATACAACCCGTAAGCCCCAATATCCGTCGTTTTTGGGTGGAAATTCCGGAACTTGAAGCGTTTCAATTTAAAGCAGGCCAGTTTGTGACCATGGACTTGCCCATTGGCGAAAAACGCCTGCAGCGCTGGCGCAGTTATTCCATCGCTAGTGCCCCTACCGAAAGCAATCAATTGGAGTTCTGCATTGTACGCCTGGACGGAGGCAAAGCCACCGAATACCTTTTCGATCACATCTCCGTGGGATCAACCCTGCGTTTTAAAGGCCCGGATGGGGCATTTGTGCTTCCAGAAGCCATCGATCACGATATGGTGATGGTGTGCACTGGAACCGGCATCGCGCCTTTTCGGAGTATGTTGCAACACATCGCCCAAGAAAACATCCCCCATCGCAAATTGCACCTGATTTTTGGTACACGCCAAGCAGAAGGCATCCTTTACCAATCCGAATTTTTGGAACTCCAAAAACAACTGCCCAACTTCCATTACTCTGTAGCATTATCGCGTGAACCAGATCTTGATCCTGCTAATTATCCCTTTGACATCCAATCAGGCTACGTACATTCGTTTTACCTCAACGCATACGCAACACCCCGTTCTGATGTAAAATTTTATCTTTGTGGCTGGCAAAACATGGTAGATGAGGCCGTCTTAAACCTAACCGAAAAGCTAGGCTACGACAAACGCCACATCATCACCGAGCTATACGGCTAGCCAACCCACGACTTCAGTCGTGGGAGGCCACATGCGCCTCACCCCACGAATTCATTCGTGGGAAAAGCACGAAAAGAACAAAGCTACATCCGCAGAAAAACCAATAAAAATGCCTCTAAAACTCGTCACCTACAACCTCAATGGCATCCGCTCTGCCCTCACCAAAGGCTGGGCCGACTGGGTACGCGAACACCAGTTCGACATCATTTGCCTGCAAGAAACCAAAGCCAGTCAAGAGCAAGTTGACCTCTCAGGCATTGCCGACTTGGGTTACCACGCCCATTGGCATTCTGCCCAAAAGAAAGGCTACAGTGGCGTGGTCACCTTGAGCAAGCGCGAACCCGATCAGGTCATTGCCGGATGTGGCATTTCAAAGTATGACGACGAAGGCCGCATTCTGCGCAGCGATTTTGGTGACCTCACCATTCTGAATTGTTATTTCCCTTCGGGTACCACTGGCGATATCCGTCAGGATTTCAAAATGATTTTTTTGGATGATTTTTTTGAATGGGTGCAGGAATTGCGCAAAGAGCGTTCGAACCTGATCGTTGTTGGTGATTACAACATTGCCCATACCGAGCGCGACATTCACGACCCCAAAGGCAACAAGAAATCATCTGGATTTTTGCCTGAAGAACGGGAGTGGCTCAGCAAATGGTTTGACAATGGATTTACCGATGCGTTTCGCTACCTCAATCCTGATAAGATAGAATACAGTTGGTGGAGTTTCCGGGCAGGTGCCCGCAAAAACAACAAAGGCTGGCGGATCGATTACCAGTCGGTGAGTGATAATCTCCGTGACAAACTGGTTTCAGCTCGACAAATGAATGAAGCAGAACATTCAGATCACTGCCCGGTATTCCTGGAGTTGGATCATGGATAGTAACGCAGAAAAATCGGGAAGTAATTTTTTGCGTCATAAATAATGTTTCAACAGCCAATCGCAGCCAGATCAGGTTCTACCCAAAGCGCACGGGCTTCCGTTGAAAACAAGCGATTTTTGGAATAAAAATGCAACATGATCTCTTGTTCCGCATATGGGCTGTTGAGCAATGCTGAACAAGCTTCGTCAAGACTCAATCCTGCACATTTTTCTTGTACAAAAGCATGCAACAACTTGGCCCACAATTGGGTGATGGTTTCATGATAGCCTCGTTCATGGGTGTTTTTGCCTCCAGAGGCTGCGTTGTAAGTGAGAATGCCTGCGCGCAAGTAATAAATGGCTTGTTCCAGCGGAAAATTGTAGGCATAATGCATGCCCACAATAAGGTGAGCCTGGTGTGTCCACCGTTCGGTAGGCAAAGTGTGGTTCTGAAACCCAGAAACAAGTTCATCGATTTCGTTTGAAGAAACGATAATAGCCGTATTCATTTTATTTCCAATTAGTTGTTAGGGGCGATAAAAAAATAAGTGTTCATTTTGTCAGAGGATTAGATTAGTAAACGGTTCATTTTAAGTGTCTTATCTAATTCTCTGGCTCGAGAAAAATGAACACTTATTTTTGCCCCACTACTTAGTATTTCCTGGTACGGAAAGTTTCAGCACAATTGGATATCCCTTTTCACTGATTCCTTGCACAATGACATCAAAGCCGGTTGGTTTGTCAGCGGTGAAAAAGCCGAAAGTAGACTGACCCAATTCGTTGAAATTCAGGATAGGTTGCCAGTGTAAGGTCGTGCGTAAATCCAATTTGGAATTAGGGCTGTCGTAAGTTGGTGCATAAAATTGACGGGCATGGTAGTAGCCGGGGTGTTTCAAGGAAAGACTCCCTTTGCCTTGAGTACCTGTTTCTTTTCCCGCATCATTACTGGTTTTTCCAACAGATCCATCGCGCCGGGTATAAATCGAAACCACTCCATTGGCACCTCTTGAACCATAAATGGCGGCTTCATCTGCGTTTTTGAGTACATCAATGAACGCAATTTCACCTAGCCGGACGGAAGCTGCCTGAGCTTCGTCCACTTCGGATCCGTCAATTAAATACAATGGTTTGTCATCGGAAAAAAAGGATGCAGCACCGCGAACATTGAGTGAACTTCCGTTGCGTCGTACGCCCGAAACCTGGGTGGTGATCAAGTCAAAAGCAGAACTCGTATTGGGCAAAAAAGGCAACGAATCCATGATGATGCGGTGTTGAGGGGTGCCATATGGCAAGCTGGGAACCCCTTTGGGCAGTGGAGCTTCCTTGCGTCGGGTTTTGATGGTGGCCGTAGCCAGTGGATTGGGTGCGACCAGGAGTTTTCCTGTATCTGCTTTGATCATTTGTCGACTGTGGTTTACAAAGGTCTGAATGTTGGGTGCTGCCATATCCACGGTATTGTGTTCGGCTTCTTTCAAGGGTAAAGCATCAGGTTTGTCCATCCAGATGCTGAATCCATAGTCTTCGACAACAAGCTCGTTTTTCTTTTTGGATTTAGCTCCTTTTTGGTTTGATTTGGGTTTGGAAGCCTGAAGCAGGATAGAAGTGGTGTCCGCTAAATCTATGGCATATGCAAACCGTCCATCCGTTTCCACGGAATAGGGCATGATTACCGGTTTAGGACCGTTGATGCTCAACATTAAATCTGCAGCGGCAGGTTGATTGGCCTGGTTGGCTTTGCTGATTTTTCCAGTCAGCAGGAAACCTTGTTTTTCAGAGGCGGAGGTAAGATCGGGAAGTGTGTCCCTCAATACCTCTTTCCAGGTAAAGCGCCGCCAACCTTGGGTCATCAGCAGGATGTCTAAAAGCTGATACCGATCGCTATTCGCTTTGTCAAAAAAATAAGCTGGATTTTCAACTCTCCCCCGTATATCGGATTGCAACAAGAGGTACGATCGAATGTCCGATCCGTAGGGCACCCATTGCACAGCGGCCTGATCAGTAACCGTTGCCGCAAAACTGCCCTTGACCGGGTTGTTTTTGGCATCTTTTAGCTCGAAACCGAGATTGATCTTTTGATGCGGAAGCCCTGGATTGCCACTGATCATTTTCAAAGTGGCGCTGTGCGTAACCAACGGATTTTCAATAAAAATCAAACGCTCACAAAGCGGCTGGCCACTTGCTGAAAATAAGGTAAACTGTGCTACACCTTCAGGCAATGAATCTATGGGCATTTTCCATTGCTCATCCGTTCCGGCCTGGCAGGCCTGCGACCAAAATACTTCTCCCCGCATTTGTCCCAGCATAAAAGCGCCTTTGAACCCAGTTGGAGCTGTGGTGCGCGCCACAACTTGCACGAATCCGGGAGCAGGTCGAAAAACCTTCAGCGTGTAGCCTTGAGGCTGTACCACAGGCAATTCTTTGCGCAAGGTTTTGCCCTGGTATTCCAGTTCCGCGAAATATTTCCGGTCAGGGCGAGGTTGCAATTCAAACATGCCAAGTCCAAACCGTTGGGTTTTAAAATTGGTCATCACGCCTCCCAGGTCATTGACAATTTTCCCGCTGACATCGATGCCATTGCCACTTTGGTCTACGACTTTGATGCCAATTCTACAAGGCAAGCCCACAATGATATCGCCTCCCTCTGGCGCAAATTGCAATGTGAAATCCTGGCGTGGAGCAGGAGTTGCATACGGCAATTCGGTATTCCAGATCAACAATTCTTTTTGAAAAAGCAGCGACTGATCAAAATTCCGCATGTATTGGGTATAAGCACGGATTTGATAACGGCCTTGGGGCCATTGCGGCAAAATGAGGATGTCGGCATGGGCGCTTCCAGCTTCGGCCTTCAAGTTGCGGGTGGCTACCACCTGGCCGTCGGGATTGACCAGGTCTACATAAAAAGTATTGCTCAGTGTGGAGGGCATCAAGCGGCGAGCTTCGGTCAGCCAGGCTTTGAACCAGATGGTTTCGCCCAATGCGTAATAAGGCTTGTCGGTTTGCACAAAGAGCTTCTCTTGCGGAAATCTTTTTTGAAAACGTTCAATTTTTTGATTGACCCGCTCTACCGTTTGTCCGAAAGAAAAGAGAGAAGGGAGCAGAAAAAGTACCCATATTGCGATCCTAATGTTCATTTGTCGTCAATTTCTGCTTGAATTTAGGGTTTTTTGTTGAAAAATGCTCTGCAATTGAATTGTTTCCGTTCCTACTTGACATTTTGTGCTTTGTTCGATTCTTGGGAAGGGAAATTAAAGACTTTTGATTAGATGAGTTGTTATTAGGTGAGTTGTTATTAGGTGAGTTATAAATAGGTGAGTTGTAATTAAGCAGAATAATCATTAAATTTGAAAAAAAAAGCAATGAGTCCAGCGATCAATGTTGCAATCCCTCAAGAGTTGGCTTTTGCATTGAAAATGCAAGAACAAGAGTTGGCTCGTGAAGTTCTCAAACTTTCCGTAATTAAGTTGTACGAGCTTGGGAAGCTTTCATCTGGTATTGCAGCTCAACTATTGGGAATTACTCGATTGGCTTTCTTTGAGCTGGCCGCTGAGTACAAAGTTTCGGTATTCGGCAACCCTAGTTCCGTGCAAATTGAACAAGATTTTTTAAATGCGTAAAGTTATCAGCAACACAACACCGATTTTATCTTTATTAAAATTGGGAAAGCTGGATCTCTTAGAAAAGTTGTACACTACTGTAATTGTTCCACATGCAGTTTGGCAAGAAATTGAAAATGGTAAAGAAGGAATCTATTATCAAGATTTATCAGGAATTCCTTGGATAGACATACAATCAGTACAAAATAGACAATCTGTGCAGTATTTGACTGACCTTGATCAAGGGGAAGCAGAAGTCATTGTTCTAGCCGGAGAAACAAAAGCAGATCTAGTCATAATTGATGAAACATTGGGCAGAAGTTATGCTCAACATTTTGGATTGACCTTGACAGGAACTTTAGGGGTGTTACTTCGTGCAAAAAAAGAAGGTCATTTAACATTGGTCGGCCCTTTGTTAGACGAATTAAGAGAAAAAGGAGTCTGGCTAAATGATCAAATTATTCGAAAAGTACTTTTAAGCGCAGGCGAGTAATACCTAACTTTTCACTGCTAAGGTGAATCGTCTCAATTTTTAAATAGGTTCAAAATTAAGGACGATTCACCTTATATTGTCTAACGAATGATCAATTACTCCCCGCCTTCAATTCCGTAACCTTTCTCGGCAACTTTTCATCGCGCATGGCGGTATGCATCACAAACGAAGCAATCACTGTAGCTGCTTGCTTGAGATCGTCTTCCACCAAGTGATCGATGTTGTCCATATTCGAGTGGTGGGTGCGAGTAGAATAAGCAATTGGCTCCTGGATAAATTGGAACCCAGGGATACCTGCTGCATCGAAGGCCAGGTGGTCGGTGCCTCCGGTGTTTTGCAAAGTCAGGGTAGCAGCGCCCAGGTCTTTGAACGGATCCAGCCAGGCGCGGAAAATCGGAGATACCGCGGCATTGCCTTGCAAGAATACCCCGCGCACTTTTCCGGTGCCATTGTCGAGGTTAAAATACCCCGAAATTTTGCTCTGCTCGCCCTCTTTGATGCTTTGAATAGTACCATCAGGCCCCGCATTGGCAAAATGGTCTTTGACGTAACCTCTGGATCCCAACAAGCCTTGTTCTTCACCCGTCCACAGCGCCAAGCGGATCGTCCTGCGGGGCTTGATGCCGGTTTCCTTGATGGTTTCGAGCAATATCCGCACAGCTTCCAACATGACCGAAGAGCCAGCACCGTTGTCGGTAGCGCCAGTTCCAGCGTGCCAGGAGTCAAAGTGCGCGCCCAACATCACGATTTCATCCTTGAGGTCGGTGCCGGGAATTTCTGCGATAATGTTGTGCTCCATGCCGTCTGGGTTGGTGTAGTTGGCTTTGAGATCCATCGACAAGGTAACGGGAATGCCTTTTTGCATTAAGCGGAAAATGCGGTTGTAGTGTTCTACCGAGATGGTTGCTTGAGGAATTACTTTAGCTGCTGCATCTTGCACGCGTCCTTCTACCGCACGAGCACCTGTGACAAATACGGTACCCAAATCACCTTTAAAGCCACGATCAATCACGGCCAGCGGCTCTTCGTCAGCGATAAATTTGAAGAGTTTTTGATTAAAAGTTAAGCCACCCAAGCGGTTGAAATCGCGATCAGGGCGGCGGCCTGGAGCAGGAGAATTGGCCATGTCCAACAACTCCTGCGCATTTAGGCGGGCAGCGGGGGCCTCAAACGGCTCTTTTACGGTACGAATGGTATCCAGGAATACAAACTTGCCTTTGAGTTTTCCTTTGAATGCCTTTAAATCCTCTTCATCATCGGCTTTCAGGTAAATCACTTCACCAGATACTACCCCTTTGGTGGATGGTGACCAGGCTTTGGGGTAACCAATAATGGGGAAATAATTGGGCGCAGTGGCATGCATCGCAAAGTGGTTGAATTCCCAGCCGCGGCCAAATGGGCCCCAGGCTTCGAGGTGAACGTTGCTCATTCCCCATTCTTTGAGTGATTTTTGCGCCCAGTCGGTTGCTTTGTCCAGCATGGGGGAGCCAGTAAGGCGAGGGCCATATACGTCGCATACCCATGAGGCGATGTCCATCACCTTGCTTTTTTCGAGGCCATGCTTACGGATGGCCGTATTGAGGGTTGGATTGGGTGCATCCTGACTGAACAGGTTGAAGGCTGCTGCCAGTACCAGCAGCAAGCAAATGGATAGTTTTTTCATACGCTTTATCCAGGTTTTAAATGGTTTGAATAAAGAGGTAAAATAATAGAAGAATCGAACAAAATTCAAGTTTGTAGACAAAGGGAATCAAAATGGTTTCGGAAGCCTCTCCGAATGCTTTTTGTATCAAATTTTACCAATCCTTAACCTGGCTTTTAGTCAAAAAGCAGCATGAAATCGTTTCTTTGTAAAAAAGCATTCCAATGAACGATCAACCTAAATTTTCCCTTGGCGGATTCGAATTGCCGCCGCACACCTTTACCAATCAAAACCTGAAAGAAGAACTGGAGGCCGTACTGGCCACCGAACGCCAAATCGGCGAAGCACTTGCCGGTCCTGGCTTTGTGAACTACCTCGAGATTTACGACCGCCCTGAAAATTTGGGACTGATGCCCTATCAATTTGTACGGGTGGGTAACGTTGAAGAATTGTTCAATGCGGTGAAAAACATCTGGCCTGAAGATGCTCAATTCCTCGAACTCAATGATTACTACTGGGATGCTTTGTCGATTTACCGCCAGAGTGAACAACAAACCCGCCGCAAATTCCCTGCATTTTTCCGCAACTTGTTCCTTAAAGCAGATGCGTATATGGAACAAGACCCTGAAGGCAAAGCTCTTGATACCCGCACCCGCACCCTGGCCAAATTGATTCGCTATTTGAGCGATCATCTGTTCAGCGAAGGAGACCCTACCTTGAGCATGTTCAGTTTAAGTGATGCCGACAATGAAAATACTTCTTTTGCACCTTACGTGTTTTATGGCCATTCGGTGATACTAGTGGTAGGGAAGAAGTGGATTTTGTAAGTAAGTTTTACTGAAAGTTTTACGCTGATTGGTCGATTAAAGATATATTGGTTATTTTTCTGCCAACACCACTGAAAAAACAAGACCAATGTTTCTTGAGCCACATTTTAAAGGACACCGCAGCGGCTGGATAGAGGTCATTTGCGGCTCGATGTTTTCTGGAAAAACGGAAGAGTTGATTCGACGCTTGCGGAGGGCGAAAATTGCCAATCAAAAAGTAGAGATTTTCAAACCCAAGGTAGATACCCGCTACGACGATGCCAAGGTAGTGTCGCACGATGCCAATTCCATTCATTCCACACCAATTGAACATTCCGATCAATTGTTGGTGCTTTCGGATGGAGTGAGTGTGGTAGCAGTGGATGAAGCGCAGTTTTTTGACATGGAACTGCCCCGGAATTGTGAAAAATTGGCCATGCGTGGCATTCGGGTGATTGTGGCAGGACTGGATATGGATTTTCGGGGGTTGCCTTTTGGGCCAATGCCCAATTTGCTGGCTATAGCGGAGTACATTACCAAAGTGCATGCGATTTGTCCGCATTGTGGCAATTTGGCCACCCATTCTTATCGCTTATCGGAGGAAGAAGCTACGGTAGTACTGGGAGAGAAAAATGTGTATGAGCCGAGGTGTCGGACTTGTTATCATTTGGGGAAAGTTATTTAAGTTTTGTAAGTTTTAAGAAGATTTATGCTTCGACACTTTCGGCGCTTCGGCTTCGCTCAGCGACCAAAAGTGTCGAAGCATAAATCTTCTTAAAACTTACCACTTACTTCGCAGCTACCAAGTTTACTTCCAGTTCAAACTCATCGTAGATCAGTTTGTCGCCCAAATCAGGGAAAAACTTGCCAGAGCGGAATTTGATGTCGTAATCGGTGCGATCCAATTTGATTACCGCTGTACCCACAGATTTGCTGCCTTCAGTCTTTACTTTGGCATCAAAAGTAATGGCTTTGGTGATGCCCTTGATGGTCATATTGCCAGCAACGGTGAAATTGCCCAATTTGTCTTTTGCTGTAACTTTGGTGGTTACAAAGGAGGCACTTGGGAACTTTGCAGTACCAAAGAAATCATCCGCCATCAAGTGACCGCGCAAACGCTCATTGCCACCGCCATCTTCTACGGTAAGTGTAGTCATATCAACCTCAAAACTGGCTTTTACCAATTTGGTTTTGTTCATTTCCAGCGCACCACTTTTGATGGTTACTTTGCCGAAGTGTTTGCCCGTAACTTTAGAAGCAGTCCATTTTACGGTACTTGTTGCAGTATCCACTTTGTAAACAACTACCGCGTTGCTGGCTGGATTGGTGAAAGACAAGCCGATAAAAGCGGCACAAAGGAGGAGAAAAGTCAATTGTTTCATTGAAACTTGATTTTATGAATGATCAATAAGGAAATTTAAAAGGGAATTTCATCCGGTTATAGACGTAGAAGTAAGTCATAAAATTACGAAAGTTTAGCATTCGCGTTTAGTGAGTGCTAAACTTTCTTCAATCCAAACTCTAGTGCTTCGTCAGAAAGTGCAAAAAAACAATACTTTTTTCATTTGACAAACATTGAGTTGAAGTGAAATAATTGATTATTAGAGATTTAGATTGGGGAAAGCAATTTGCTTTCCCCTCCTAAAATCAATCTTATTTAACCAATACTTATTGTCGACCATTTCGGTTGCCTCCACCCTGCATTCCGCCACCACCGTTGTTGTCGTCTCCGCTTTTAACGTCATCGTTTTCAACAGACTTGGCCTTTTTCTTAGGAGCATCGAAGGTCATTTTACCAATTCGATAACTGAAATTCAGGCGAATACCCCGATTCAAAAGCTGAATGTCGTTTATTTGGGTAAAAGTTGGCGAAGACAATTCTGTTTTCATCCGAATGCCTTTGGTCAAGAAGTTTTCAGCGCCCAAGCCAATGCTTCCTTTTTTATTCTTGAAATCTTTGCGCACGCTCAAGGCGTACATTCCGAAACCAGCCTGACGGCCTTGCAATTGTACCTGAGAGCCACGCATAAAGCTGAATCCTTGAATTCCCCAGCCCTTAGGGAGGGTCAATTGCGTCATCAAACGTCCATTGATGTTGATCCCGCTGTTGTTTACAATTTCTGATAGGCCATTCAAACCAGTTGTTCTGCCTTCCATAAAGGCATAGATGATGTCTACTCCGCCATTTATACTCCATTTTGGAGTGATCTGGAAGTTGCCGAATACATTGGTACCCCAAGCTCTTTGTACGCCTACGTTTTGATAGGTAGTAATTACAGCTCCAACGAGTGTATCAGAGGGTTTGCGAATTTGAGAAATGGCATTGTTGGTGATGCGGCGGAATATCGATAAGTTGACGTAAGTTTTTTTGATGCTGCCACTCAAACCCAATTCGAAGTTGTCGGTTAATTCTGGTCTCAGATTCGGGTTACCTACGGTGATGTTTTGTGGGTTTGCGGCGTTGAAGTTGGGGTTCAATTGTTGCAATCCAGGTCTTTGGATGCGGCGGTTGTAGCCCCCTTTGATGATGAAACCGCTTTTCAGGTTTTTGGATACGTTTACACTGGGTACAAAGTTGCTGTAAGCAGGAATGTTGATGTCTCCGTTTTCAGCCGTCTTGGCATTGATTCCGGTGTATTCGTAGCGGCTGCCCACTTTGAATGTATATTTGTTTTTGGTTTGCAGGGTGTAAGATGCATATCCTGCTGCCACATTCTGCTGATAATCTAACGCTCCGGATGGCCGGCGAGAATCAAGCACATAATTTTCAGAATTGCCATCGGCCAACAGGTAACTGTAATCGCTGTTTACCAAACGAACAATGCTTTTACCCCCAATTTCTACCATCTGACGATCACCAATTGGTGTTTGATAATCGGTTTGAATGGTGATTTCCTGGTTGCGGTTGTTGTTGATGTTGCGCTGGCTATTGAGGATCGTCAATTCATCCTGAGAAAAGAGGTCGGAATCGTAGTTGTTGATCAACTTGTTGCGGCTGTACTGGGAAGAAATACTCCATTCCTTACGAGGCTTGAATGTACGCAGGTAATCGATGTTGAAATCCACTGATCCAGAGTTGTCACGGCTGTCTACTTGACGGAATGTCGAGGACTTGAGCAGTTGATCTTCAAACAAAGAAGTATTGAGGTCTTGGCTGCGGTTCATGTTGCGCACACCCAAGCGGGCATTGGCGGTCAAAGATTGGTTTTTGGGCATATCCAAATCCCAGGCCAGGTTGTAAAAACCAAATGCGCCATTGTCAAATGCATCTACATTCTGGAGTGTCCGAATGGTGCTACTTGTTCCGATGGTTTTCTGATCGAAGGAAGAGAGGGACGGATTGTAAAAAACACGTCCGTGCCCTCCCAAATTAAAGCCCATTTTGCCTTTGCGATAGCTGCCGTTCAAGCCCATGTTTGAGCTGCGATTGCCGCCAGCGATATCTACGTTCAGGGTAAGCCCTTGTAGTGTATTCTTTTTGGTAATGATGTTGATGATGCCACCTGAACCTTCCGCATCATAACGTGCCGATGGCGAAGTGATCACTTCTACCGTTTTGATCATGTCGGCAGGAATTTGCTTCAGTGCATCTGCTACACTGGCCGCCATGATGGTAGATGGTTTGTTGTTGATCAAAACCCTTACGTTGGAGCTTCCGCGCAGTGAAACGTTGCCTTCGAGATCCACTGAAAGTTGGGGGACTCTACGCAGTACTTCAGAGGCATCTCCGCCTTTGGTTGTCTGGTCTTTTTCGGCATTGTAAACGGTGCGGTCTACCTTTTCTTCGATTAAGCTGGTTGTTCCAACAATTTCCACTTCTTTGAGCGTACTTACGCTTTGAGCGAGGCTGATTGTACCCAGGTTTTTATCGTCATTTTTGCTGAGTCGAAACTCTGCGATTGATTTGTCTTTGTAGCCGATAAAGGAAATGGTCAGCACATAATCACCTGCGGCTAGACCGTTGAGGCTAAATTTTCCTTTTTCGTCGGTCGTTGTTCCATCAATTGGATCTTTGGAATTCTTCGGATACAAGGCAACGGTAGCAAACTCTACAGCTTGCTTGCTGAGTGAATCCATTACGACGCCGGAAATTTTATTGTTTCCTTTGGGTGCACTGCTCAACACTGGTGCTGTGGTAGTGGGCATCGGTGGCCTACTGCCACCGGGAGGAGGAGTTTGTTGACCAAACGCAGTTACTGTCCAAAAAAGGGCAATAAAAACTGGTAAAAGTGTACTTAACTTTTTCATGTGTGAGTCGGTTTGCAGCATGGTTTTGGCTGCTTGATTTCTTAATAACGCAGAAAAATTAACTTCCCGATTTTGGGTTTTGAATAGGAAGTCGAACGGTTCATTTCAAGTGAGCTTCCTGTTCAAAAGCCTCTCAAAAATCGGGAAGTAATTTTTTGCGTCATTCTTGGTACAAAGTAACGGTGAAATAAAATGCCAGATCAGAGCATTCGATGATTCGGCTGCTTTGTTCGGCAATTCGGAAAGATGATCGATAGAAAGGGGGGCGAGAAGAGGCAAAAAGGAAACATCAACCGATAATCGGGCTGTTTTAACCTATCGTTTGCTGATGCGATTTCCAGTTATGGTGCGCTGGAGCTTGGATTTGAAGCGGAGTACTTCGTTGTCACGCTTGGCGACATGTTTGGTTGATCGGCCTTGGACTCTGGCGCGCCATTTTTTCCAGTTGCGGGGATGCATTTCAAACTTCATCAACTCGATGACCTCTTTTTCACTAAGGCCAAATTGTAGGGTTATGGCATCAAAGGGAGTCCGGTCTTCCCAGGCCATTTCGATGATGCGGTCGATGTCGGCACTTTGCAATTGGTATTTTTCGATGACTTTCATGCTGAATTTTGTTAAAAAACAGCGCATGGAAAAGAAGGTTTATTTTTCCACGCACTGTTTTTTAAGCTGCCTTTACCGCATTCCCAGATTGAGCTTGATTTCTTTGCCACCTTGGGTAAGCGTCACTGCATAATCCCCGTAGTCGGCATCAAAACGGATTTGCTGAGCGCCGGAGGAGAAGATTTTTTTATCAGCCAATACCTGGAGCTGATTGGTTTTTTTGTTTGTTAAGCCGATGCTAACTGGCTCAGAACCTTTTACGAAAAAATCCAGAATGTAACGGCCTTCATCAGCGTGCTTCATCAGGTGTACCATTCCACTTTTTACTTCTGGAGTATACATGTAAAATCCGGTTGAATAATCTGGGCGTTTGATGCCCATTTTGAGCAGGGCATCTTGCATTTCTTTGATTTTTGCCCCCAATTTCCAGACCAACCCAGAACGGTAATTCTCGATCATGACTACAATAGGGCCCTGGTCAATGGCCAGGTACTGGTTGGAGTACCAGTTCTCTTTGGTATTGTAGGCATCAAAAAATCCCAACTCACCAAACAGGCGGTTGCCCTGAGTGCGGTACAGGTACATCAATGCCTGGTAGGAGTAAAAGGGCGTATAGGGAAAAGAAGACAGCGCGGCAGTAGGTGAAATAGTGCCGTTGTCTTCAGTAGGCTGATGCGCCCCATAAAAATTGTGGTCATCACTGGCGGTAAGGCCCCAATTGCGCTCTGAGTAACCGTAGGCATTGGGCGCCCGTTCAATACAGTGAGCGCGGTTGATCAAGGTTTGGTTGAGGTTGAGCGTCCAGTAATTGGTATGCTCGTCTTCCATCCAGCGGGGATCCAGACTCAGGTAAGAATAATGGGCAAAAAACAAGGGACCACCCCAATCGAATCCCAAGGGCAGTGTGTAACCCAGGTAATCTTTGCCGTTCACAAAATGACCAGCCTCGTGTTTTTTCCAGGTATCCTCATACACCTGCCGCGTGATCGGGTGAGTAGGGGAGGCCATGGCCATAATGTAGGTAATGAAGCATTCATTGTAGCCGCCTATCGGGTGGTTCATTTTCCATGCGTAATTAGCACTCCAATGCCAATGCAAGAGCCCGTTGTGCACGTACCAGTCCCATTCTACCCCTTCCCAAAGGCGGGTGATGCGGGTACGCAGCTCTAGTTCGGCAGGATTGTTTTGATCAAAATAGGCCCTGGCCACCAGCAGCCCGTTGATGAGGTATGAGGTTTCTACCAGGTCACCTCCGTTGTCGTATTTTCCAAATGGCACCACTTTACCGGTCGTTCCATCGAGCCAATGCGACCATGCACCATGAAATCGCTCAGCTTTTTCCAGGAATCGCGTGATCTTGAGCATACGCTCCACTGCCTGGGGGCGGGTAATCCAGCCTCGATAGGTGCCTACCACGATGGACATGATTCCGAAACCACTGCCACCGCTGGTGACTATGTTGGGGGTCGCGTTGCGTTCCGCGGCTAAACCTGAAACAGGGTGGGCAAAATCCCAGAAATACTTGAAGGTTTGTTTTTGAACGACGTTGATGTATTCGCTGGCTTCGGTGGGGGGAAGTTGAGGCGCTTTAGATTGCCCCTGGGCGAAATGCAACACGCTGCAAAAGAGAAGTAATACACTGATGGAGGTTCTCATAATGGACTTGGTTTGTGTGGGCTAAAACTATTTTAAAAAACTCAAAAAACAATAGCCCCTGTCCAAAAGAGAGTACACTTTTACTACTTCAATGTACTGTTTCTGCGGCTAGCCACTCTGGCAAGGCCGCTTTTACCGCCGCAATGAAACCATCATAGTCAAAATCACGGATGCGTTTGGTGACTTTGGCGATTTCCAGTACTTCGATGAAGAAGTCTGCGAGGTAGGTTTTACAATCCGCTACACTAGAGGACATGATGCGATTGTAATCCATTTGCCAGTACAATCCAAGTTGGTTTCTGCTACGGTGGTAAATGATTTGATTTGGGTAAATTTTTTCAATTTCAGGAATAACGATAATAGGTAAAAATCGAATACTTTTTACGTTAGCTCCAAAATCATCAAAATTGATTTTCTCCTCTAAAAATTCACCAAGTGAATAATTTGCGCACTTATTCTTGTCCACTTCATGCCAGATGACTGACGAGAACTCGAAACTAGATTGGATAGCTGCTGATATTGCATTCATAGCCTAAATTTACGTTTGTTTTTTTTGCTTTTCGTTTTGGCGAAAGCTCTAATTGTCCTTCGTTTTCTACAACGAAATCTTCCATGTTGAATGCTGCGTAAATAACAGCTGCAAAGAACAGCAACGCAAACATAAGTTTCCCCCAGTCGGGTTGTTTGGGAGACTCGGGTTCGATATAAGTTATCTCGGGTTTTTTAGCTGGCGTTATCGTATTCATCTTAATTTGGAGTAAGTTAAAAAAACTTCAAACATGAGATTTTTTTGTTAAAAAACAAAACCGAGATTAAACCTATTTTTTGTGGTTTGTAGAAATGGGGGTTTAAGTAATTGATAATGTTGTGTTTATTTTTTTGTTAAAATTTAAAAATTTTCAATATTGCCATTTTTTTGCCATCATCAGTGCGCAGATGCAACAAATACAGCCCAGCAGGAAACCCAGATAGATTCAGATTAGTAGCGCCACTCAACCAGGTTTTTTCATGGCGCAACTGTTGCCCTGCCGAGTTGTACCAATCCAGAAAATACTGCCCTTGCAGGGGAGTAGGTAAGGTTAGGGTGATATTTCCAGCAGTAGGATTGGGGGCAATCTGGATTTGATTAGAAATATCCACTCGGGATGCTGCGGTACTGAGCTGCACACTGTGACAACCAGAGGTATAAACACAAGTATCTGTATAAATCCTCACCGCATAACGGCCGCTGCGCTCAGGCAAGAAGAAGGGGCTGGAGAGACGAGACACCATCTGTTTGGTTGCGCAATCAATCCATTCGTAGCGTCGAATGCCTGCATTGGTTGATGCACTTAAAAGGATTCCACCTTGAGTGACACTGGTGTCTATTTGTTCCAGATTGAGCCGGAGCGTTACCACCGAGTCGCAGCCTGCTCTACTTCGAAAAGTCTCGATGTAGGTTCCTGAGCGGTTGAGCGTTTGTGACCCAAAGCGAATACTTCGCCCACCGCACAAGGCTTGCGCAGCATTGAGCTGGTACCTTGGGTGACGCGTAACCTGGATGTACAAGGTGGAATCACAAGCATTCCGATCGCGCAAAGAAATGGGGTACAAGCCAGTTTGGAAATATTTTAAACGCCCCAACCGAAAAGTATCTCCTGCACAAAGCGAAACCGGGAACGTGTCTCGTTGGACGGGATAATGAACAATTTTTACCAACAAAGTAGAATCGCAACCCAAGCGGGTACTCAACCGAATGGGATATCGCCCCTCTTTGAAAAACTTGAGTTGCCCGAAGCGAAAGGTATCTCCCACACAAATCGGAGCAAGCAGGCTATCCGAATATGATGGCAATACCTTAAGTTGAAGATATTGAACCGAATCGCAACCTTGCGCCGAAGCAAGTCGATAAGAATAAAATCCAGGTCTGCTCAGATTATTCTTGCCAAAAGCATACGTTGTCCCCTGACAAATGGTGGCCCGCACCGTATCTCTGAAGATGGGATTAATGGTTAAACGCAGTTCAAAAACAATGGGACAAAGATTCGCATTCCGTATGGTGTCAAAGTAAGTTCCAGGTGTACGCAAGTCTTTGCCATCAAAGGAATAACTTTCTCCTTTGCAAATCGATCTATTAAGAACGGTCTGCTCAAAACGAGCAACCTGCAGATCCAGCCGTACAATTGAATCACAGCCACTGATTCGGGAGGATAATGTATCAAAGTAGATCCCCGTTTGATTCAGGATACGTTTGCCAAATCGAAATTGCTCGCCAGCACATATAGTTGCCGAAATATTGTTGCCAAGCTTTGGACGAACCCGCAAACTCAAATTGATCACCGAATCACAGCCTTCGCGGGTACGCAGGGAAACTCGGTATGTCCCGGTTCGATTAAATTGCTCCAAACCAATTTGCAACGTTTCGCCATTGCAAATTTCGACTTGGGAATTTATTTCTTGAGGCTTTAAAACGCGCAAGTCCAAGATTACGGTTGAATCACAACGCCGGTCGTTTGGAGGAAAAGTATACCGATATATCCCACTTTGGGTCAAAAACATCGTACCCAACTGGCGAGCGTTGCCTTCACAAAAACGTTCTTGCAATTGAGTCAAAAAAGTGTCCCTTACCCTCAGTTTTAATTCAATCAAGGAGTCACAACGCAGGGGAGTTGGGGCAAAGTTGTAGAAAAAAGTACCCTCCTCAATTGCAGTCATTTGCCTGCTTCCTACTTTGACCCTGCTCCCTTTGCATACCACCGTATCAATGCGGGTACGGAAAGTATCCAACATGTCAATACGGTATTGCACGATGGAGTCACATCCTGCTTTGGAGACGTAGCGAAGGGTGGTGAGCGCTTGGGCATAATACCGCTCCGTACCCAAGGCCATGGTGTCGCCTTCACACAAAGTCAGTTTAACAGTTTGGGTGTAAATGGGCAAAACCGTTAATTGCAATTTGACAGTAGAGTCACAACGCAACTTAGTTGCTGGAAAAACAACCTGGTATGCCCCGGGACTTGAAAATATTTGCTTGCCAACCATCACTTGATCGCCCTGGCAAAGTGTATCAAATCGTTGAGTTTGGTATTTGGGCTTCAGATGCAAATTGATGATGACAGAGGTATCCCGGGTTGGTTTAACTGGAGGCAAATTGTAACGGTATCGGCCAGTTTTGGTATATTTTTGGCCAAATATTTTCAAAGTATCTCCTTGACATAGGGTGTCAAAACGTTGAACAAAAACGGTATCAGCCAAGGGATTGGTAGCTTTGGCCAGTCCAACAAAGGCAATGCTCCAAAAGAGGGTGTGTAAAAGTAATCGGTTCATTGGGTTCTTAGTTTGGAATGGAACACTGCGAAATCAGCACTCCATGTCTGGCACAAAGTTAAGTAAAATATAAAAGAGTCAGTTTTACAACGTTACTTGCTATTTTCGCCCCAAATAAATGTTGAGCGAATGATGGTACGACTTTTCCGCGTTTGGATGATCCTCTTGGTAACCCTGTACAGTTGCGCTACCCCCCAACCTCCCATTGGTGGCCCCAAAGATGAAATGCCTCCTCACATCGATACGGCCCGGAGTACCCCCAACTATCAGGTCAATTTTAAAAAACAAGAGATTGAATTGATTTTCAATGAATGGATTCAGCAGCCTCAGGATGTATCCAAGCAGGTCGTAGTTTCACCACCGATTCGCTATATGGGAACTTTGTTGAAACTCAAAGGCAAAGCATTGATTATTGAATTCGACGATCGGGAAGTATTGCAGGAAAACGTGACGTATACCATCAATTTTGGGGAATCGATCAAAGACCTTACCGAAGGAAATCCGGCCAAGGACCTGCGATTTGTTTTTTCTACTGGCCCAATCCTCGATTCTTTGGCCATGCAGGGGGAGATTCGCGATTTTACCACTCTGGAACCCGTGGAGAATGCGCTGGTCATGGTTTACAGCAAACTCAATGACTCAATTGTCAAAAAAGAACGGCCTCTTTATTTTGGAAAAACCAATAAGGCCGGCAAGTTTTACATCAAAAACATGCGATCAGGGAAATTCAAAGTTTTTGCACTGGTAGACGCCAACCAACCTTATTTGTACGATGACCCTACCGAAAAAATCGCTTTTGCAGATTCCCTGATCAGTTCTGCTACCGATTCAATTACCAATATTTCGCTGAGAACATTTTCCGAAACCCCTCCTTTGCGCTTGCTCAATACAGATGCCAAACGGTATGGATCAGTGAATTTACAGTTCAATCAGGTGCCTAAAGACTTTCAGGTTGCCGCAGTAACTCCAGGGATCCAAGTGCGTTCCGAGACAGTAGGAGATACCCTCAAGGTTTGGTATGCTGGTCAAACCACTGGGGCCAATTGGTTTTTGCATGTGCGCAAAGACAGTACCTTCAATGACACCCTCAAGTTGAAAACCTTTGCTCCCGAAACCTATTTGCGTGGGGCAAAATTGGTACTCCAAGGAGTAGATTCAAAAGAACCATTCCATCAAAACCCTGACAAATCATTGGTTCTGACATTTAACCATCCACTTAGTTCTTTTGACATCAGCAAATTATTGTTGGTTGAAGACAGCGTACGACAGGTGTTACCTTCGATGATCGAAATCGATAGCCTCAATTCCAGAAAATTGGTTATTCAATACAAATGGGCAGAGCAAAGCAAGTACCAGCTGCGGTTTGCTCCTGGCAGCGTGCGGGATATTTTCGCATTTGGATTTAAGGATACAGTGAGGTTCAATTTGCAAGCCATGCCGCGTAAAAACTACGGCAACATGGATTTAAAAATAGAGGGGCTGGACTCCACAAAGTATTACATAATGGAGTTGCTGCAAGGAGAAACGCCAGAACCCGTTCTTAAGGAGTTTATTTCAGGGAAAAAGAATACCAGACTAATGTACAAAGCATTGGAGCCTGCCCAGTATAGAATAAAACTGCTTGAAGATCAAAACCGCAATGGAAAATGGGACTCAGGCGATTATTTTAAACACCGCCAACCGGAGCCCATCTACATCCGCAATCTAGACCCATTGCGCCCCAACTGGGATATGGACTTGACGATAGATTGGGAAGATCGGAAGAAATTGCCGAAGAATTGAGCCCTTGTTTATGCAGATAAATTGTATTTTACGTTCAGTATAAATTCAGCCAATTTTATTCAAATCGTCTTTGCAATTGAGCAATATTCCTCTGGAATTGCTCAAACTTGAGTTAGATACCCATAATCTCATAAACTTGCAAAGATGAATCATGTCAATCCTGCGTATTTACGTTCATTGTGGTGCGCTGCCTTTATGTGTTTAGCAAGCCTTGTTTTTGCACAAGAGGTGTCCTATCCATGTGCGGCCTCCGAAATGCAACTTGCTCTGTTCCAAAAAGATTCGACCTTGCTCAAACGCCAACAGGCACTTGATGAGGACATTCAGCAACACCTGTTGCGCCAGGCAAATAACCCCGCCTTGCGGTCTACGGCGGTGGTCACTATTCCTGTAGTCGTGCACGTCATCCACCAAAATGGTACGGAAAACATCAGCGATGCTCAAGTCCAAAGTGCCATTCAACACCTCAATGATGCCTTTGCCCATCAGGGGTATTATGGGGCATCGGGCACTGGAACCAGCATTCCAATTCAGTTTTGTCTTGCGCAACGAACTCCCGATAACCTGCCAAGCAATGGCATTACCCGTGATGTATCGGCGTTGACGGAGATGAACATGCAAACCCAGGATGCCGCTTTAAAAAAACTGAGCAGGTGGGATGCCAAGGAGTACGTCAACATCTGGGTGGTGCGCGACATCAACAGCACGGCCTACGGTGCTGGAGTGGCAGGATACGCTTATTATGCCTCCGCCCATGGCTTGTCGGTAGATGGAGTTGTATGTGAAGCCCGCTATTTTGGCAACAGCCCGGCCAATGATGTAGTTTTGATCCATGAAATTGGGCATTACCTCAATTTGTACCACACTTTTGAAGGCGGATGCACCAACAACCAATGTGATCTTGAAGGAGACCGGGTTTGTGATACGCCACCCGATCAGGCCAAACATACGGGATGTTTGTACAACTCATGCTCAACAGATGCCGCCGATTCGCGGCCAGTGAATCCGCTCAAATCGGATGTGAACGACCTGACCGAAAACTACCTCGATTATTCGCCTTTTTCTTGCCAGCATGCCTTTACGCCCGGGCAATCGGCCAGGATGCTGGCGGCACTTCAAACGGTACGGTCTAGTTTGTTGGAATCTTCAGGTTGTTTGCCTCCTTGCACACAGGTCATTGCCGCCGATATTGTGGTGCCTTCCAATATTGTGGTCGGTTCGCAAGTGGCTTTTAAATACAATGGTTCCGGTGCTACCCAATACGAATGGAAATTGAATGGAACGTTTTTTTCCAATCAGCAAAACCCGAATTACACTTTTTCCCAGCCAGGAATTTATACCCTCGAAGTATATGCCCGCAATGCTGATCCCAATTGCGGTGCTCGAAAAAAAACAACCATTGTTGTACTGTGCAATGTGGTTGCTGATTTTACACCCAAGCTTAGTGCTGCCAGATTGGGTGATCTGGTCACTTTTACCAGTACCAGCTCTGGGGCTACAAAATTGGAGTGGTCGGTCAATGGGGTAGTGGTGGGTACGGGCAATACCTACAGTCAAACGTTCAGCGCCGGGGGCGATTACAACATCCAACTCAAAGCCTCCAATGCCACTTGCAGTACCTTAAGTTATGGAAGGGTGATTGTAAATCGGCCATGTGGAGATACCGTTGGGCAGGATTATCCCTGTATCGAGATTTGTGACAACGGAGTAGATGACAATGGGAATGGCCTGATCGATTGTGCCGATCCTGCCTGCAGGTGCAGTTCTTGCCTTCAGTTGCCCGATGGGGTCATTGGTTCTGTAGACAGTATTCAATGCCTAGGAGATAGCTTGCGGGTATCCCTCACGATTTGTAACCGGGGAAAAGTAGCCTTACGCTCAACTACTCCAATCGCTTTTTACGCCAGCGATCCCACTTTGAGCAATGCGGTGCCTTTGGCGAAATTACAAACCCTTGGGGTCAGCATTCCCCCCGATACTTGCCTGCGTTTTGCATTTGTCATCAAAGCCCAATCGGGTAAACCCATTTTTGGCGTACTGAATGACAATTACCAGCGCCCACGGCCGTATACCCTGGAGCGTTTTCTGACCGAAGAAAACCCGGAATGCAATTTTGCCAACAACAAAATCCAGTTTCAATTTGACTATCCCATGGTGCCGAAAATCGATTTAGGGCTGGATCGCCAGGTGTGCAGCAACAGTGTAACTGTACTCAAGGCTACCCAGGGATTCACCCGCTATCGTTGGTCGGATGGTTCGAATGATACAACTTTTACAGCGTTTTATCCTGGCATTTATTGGTTGGATGCCTGGGATGCCTGCGGCAATATCCATACAGATTCCGTTCGCCTGAATTTGCAGCCAAACGGCAAAGTCGATCTTGGCCCCGATAGGCAGATGTGCAAAGGCGATTCGCTTGCTTTTTCCGTCAATGGGTTTGATCAAGTGAAATGGTGGCCAATCAGCGGCTTGAAATGCAGTGATTGCACAAATCAGATTACCAGACCTGACAGCTCCATCCTGTATTATGTGACCGCCCGAACTGGCAATTGTATTACTGGAGATTCCATTCGAATTATTGTGCAGGACCGGCCAAAAATTCAAATACTTCCCGTTGATACCCTGAATTGTACCCGCGCTAGTGTACAACTTTCGGCGCAGGTTACGCCAGTCAATAGCACGATCCAATGGCTAGATACCAGTAATCTCGCTTTGAATACCAATGCTCCAAACGTGTCAATACCTGGGAAATACACCATCACGGCTAGATCGGGAATTTGTACCAACTCTGATTCGGTGACCATCACATTTGAAAAATGCAACCAATTTGCGGTTTATGTACCCAATGCTTTATCGCAGAGCAGTACATTGAATGGATCGTTTCATCCATTTTTCTCAAAAAACGCTGAAATATCGGGGTATCAATTTGAAATTTATGACCGCTGGGGAGAGCAGGTTTTCCGAAGCATTGACCCACTGGAAAGTTGGGATGGCCGAAAGCAAGGGAGGCTTTGTCAACAAGGAGTTTATGTCTGGAAACTTTGGGTTCGGTATTCAGAAGAAGACAAAACGCTGGAATTACTAAAAGCAGGAGATGTAACGGTTCTCCGATAACAAGGAGTTGGGTATGGCGTTGAGCAAAAATAACTCAACGCCATTACAGATTACAACAAAGTAGTTGTCAAGGTAATATTCGAAGTCAATGACTTGGAAATTGGGCAATTGGCCTTGGCGTCAGCCGTATATTCCTCCAATTGTGCCTGGGTTACACCTGCAACTTTTACCGAGGTTTCCAGGTGAACATCTGAGATGGCACCATTGTCCAGTATTACCGTTGCTTTGGTGTCGATGCTATCCGCAGTAAAACCTGCAGCTTGAAGTACAAATGCCAGTTTCATAGAAAAGCAACCAGCGTGGGCTGCCCCAACCAATTCTTCGGGATTGGTGCCAACACCGTCTTCAAATCTGGTGTTGTAGCTGTACTGCGTGCTGTTGAGAACAGTACTTTGCGTGCTAAGGGTGCCATTGCCTGTTTTACCTGAGCCTTCCCAGTGGGCAGTAGCGGATCTTTTGATTTGCATGATGAAAAGGGAATTTTATGGTGGTATTGATGATTACAATATAGGCAGAATGAATGGTTATTTACATCAACTTAAAGGAGCGGCGGATTAAATTTTTTCTTCCGCTGCGGTAAAAAGACTACTTTCAAGCAGTCCAAAGGCAAAATCGAGTAACAACTTCTGAACTTGGCTTTCACTGTTGCCGTCCTTAAAAACAATATCAGTTAGAGAAGGTAGATGTTCTGAGAAGTAAATGTGACTTTTAGCCATTTCAAGTAATGTACTTGCCAATGCACGTGGATGAGGGAATTTTGGATTGATTTCCATGACAATGGAAGATAGGGTTAGGGAAAGTGTTTTGTAAGTCAAAAACAAACCTTGCTGGTTCTCTTTGTCAACCTGTTTGGTATAGTATCCTTTTGCTGATTCTGCTATGACGATGCGGTGCAAAACGGCTTCATCTACGTGTTCAGTGCTGGGGTCGTCTCGGTGTGCAGCTTCAACCAATGTCTCAAGTGCAATTTTTAATTTTCTTTTGGGGTCATCAATATTGAGGATTTTGGTATCAATACAATACTTGATCCACTCCCAATACCAACTCAGCAAAAACAAAAGCAAACGATGCTTGTTCTCGAAATAACGATAGACTGAAGCTTCGGTTGATTCAATGCGTTCTGCCAATTTTTTGAAGGTAAAATCCTCAAACCCCATCTCGTCAATCATCAGAATGCTAAACTGAATGATTTTGCGCCCGAGCTTGGTCTCCTGAGGATCCCGCAGATAGAGTTTTTCATTGAGTTTCATTTTGATAGCAACAGCCATAAATTAATGTTTCCTTAGATGTAGAAATTGTTAAAAATCCGTAACTATTTAGCACCCCAATCTTATTGATAATCAATTGCTTATCACAAAAGCAAAAAATCTTTCAAAAACACAAGTCATTGACTATCATTGACTTGATTTTATTAGGTTTAATGCTAATGCTTTT